>JAEEGL013497076.1_pt1 | contig 21576 bp, 14 predicted proteins | sample 9134231 | NCBI WGS metagenome assembly JAEEGL01 (sample SAMN16246548, study PRJNA631951) | gut metagenome | biome: gut microbiome; feature: rumen; material: fiber-attached | host: Bos | place: Iran: Karaj | collected 2018-10
CACACAGTTTCGCCCTTGTTTATGGGCTTTAGCTTGTTTATCTGCGTACCAACCAATCCTGCAGGATGTTTGCCAACAAATATGTTCTTGATAATTTCGGGGTCATCGGGCATAAGCATTGCAAGGCGCGAGTCTTTACCGAACGACAAATAAACATTTCCGCTGGTAAAATGATATAGTGACCTGATTGCAAGTTTCAGATACTCAACATCATCCTTCAGGGCAAACTCCAAATTGCAAGCAAGCGGAGCCGTGTCGACGAAAGAGATGAAAATGTCGCGTGGTGTCGCATTAGGATTAGCGACGATTCCGTAAGGACGCTGATTTATAAGCGGATAAATTCCTGCTTTCGAAAACAGAGTTCGTACATCTTCGTTAGTGTCGAATTGTACAGCTTCGTCGCTGCCGTCAGCTTCAATCTCAACTCGTAGAATCTTGCGTTTTTCGCCACGCACAATATTTTTTAAAATACCCGAACATGGAGAAGCAAAGCAAATTTCAGGCACGTCCTTGTCGTGGAAAACGATAGTTCCACGTTTCAGACGGTCGCCTTCCTTGCAGTCCATCTTGGGTGTGATACCATGAAAATCCGTTGGTCTGATGCAGTATTGTTTAGGCGTCAACTTGTTGGAAACCAATTCCTCTGCCACACCTTGCATCTTGATATCCAAACCTTTTCTAATCCTTATAGTTTTCAAAATACGACAGATTAAAAAATTAGATGGCAAAGTTAAGCCTTTTAATTAATAGGTATGTTTTATGCGGTAATTTTTATAAACAAGTTTTCAAACAAAAAACGAATGTTTGTGTGGCCTTGTTACTTCTCTGGCTCGATGTGGATTGTCGACTCCACACCCATTTTTTCGCGCAAATGTTTCTCTATTTTGTCGGCAATGTCGTGACCCTCGAGAATTGTCATTTCTGGTGGCAGTTTTATATGGAAAGTAAGTTCGCTATGTGTTCCGTAATTGTGAATATGGAAATGATGCGCCTTGAGGTTGCCACCAATTGTTTCGGAAATTATAGCATTGACTTCGTCAATAGTTTCGTCTGGAACATTCTGCCCCATTAGCTTGTCGACAGCTTCGCGGATAATATGATATACGGCAACCATCAAAATTGCCGACACGCATATTCCCAGCACGGCATCAATCCACCAGAAATAGTCTTGCAGGAAGATTCCGACAAGCACTACTATGGACGACAAAGCATCGCTTCTATGATGCCATCCGTCGGCTTTCACGGATGTACTTTCGGTCTTGCGTGCCACATAAAACGAAAACTGCGCCATCAACTCCTTCACAACAATTGACACCGCCGTCACTACTATCGCCAAAGTTCCGAAAATCGCTTTATTGTCGGGATTGCGCAGTTTGTCAATCGACTCCATCACAAATTCGTAGGCTACAATTGCCAGCATTACGCCTATAAGTATTGCCACAAGGTTTTCGATGCGACCATGACCGAACGGATGCTCCTTGTCGGCCTTCCGCGACGAAAGTTTCACGCCAATAAGCACAGCCACCGAACTCAACGAATCGGACAAGGTATGCCAAGCATCGGCGAGCAAAGCCACAGAACCCGACACAATGCCTGCCCAATATTTCAGGGCAAAAAGCAGAGTGTTAACAATGATGGAAACAATTCCAGCAGAATATTTAAGCCGTTTAGAGTTTGATGTTTGCAAGGTTCGGATTTTTTATTTGTTGTGGTGTTGTTGCATGTGTCGTTGCACGCAACGACACCACAAATTATCAATTATCCATTGTTAATTATCAATTGTTTAGTTTCCCATCTCGCAGATGAATTTCAGCCTCACAAGTCTTATTTCCTCTTCGGAGTAGTCTTCGCCGAATTCGCGCAAAGCCTCTTCGATGGTTCCGTCCTCCGAATCTTCGCGGAAGTAAGTGTAGATGTCTTCGATATCGTTGCTATCGAGTATTGTGTTCAAATAATAATCGATATTGATAGTTGTGCCGGAATCGACAAACGATTCGAGCTGCTCGATGAGTTCCATGAGTGTCATCTTCATGCCGTCGGCAATGTCGTCGAGCGACATACGGCTGTCAATATTCCTGATTATCATTCGTTTTGACTCGGAACTTGAACCAACCGACTTTATTACAAGGTCCTCGGGACGATCGATGCCGTTGATTTCGATATGCTGCTTGATAAGCTCGACAAATTCTTTTCCGAATTTCTGAGCCTTGCCCTGTCCCACCTTCTGGCAGTTCTTCAGTTCGTCGATTGTTATCGGGTACTGAATTGCCATGTCCTGCAACGAAGCATCGTCGAAGATTACGTATGGCGGCAACTTGAGTTTCTTTGCAATATCCTTACGCAGATTCTTTAGCATGGTGTAAAGTTCCTCGTCGGCTGCAGCTGTTCCTCCATATTCCGACTCGCGCTCCTGGTCTTCGATTGCCTCGTAGTCGGTATCGCGGGTAAGCATTATTGAATAAGGATTCTTGTAGAACTCGTAACCCTTGTCGGTAACCTTCAGCAAACCATAGTTGACTATTCCCTTTTCGATCAACTTGGCGATTATCATCTGGCGGATAACGCCCTTCCAGTACAACGGCGTCTCGTCGGAACCAATACCGAAAGTCGGCAGTTTGTCGTGCTGGTAGGTTGTAATTTCGGATGTTGCCTTCCCTATCAATATATTTATAATATGGTCGACCTTGAAGCCATCCTTGACGGCAATGATAGTCTCGAGTACGGTCTGCACATCTTCCTTGCCCTCGAAACGTTCCTTCGGGTTGAGGCAGTTGTCGCAGTTTCCGCAGTCTTCTTCCATTTCCTCGCCGAAATAGTTGAGCAGCTGACGTACACGGCAAGTAGTTGATTCAGCGTACGAAACAGTCTCTGCTAGAAGTTGCTTGCCGATTTCCTGTTCGTTCATCGGCTTGTTCTGCATGAACTTTTCCAACTTCTGGATATCGTCGTATGTGTAGAACGCGATACACTTTCCTTCACCGCCATCACGTCCGGCACGGCCGGTTTCCTGATAGTAGCCCTCGAGGCTCTTGGGGATGTTGTAGTGGATGACGAAACGTACATCGGGCTTGTCGATTCCCATACCGAAAGCGATGGTAGCAACGATAACATCGACTTCCTCATTGAGGAACATGTCCTGGTTGCGCGAACGTGTAGCAGCATCCATTCCGGCATGGTAAGGCAATGCTTTTATCTGGTTGACGACCAGCATTTCGGCCAGTTCCTCAACCTTTTTACGGCTCAAGCAGTAGATGATTCCCGACTTGCCAGGATTATCCTTTATATATTTGATAATCTGCTTTGTTGCATTGATTTTTGGTCGTACTTCGTAGTAAAGGTTCGGACGGCGGAACGATGACTTGAAGACATTAGCGTCGAGCATGTCCAAGTTTTTCTGTATGTCGTGCTGAACCTTTGGCGTTGCCGTAGCGGTAAGCGTCATCAGCGGAGCGGGACCTATTTCGTTAACTATCGAACGGATTTTCCTGTATTCAGGACGGAAATCGTGTCCCCATTCCGAAATACAATGTGCTTCGTCGACCGCGTAGAACGAAATCTTGAACTTTTTGAGGAATTCGATATTGTCCTCCTTGGTGAGCGATTCGGGTGCGACGTACAGAAGTTTTGTCTTTCCCGACATTATATCGTCCTTAACGGCGGAAATTTCGGTTTTGCTAAGTGTTGAGTTCAAGAAATGGGCGACGCCCTCCTCCATGCTGAATCCACGCATAGCATCGACCTGGTTCTTCATCAAGGCAATAAGCGGCGATATAATGATTGCCGTACCTTCGAGCATAAGCGCAGGCAACTGGTAGCACAGCGATTTTCCACCGCCAGTAGGCATCAGCACAAAACTATCCTTGCCGTCCAAAAGACTTAGGATTACTTCCTTCTGCTGACCTTTAAAGTCGTTGAACCCGAAATATTTCTTTAAAAGTTCGTATATTTTTTCTTCTCTAGCATCCATATAAAAATGTTTTTGAGGCATCCCTCAGAAAAATCCTGTAGGATACGAAAACAAAGATAAGTTTTTTTTGTGATTAAAATATTAATTTTGCAAAAAAAATTTTCATGTTAGACAACAAGGAAATAATAAGCATTGGCAAACGCACTGTAACACACGAAGCGAACGCCATACAGAAGATTGTCGATTATATTGACGACAGTTTCGCAGAAGCCGTAAAGAAAATTTCGCAGTCGAAAGGCCGCGTTGTAATAACAGGCATAGGCAAAAGTGCTGCCATAGGCACAAAGATTGTAGCCAGCCTCAACTCGACAGGCACTCCTGCAATTTTCATGCACGCCGCCGACGCAATACATGGCGACCTAGGCATTGTACAGGAAGATGATGTTGTAATCTGCATTTCGAAAAGCGGAAATACACCAGAAATCAAAGTTTTAATTCCGCTTATAAAGCGCAACAACAATCTGCTCATAGCAATAGTCTCCGACACCGAATCGTTTTTGGCGAAGTCGGCCGACATAGTGTTGCGTTCCACCGTCGACTCGGAAGCCTCACCGCACAACCTAGCACCATCATCGAGCACCACGGCACAACTTGTCGTTGGCGATGCGCTGATGGTAGCTCTGCTCGAAATGAAAGGCTTCACCCCTGCCGACTTTGCAAAATTCCACCCGGGAGGTTCGCTCGGCAAGAAACTATATTTAAAGGTAAACGACATATATCAGCAGAACGAGAAGCCGCAAGTTTCGCCAGATGCAAGTATAAAGTTTGTAATATCAGAGATTTCAAGCAAACGACTTGGTGCAGCGGCTGTGGTTGATGAAAACAAAAAGGTCCTCGGCATTATCACCGACGGCGACATCCGCCGAATGCTCAACAACTACGACAATATCAAGGATATAAAGGCTGCCGATATAATGACAAAGTCGCCAAAGTGCATACAGGACGGCGAACTGGCAGTAAATGCCTTGCAGATGATGCAAAAGAACAGCATTACGCAGGTTCTCATTGTCGATGGCGACAAATATATGGGCGTCGTTCATCTGCACGACCTAATGCGTGAAGGAATTGTGTAGACATATATATAATTAATAAGGTAAGCAACCATGAAAACTGACAAATTAAAGCAACTGAAGAATCCGGTGAAGAACTACTTCCTAATGCTCATAGGACTTGTGATATATACTTTCGGATATTCGGCATTTATGCTCCCGAACAAGCTCACCGGCGGTGGAATTGCTGGTCTATCGACAATCCTGTACTACGGCACCTCCTGTCCTGTCGGTATAAGCAACTTTGTGCTCAACGCAATACTAATCATAATAGGTGCAAAGACTTTGGGAAAGCGTTTCGCCATAAATACCATATTCTGTACGGCAATAAGTTCGGCTTTGTTTGGTTTGTTCCAGATGATTATCACCGAACCATTGATTGCAAACGACTTGCTGTCAAATGCTGTGCTTGGTGCTGCTATTTCTGCAATTGGTGTAGGCTTAACAATTTCGTACGGTGGAAACACTGGCGGAACCGACATCATTATCCTTATGATTCTCAAGTACAAGAACATACCTTACGGACGTATCTCAATGTACATCAACGTGTTGATAATCGGCTCGTCGTACTTCATAGTTCACGACATCCAGACCTTGATTTACTGCTACATCTACATGTTCTCGTACTCGTACGTTTCCGACATGGTTATGGACGGCTACCGAAAGACCTTCCAGATTATCATCTTCACCAACAAGCCCAAGGAGATTGCCGACCGGATTACCAACGAGGTGCATCGAGGCGTGACGGTGCTGAAAGCCTACGGATGGTACTCGAAGGAGGACAAGGACGTGCTTATGGTTCTTGCCCACCGCACCGACAAGCAGGACATTATGCAGGTAATCAACCAGGAAGACCCTGATGCGTTCATTTCTATCGACAAGGTTCAGGGCGTATTCGGAAAGAATTTCGACGAACTGAAGAGAGAAGTGTAAGGGCTGCGCCCGTTTGATGGCTAAAGCCGTTTATCGCTGCGCTGTTTGAATGCCTTCGGCGTTTGATGGGCAAAGCCCGTTTGAGGGCTGACGCCGTTTCTAAGTTCTCCGTCCCCCGAGCTTGTTGAGTCGTGGTGCGCCGCGACCATACTAATGTTCAAGGTTAAAAGATTTGATGATTTGATGATTTGATTGTAGCACGCAATGCATTGCGTCTATATTCATGGTTCAAAATATTTAGATCTTTGATTAACCGCAATCATTTCAAAAAAAATAATTTTATTTGCTTTTTTTTATTCGGAATAAAATTTACCTTTGCATTTTGTTAAACAATGTTTAATAGGATGAAGAAGATTCTTTTGATAATAGTGATTGCCTTGACAATGATGCTTTGGTCGTGCGCCACAACGCCGAAGGACAATGCCGAAAAGGTCGTGAAGGCTGTAAACGAATATTGCGACAAGGTTGAAAAAGCAATAGCCGATGAGATAATCGACGACGATGAAGTTGATGCCATCAAGAGTTCGGAGAAGGACTACATGAATCTAATCGGCGAAATCACAGAGAGTTATGCTGGCAAAGCCAACGACCGCGCCGAATTCGAGCAGCAGATGTACACTTCTGACGCTTGGGTAAGAATGGCCGACGTCAACAGCAAGCTTGCCAATACAGAAGGATATGCAAAAATAAGTCTAACAAATAAATAAATATAATATGAAGAAATTAGTTTTATTAGCAATCGTATCAGTTCTTGCAATGATGCTTTACAGCTGCAAGCAAGAAGCAAAGGAAAATAACGAAACAAAGGAAGAATGCGCAAAAGAAATTTGTCCAGTACACGATGCAGTAACAATCCTTAATTCAAAGAATGCCATAGCAAACCTTATCAAGGAAGCAATCGCCGACAATGAAATCAACGACGAAGAAGCAACCAAGATAAATGATGCTTTCTGCGAATACCAGAGCATTGACGCTGAAATCAAGACCAAGTATCAGGACAAGAAAGACGCACAGGACGAACTTTTCGCTATCCTCAATGCCGAAAACAACTACAACAAGTCGATGAAACTTGCTATCGAAGCTAAAGGTTACGACAAGATTAGCTCGAAAGTTAAGTAATCAGTGATTGTGAAGAAACAAAAAAAGGCTGGAATTTCCAGCCTTTTTTGTTATGCAATCGTCGCGCCCAGCCTAATTAAGTTTTAACGCATAATATCCTGTCATACCATTGGGATAAATACCTTCGAGGAAAATTGCGTTGCCAGACGACTTTATGGCATTCTCGAAGTCTTGCACCGAATTTATATTCTTGTTGTTGGCGCGAACTATGATAAAGCCATTCTGTATTCCGCTTGCAGCAAGTTTTCCTGCCGTCAAGTCGCTAACCTGAATGCCATTGCGTATGCGCAGACGCGATTTCAGTTGGTCGCTCACCTGCTCGAAATGAGCACCTAGGTCATTTATACTTTCCGACTTGGCGAGTTCGGTGCCGCCATAGCGGTTTTGCAAAGTCATATCGACTTTTCGTGTGGAACTACCTGATTTTACATCAAGCGTTACATTAGCCCCAGGCCTGTAGAGGCTTATTATTTCAAGCAGTTCGGTTGCAGAATTTACCTTAGTATCATTTACGGCAAGAATTATATCACCGACAGATATTCCCGCCTTCTCGGCAGCACCGCCGCTAACAACTCGTGCCACATATACGCCGTCAACATCATCAACATTCAACTTCTTGGCAGTCTGCGAATTCAAGTCCATCATCTCGATACCCATGTAAGCACGCTGGGCAGAACCAAATTCGGCAAGATCGGCAACAATTTTGCGAACCATATTCACAGGAATTGCAAACGAGTATCCAACATAAGAACCTGTCTGCGAAGCTATTGCCGAGTTTATACCGACAAGTTCGCCCTTGGCGTTAACCAATGCGCCACCGCTGCTTCCCGGATTTACAGCCGCATCGGTCTGTATGTACGATTCGATGACCTGATTTCCCGAATTTGCATCTATGTTGCGTGCCTTGGCACTGACAATTCCTGCAGTTACAGTCGATGTAAGATTGAACGGATTGCCTATTGCAAGCACCCACTCTCCTATGCGTAAATCATCGCTGTTTCCGTAGGTAAGATACGGCAAATCGCTGGCTTCTATCTTCAGCAAAGCCAAGTCAGTTGTAGCATCGCGGCCGATAACCTTGCCCGTGTACGATTTCTTGTTATTCATCACAACCTCAATGACTTCGGCGTTCTCAATCACGTGGTTGTTGGTGACAATATAGCCGTCCGACGAAACGATCACGCCAGAACCTGAGGCCGAAACCTGCATTGCCGACTGTGTGCCGAAAATGAAATCATATAAGGTATATGTCGGCTGATTGTAGCTTGTCTTGATGTGAACGACCGCTGGCATGCACTTCTCGGCAGCATTGCAGAAATCGGTGTTGCCCATAGCATTTCCGCCCAAAGCGACCTTCGAAACCGGAATGTCGTCAGATTTTTGCTCGCTGTAAACCAACTGGCTTTCGGACTTGTCTGCCTCATTGGGCGAAGCAAACAGCAGAACACCAGCGAGGACTATTCCACCACCAACTATTCCCGATAAAAGGTTCAAAAGCAATGACTTAGTTTTCATATCCATACCCTTTCAAAATTCATTCTACAGCAAAAATAACGAATCTTGAGAAAAGATATTTCAGCCAACAACATGATTAACTTAACTTTATTATTGTTTAACGGAGTGTTAATAGCCTACGGCGTTTCTGAGTTTCTTGGTTTAACTTCGTTGAGGGCTTCGCCGTTCTATGCCTGCGGCGTTTGAATGTTTGATGGGCTACGCCCGTTTCAATGGCTGACGCCGTTTGAATGCCTTCGGCGTTTGAGAGTTTGATGGGCTGATGCCCGTTTGAATGGCTTCGCCGTTTGAATGCCTACGGCGTTTCATGTGCTACGCACGTTTATGAGTTTGAATGTTTCTAAGTTTATGGGTTTAAAACCAACTGAAACAATTTCAAACCATTTCAAACAATTTCAAACAACCTCAAACCATCTCAAACCATCTCAAACCACTTCAAAAAAATCACCTTTCAATCGTCTTCGTTTTTAGCAAAAAAAGTGCTTAATTTGCAAAATTTTTTAGAGAAGGAAATGGCTGACAAGGAATGTATAACGCTGAAAGGCGTAAGGGTTAACAACCTGAAGAACATAAATCTCGAAATACCTCGCAACAAGCTTGTTGTAATCACTGGATTATCTGGTTCCGGCAAATCGTCATTAGCGTTCGACACACTGTTTGCCGAAGGGCAACGTCGCTACGTCGAAAGCCTGTCGTCGTATGCTCGGCAGTTCCTCGGAAAGATGCACAAGCCCGAAGTCGATTTCATCGACGGCATTCCGCCTACAATAGCCATCCGCCAGAAGGTCAACACTCGCAATCCGCGTTCTACAGTTGGCACTTCCACCGAAATATACGACTACCTGAAACTTTTGTTTGCCCGCATTGGAAAAACCTTCTCTCCCATTTCCGGCAACGAAGTCAAATGCCACAGTACCAACGATGTTATAAATGCAATAACCGCGATGCCTGAAGGCACAAAGGTGCTGATTTGCTTCCCTTATACATTCAATAAGAAGCAAAAGAAGGGTGAACAGCTCCTGCTCATTTCAAAGCAAGGCTATGTAAGGTTTGTCGACAACGGCAAACTTCAGCGGACAGACGAAGTCGTTGAGGTAAAGTCGATTGGCGATACTATACACATTGTACTCGAACGTCTCACTGTAAAGCCAGACGACAATACTCTTGTCGGTCGCATCGCCGACTCGGTGCAGACTGCTTTTTTCGAAGGCAAAGGCGAATGCTTTGTTTATGAATATGGTGACGAACTAAAGCAGCATTCTTTCTCGAACCGTTTCGAAGCCGACGGAATAACCTTCGAGCAGCCATCGGTAAACCTATTCAGTTTCAACAATCCAATCGGTGCTTGTCCCACCTGTGAGGGATTTGGAAAAATTCTCGGCATCGACGAAGACCTTGTCATTCCAAACAAAGGAATGAGCGTTTACGACGGCGCTGTTTTCTGCTGGCGTGGCGATGTCATGAAGCAGTGGAACCACGATTTCATGATTAAAAGTGCTAGTTTAAACTTCCCTATCCATCGTCCTTATTATCAACTGACAGACGCAGAAAAGGATTTGCTTTGGAATGGTGACAAAAAGCATGACATCTATGGCATAAACGACTTCTTCGAATATCTCGAAACTCAGAAATACAAGATACAGAACCGCGTGATGATTTCGCGCTACAGAGGCAAGACAACTTGTCCCGACTGCAAGGGCAAACGTCTGAAAAAGGAAGCCATGTATGTAAAAGTCGGCGACAAAAACATCGGCGACCTAATCGACATGCCAATAAGCGAACTCTGCAAGTTTTTCGACAATCTGAAACTCACGCCGTTTGACGAGGAAGCGTCGGCAAGAATCAGAACCGAAATAAAGGTTCGCCTCGACGCAATGATAGAAGTCGGACTTGGTTACCTTACGCTAAACCGCACAGCATCAACACTTTCGGGCGGCGAATCGCAACGAATGAACCTTGCCACGGTATTCGGTTCGGGACTTGTCGGCTCACTGTACGTCCTCGACGAGCCAAGCATCGGTCTGCACGAACGCGACACGCAAAACCTGATAACAATACTCAAAAAGTTGCGTGACAAGAAAAACACGGTGGTTGTCGTGGAACACGACGAAGCCATAATCCGTGCCGCCGACCACATAATCGACATAGGTCCGCTTGCCGGCGAATTTGGTGGCGAAGTGGTATTCGAAGGCGACATCAAGAAGCTAGAAAAAGCCGACACGCTTACCGCAAAATATCTGCGTGGCGAACTGCAGAACCCCAAGAACGACAATCCGTTGAAGTGGCGCAACTCCATAAAGATTGAAGGTGCACGATACAACAATTTGAAAAACATAACGGTAACGTTTCCGCTCAACGTTGCAACAGTAATTACCGGCGTAAGCGGTTCGGGAAAGACCAGCCTCGTAAAAGGCATCCTCTATCCTGCCATCCGACGCGAACTCGGCGTATCGGCCGACAAAGCTGGCGACTTCGACAAGATTTCGGGCGACATAAGGATGATAAAGAATATCGAATTCGTCGACCAGAACCCGATTGCAAAGTCAAGCCGCTCAAATCCAGCCATCTACATCAAGGCATTCGACGAAATCCGAAAGCTTTTCGCCGAACAGAAGACAGCCAAGCTCAATGGACTGAAAGCCTCGCATTTCTCGTTCAACACCGAAGGCGGACGCTGCGAAGTTTGTCAGGGCGAAGGCGAAATAACTGTCGAGATGCAGTTTATGTCCGACATCCACCTCGTGTGCGAAGCCTGCAACGGAAAGCGTTTCAAGGATGAAATTCTGGAAATAAAATACCGCGACAAAAACATCTACGACGTTCTAGAAATGAGCATCGCCGAGGCTGTGGAATTCTTCTCGCAGAGCGACGGCAAACTTGAAAAGAACATCGTTTCGTTGCTGCAGAACTATATCAACGTCGGACTTGGCTACCTGAAGATGGGACAGCCGTCGAGCACGCTCAGTGGCGGTGAAAGTCAGAGAATTAAGCTGGCAACTTTCCTTAGTATGGAAAACGCCGAGCCAACGATTTTCATCTTCGACGAACCGACCACAGGCCTGCATTTCCACGACATCAACAAGTTGCTGAAAGCCATGGAAAGCATGCGCACCAAAGGCCATACGCTCATCATCATAGAGCACAATCCTGAGGTTATCAAGTTTGCCGACTGGATTATCGACCTTGGTCCCGACGGTGGCGAAAACGGCGGGAACCTTGTTTTCGAAGGCACACCAGCCAACCTGTTGAAATGCAAAGAGTCGATAACCGGAAAGTTTTTGAAGAAGTTTATATAGTAACTTTTTGTTGTTTATTTCTTTTCTAATTAAAATTTATATTGCAAAACATATTTTTTATTATGTTTGTATGCTCTTAATTAGAAATGTATGTATTCGACATTGAAAGAAACTATTGAACGCATTTGGGAGCATCGCGAATTGCTCGAAATGCCTGAAAACATAAAGGTTATAGAAGAAACCATAAAACTTCTCGATAGCGGTGAAATCCGTGTGGCCGAGCCTCTTGGCGACAAATGGCAAGTGAACGAATGGGTGAAAAAAGCCGTAATTCTTTATTTTCCGACACAAAAACAACAAAAAACTGAGTCGGGCATCTTCGAATACCACGATAAAATTGCCCTCAAGCACGACTACGACAAACTTGGCGTTCGCGTAGTTCCCCCAGCAACAGCCCGCTACGGTGCCTACCTCGCCAAAGGCGTGATTATGATGCCGTCGTACGTGAATATCGGTGCATACGTCGACGAAGGTACTATGGTCGACACTTGGGCAACCGTAGGCTCGTGCGCCCAAATAGGCAAGAACGTACACCTCTCGGGTGGCGTTGGCATCGGCGGCGTGCTCGAACCCGTTCAGGCTGCGCCGGTCATTATCGAAGATAACTGCTTCATCGGTTCTCGTTGTATTGTGGTCGAAGGCGCACATATATGCAAGGAGGCCGTACTCGGAGCAAACACTGTAATCACTGCTTCAACTAAGATAATCGATGTTACTGGAAACGAGCCTATTGAATACAAAGGTTACATCCCCGAACGCTCGGTGGTAATTCCAGGAAGCACAGCAAAGCAGTTCCCTGCAGGCACCTACTATCTGCCATGCGCACTCATAATAGGCAAACGCAAGGAATCGACAGACAAGAAAACCTCGCTCAACGAAGCTTTGCGCGAAAATAATGTTGCAGTCTAAAAATTGGCACTATGATAATCGGATTCGACGCAAAAAGAGCATTCATGAACAAGGCGGGACTCGGCAATTATAGCCGCGATGTCATTCGCTCGCTGCAAGATTTGTATCCCGAAAACAAGTATGTGCTTTTCAGTACCGAAAATCCTTACGGACTTGTTGAGGAAAAGTACTGCAACAACTTGATAATGCCGCCACAAGGTTCGTCAAAATTTGCATTGGCAAAATGGCGTTCGATGAAACTTGGCGAGCAGATCGAGCAGCAGGGAATCGAAATCTTCCACGGACTAAGCAACGAACTGCCTCGCGACATCAACAAGACAAAAGCAATAAAGGTTGTCACAATTCACGACCTTATCTTCTTGAAATTCCCGCACTTGTACAAATACTTCGACCGTAAGATTTACGACTACAAGTTCCGCTATGCCTGCGAAAAATCTGACCGTATAATCGCCACAAGCAGTCAGACCAAGAAGGACATTATGGAATTCTACGGCATCAGCGACAAGAAAATAGATGTGCTGTACCAGACTTGCAATCCAAAATTTGCTCAGAAGATAAGCGAAGAGGAAAAGGAACGCATCAGGAAGGCGAACAACCTCCCCGACCATTTCCTGCTTTCGGTAGGCACTATCGAAAGACGCAAAAATACGCACCGCATTCTCGAAGCTGTTTACGAACACAACATCGACATCGACATTGTGATGGTTGGCCGTAAGACCGAGTATTTCAACGAAATACAAGCCTACGCCGATTCGCATGGACTTACCTCGCGTCTGCATGTGTACGAACGACTTGGCAACGCCGACCTGCCAGCAATATACCAGATGGCCGACATTTTCATATATCCGTCGATGTACGAAGGCTTTGGAATTCCGATTCTCGAAGCATTTTTCTCTGGCACTCCTGTGATTACCAACAGTAACGGAAGTACAGGCGAAATTGCTGGAAATGCAGCATTTACAATAAATGCACCACACAAGGACAATCTTGCCGAAGCAATAAAATATCTTCTCGACAACGAGGAAGAACGCAAGAAACTTGTCCAGCGCGGCTACGAGCGCAGCAAACGCTTCGACCGTGCACTTATTACCGAAGAACTAATGACTTTTTACAATAAACTATGAAAAACATTGTTGACGAAACTTGTAAAGTCTTGGAAAACGGAGGCACGATCCTCTATCCTACCGACACAATATGGGGAATAGGTTGCGATGCATGCAACGAGAACGCAATAGAAAGAATATACGACATCAAACATCGTGACAAGGGCAAAAGTATGCTGATACTTGTCGATTCGATGGAAATGATGAAAAATTTCACAACATCAATCCCCGAAATAGCTGTCGACCTCATTGAGGCGGCCGACCGTCCACTTACAATCATCTACCCTGAAGCAAAGAATCTGCCCAAAAACCTCGTCGCCGAGGACGGTTCCATCGGAATACGAATTGTAAACGACGATTTCTGCCGCGAAGTTATCGGCTTGCTCGGACGTCCAATAGTCTCCACATCGGCAAACCTTTCGGGATGCAACCCGCCACTCGGATTCTGCGACATTGCAAACGAAATAAAGTCGGAAGTCGACTACGTCGTTCCGCTACGACAGGACGAACTGAGCCGAAACAGAAATTCTGACATTGTAAAGGTTGACGAATCTGGCAACATTCAGGTAATCAGATAAATGACGATATCACAGTTCATCCGCAACCTTTCGTCGCAACTCGAAGCAAGCTACGACAAAAACGAGGCTCGCTCCATTGCCGAGGTATTTGTCTGCGACGAGCTGAAACTTTCACGCACGCAAATGCTTGTTGGAAAGGACGATGAACTCGACAAAACCACTCTTGAAAGACTTTCGCTGAAATCTGCTCGGCTAACAAACGGAGAACCCGTGCAATACGTTACCGGAATTGCTTCGTTCTGCGGAATGGAGTTCCATGTCGACAGCAACGTGCTGATACCTAGGCAAGAAACCGAAATGCTTGTCGAAACGCTGATTTGCCACTTTGACGCCGTTCGGGGTGCAGAAAAAATAAGGATTCTCGATATCGGTACTGGCAGCGGTTGCATACCGATTGCAATAAAGAAAATGCGCCCCGAAGCCAATCTTTTTGCCATCGACATTTCCGAAAAAGCACTGGAAACAGCCAAGCAAAACGCCGAAAACAACAATGCCGAAATTTCATTTGCACAATACGATATTCTTTCGGATGGCAGATTTCCTTTCGACGAGAAATTCGACATTGTGGTAAGCAACCCACCCTACGTCACGAATAGCGAAAAGTCGCTGATGCACAAGAACGTAACCGACTTCGAGCCATCGCTGGCCCTGTACGTCGACGACAACGACCCACTACTATTCTATCGCAGCATATTATTGTTTATCGAAAGACATCAACCCGAACTCAAACCATTGGTTTTCTTCGAGATAAACGAAAATCTCGGAGCAGAAATGCTTGAACTTTGTCGCTCTTTCGGTTACGATGCCGAAATCATCAAGGATCTTAACGGGAAAAATCGGTTTGTAAAAGCAATTATTCTCCCCATGAACATCTAACCCATTATACATTATAAATTGTCAATTATACATTGTTAATTATCAATTGTCCATTATCATGCAAGGAAAAGACAACAAACCACACATAGGAATATACGGCAGACGCAATGCCGGCAAATCGTCGTTAATCAACTGCCTGTCGGGACAGAACATCTCCATCGTATCCGACCTCAAGGGCACAACCACCGACCCAGTAAAACGTTCGTTCGAAATTCTCGGCTATGCACCAGTGATTTTCATCGACACCGCAGGAATCGACGACGAAGGCGCAACCGGACAGCTACGAATACAAAGGTCGCTCGATACGCTCAACATTATCGACATGGCTATCATCGTGATTTCCAACAACGAATTCGGCGACTACGAACGCAAAATAATCGAGCGTCTGCGCGAACTGAAAACCGTTTTCTTCATTATCCACAACAAGTCCGACATTGCTCCCATCGACGACAAACTGAAACAAAGTCTCGAAGCCGAATACAAAGTTCCCGTAATCGACTTTTCCACTGTCAACCGCGACCTGGTTCCGCTTGTCTTCGATACCATAAAGCAGATTGCTCCCGAAAGCACATGGACCTTCGGTTCGCTGCTTGGCGACATTGTGAGCGAAAATGATATTGTCCTGCTAATTACCCCAATCGACAGCGAAGCCCCGCAGGGACGAATGATTCTTCCTCAGGTTCAGGTACTTCGCGACTGCCTCGACAACCATTGCATGGCAATTGTCGTGCAGGACACCGAAGTCGAGGAATTCTTCCGCCGAGGCATAAAACCTCGTCTCGCCATTACCGATTCGCAGGTATTCCACAAGGTAAAGAACTTGATTCCCAGCGATGTGCCACTCACAAGTTTCTCTATTGTGCTAGCCCGCAGCAAAGGCGATTTTGCCAACTACCTGAAAGGCACACCGCACATTGCCGACTTGCGCGACGGCGACAAGATACTGATGCTTGAAAGCTGCAGCCATCATGTTTCGTGCGAGGACATTGGCCGCGTAAAGATACCAAACGCACTGCGCAAGTTCACAGGCAAACAACTGGAATTCACCTTTGTAGCCGGACTCGACAGCATTCCCGAACCTATCACCGACTTTGCCATGGTAATACAATGCGGTGGTTGCATGGTCACACGCAAACAGCTTATCAACAGGCTCAAGCCAGCCGTAGATGCCGGCATTCCCATCTCGAACTACGGAATGACACTCGCCTACCTGACAGGAATTTTCGACAAGGCAGTAGAAGTGTTTAAATAAAAAAAGCGACACCCGAAAGTGCCACCTTTAATGTTTTCACAACGGAATAATCCTTATTGTGATTTGCTTAAAATTTGTTCGACAAAAATACACAAAATATACATACTTCAAAGCGAAATTTCATTAAATTTGCAAATGTGTATTTAATGACGAATTGTAATTGCAAATTAAACAAAATCATATATGAAGAAAATTCTCGGTTTGGACTTGGGAACCAACAGCATAGGCTGGGCAGTAGTGAATGCGGAAGAAGTTACCCGCGAAAATGAAACTTCATATCTAAAGCCAACAGAAATCAGTGCGGCAGGGAGTAGAATTATTCCAATGCCGGAAGATGTATTAAGCGATTTTGATAAAGGAAATACAAAGTCGCAAACAAAAGACAGAACTGACAAAAGAGGCACACGCCGTCTTTTGGAACGCTACCTTCTTCGTAGAGAACGCCTTCTGCGAATTTTGAAAGTAATGAATTTCCTTCCTGGACATTACGCAACTCAAATTAATGAATACGGAAAGTTTGTAAACTACGACGAACCAAAAATTGCTTGGAGAAAAGATATTGACGGCAAATTCAAGTTCATTTTCCAAGAATCATTTAACGAAATGCTTGCAGACTTTGCCAAGCACCAGCCTCAACTTATAGCCGACGGCAAAAAAGTACCTTACGACTGGACAATCTACTATTTGCGCAAGAAAGCTCTTTCGGCACAACTTACCAAAGAAGAACTTGCTTGGGTTTTGCTGCAATTTAATCAGAAACGAGGTTATTACCAGCTTCGCGGAGAGGAAGAAGAAGAACAAAAAGACAAACTTGTTGAATTCCTTGCTCAAAAAGTTGTTCGTGTCGAAGCAACTAACGAAAAGAAAGGCGATGATATATGGTACAAAGTATATTTGGAGAATGGAATGATTTACCGACGAACAAGCCGAATTCCACTTGACTGGGAAGGCAAAGTAAAAGAATTCATTGTTACAACCGACCTAGAAAAAGACGGCTCGCCAAAGAAAGACAAAGATGGCAACATAAAACGGTCTTTCCGTGCACCAAAAGAAGACGACTGGACATTACTGAAAAAGAAAACAGAATTTGATATCGACAACAGCCACCTAACAGTCGGTTGCTACATATATGAATCATTATTGCAGAATCCCGACCAAAAGATTATTGGCAAACTTGTACGCACGGTTGAACGCAAATATTACAAGGACGAACTGAAACAAATTCTTGATATACAGAAAGCATTCATCCCAGAATTGAGCGACGAAGCATTGTACAAAGCCTGCATAGAAGAACTTTACCCGCACAACGAAGCTCATAGAAACAACATATCAAAACCAGATTTCACCAATTTCTTCATAAACGATATTTTATTCTATCAGAGACCATTAAAGAGCAAAAAATCTTTGATAAGCGATTGTCCGTACGAATCGCACTTTGACAAAGACGGCAACGAGCATCCAATTAAATGTATCGCAAAGTCAAATCCTCTTTTCCAAGAGTTCAGATTGTGGCAATTTATACAATATCTGAAAATATACCAAAGAGAAAAAATTGTTACTGATGGTCAACTAGACCTATTTGGCAATCAAAATACAGGCAAATTGCAAACGGATGTAGATGTCACAAACGAATTTCTAAAATCAGAAGATGACTATGTAAAACTATTTGAATGGTTAAACGATAGAGCTTCTATAAAGCAGGACACTCTTCTAAATTCCTATTTTAAAATTAAGAAAGAAAAAGGCAAAGACCAATATCCTTATCGTTGGAACTATGTAGAAGATAAGGATTATCCGTGTAACGACACAAGAGCATCAATGCTTTCAGGACTTGCAAAATGCAATGTAAGTTCCGATTTTCTGACACGCGAACAAGAAATGTCATTGTGGCACATACTTTATTCTGTAGAAGACAAAATCGAAATCGGCAAAGCATTGAAGAAGTTTGCTGAAAAGAACAACTTACCAGAATCTTTTGCTGAAGTATTTGCCAAAATCAAACCATTTAAAAAGGAATACGGCTCATATTCTGAAAAAGCAATCAAAAAGTTGCTTCCACTAATGCGTATGGGTAAATATTGGAGTGCAGACAACATCGACAATAACACCAAAGACCGCATTGTAAAGATAATATCTGGCGAATGCGACGAAAATATTAAGAACAGAGTTCGTGAAAAAGCCATAGACCTAACCGAAATTGAACACTTCAGAGGATTACCAGTTTGGCTTGCATGCTACATTGTCTATAACCGCCATTCCGAGGCAAAAGAAATTGAGAAATGGGAAAAGCCCGAAGATATTGATAATTATCTAAAAGAATTCAAGCAACATTCATTACGCAATCCTATTGTAGAACAGGTTGTTACCGAAACTCTACGTACAGTACGCGACATTTGGAAACAGGAAGGTCAGATTGATGAAATTCACATCGAACTTGGTCGCGAAATGAAAAATCCTGCCGACAAGCGCAAGAAGATGACAGAAAACATTCAAAAGAATGAGAACACAAATTTGCGCATCAAGGCCATGCTTATGGAATTTATGAACCCTGAATTGGGCATCGAAAATGTTCGTCCGTACTCACCAAGCCAGCAGGACATTTTGCACATATACGAAGAAAATGCCCTCGACAATCTTTCAAAAGACGACAAGGATTTCGATTTCATTTCAAAGATTTCAAAAATGGCACAACCTTCAAAGTCAGATATTATAAGGTATAAATGCTGGCTGGAACAAAAATACAAATCACCGTACACAGGAGAATTGATTTCATTTTCAAAACTATTCACTCCCGCTTACGAAATAGAACACGTAATTCCTCAGTCAAGATATTTTGACGATTCTTTCAGCAACAAGGTAATATGCGAAGCAGAAGTCAACAAGCTGAAAGACAGACAACTCGGATATGAATTCATAAAGAATCATCACGGCGAAAAAGTACAACTAAGCCAAGGAAATGTTGTTGAAATTCTTTCGGTTGAAGCATACGAAAAGCTGATAAAGGAACATTATGCCAACAATCGTCCCAAGATGAAAAAACTGCTTATGGACGACATTCCCGACGGTTTCATCGAAAGGCAACTGAACGACAGCCGATACATAAGCAAATTGGTAAAAGGTCTGTTATCAAACATTGTACGCGAAAAGTTATCCAATGGCGAATACGAACCCGAAGCCGTATCAAAGAACCTTATTTCAAGCAATGGAAACATAACCGACCTTTTGAAAAAGGATTGGGGAATGAACGATGTATGGAACAGCATAATATTGCCACGTTTCAAGCGACTTAACGCTTTGACTGGCAAGGATTGTTTTACAACAATCACAGCCAATGGACACGAAACACCGGCAATGCCTCTCGAACTGCAAAAAGGTTTCAACAAGAAGCGTATCGACCACCGCCACCACGCAATGGATGCCATTGTAATTGCCTGTGCTACAAGAGACCATGTAAACCTATTAAATAATGAGGCTGCACATTCAAAGCACAATGCAAACCGTTACCAGTTGCAGAAGAAATTGCGCCGTTTTGAAAAGATTATCATAAATGGTAAGGAGAAAGAAATTGCAAAGGAATTCTTGAAACCGTGGGAAACTTTCACTGCTGATGCAAAAACAACTCTTGAGAACATAATTGTAAGTTTCAAGCAGAATCTACGAGTAATAAACAAGACCACCAATCATTACGAACACATTGAGGATGGCAAGAAAGTTCTTGCAAAGCAAGAAAAAGGTGACAGCTGGGCAATCCGCAAATCAATGCACAAGGATACTGTTTATGGTGAAGTAAACTTACGCAAGAAAAAAGAAGTTTCACTAAATGAAGCGATAAAACAACCAGAACGCATTGTAAACAAGGATTTCAAACACAAGGTAAAAGAACTATTGAACGAAGGTAAGGATGCAAAATTCATCAAGAAATATTTAGAGGAAAACAAAGATGTATGGTCTGACATAAATATCTCAAAAATAGAGGTTTACTATTTTACGAAAGAAACAAAAGAACGATTTTTCGCTACAAGAAAATCTCTTGACCCATCTTTCGACAAGAAAACAATTGAAGAAAGTGTTACCGATACTGGCATTCAAAAGATTCTGCTTGCACATTTGGCAAGCAAAGGCAACAATCCAGAACTTGCATTTTCGCCAGATGGTATTGACGAGATGAATCGTAACATTATAGAACTAAACAACGGAAAATTCCATCAACCAATATTGAAAGTACGCAAATACGAAAAAGCAGAAAAATTTGCTGTAGGACAAACAGGAAACAAGTCGGCTAAATTTGTTGAAGCTGCAAAGGGTACTAATCTTTTCTTTGCTATTTTCTGTTCAGAAAAAATAAACAAGAAAACTAGTGAAACCGAATCAATTCGTTCTTATCTTACAATTCCATTAAGCATAGTAATCGAATGCCAGAAAAAATTTGGTTCTAAATGGAAAGACAACATAGATTCGTTTCTTAAGGAAAATAAACTCATATCTGACAATGTAAAACTATTGTTTTTAATTTCCACCAATGATTTAATATATTTACCAACATCAGAAGAATTGAAGAATGGTATTAATAACATTGACAAAAACAGAATATACAAATTCGTAAGTTGTAGAGAAAACAGATTATTTGTTATCCAATATTTTGTCGCAAAATGCATTGTTGATAAAGTAGAATATACATCTAGCAACAAATACGAACTTACAGATTCTAAACAATCAATAAAAGAAACATGTATTCCAATCAAAGTTGACCGACTTGGCAATATCATTGAAATAAACGGCAAAAAGTTATGACCAACATAAAACTATTTCAGGACAAGAAAATCCGTTCCGTATGGAACGAAGAGGAAGAACAGTGGTACTTCGTTGTTGAAGATGTAGTTGCAGCATTAACCGACAGTTCTGACCCTAAACAATATGTTAAACGCATGAAACAGCGTGATGCCGAACTAGCTAAAGGATGGGTACAATTTGTACCTACC
>JAEEGL015421847.1_pt1 | contig 21576 bp, 15 predicted proteins | sample 9134231 | NCBI WGS metagenome assembly JAEEGL01 (sample SAMN16246548, study PRJNA631951) | gut metagenome | biome: gut microbiome; feature: rumen; material: fiber-attached | host: Bos | place: Iran: Karaj | collected 2018-10
AAAGGTATTGGACGCGGACAGGCAACGGCAACAATTGAAGTTGCAAAAGCCCGTGACGAATACTACAAAAAGACCGGTGTTTATATTCCGATTTGTTCTGACGGCGGTATTGTTCATGACTACCACATGACGCTTGCACTTGCGATGGGTGCAGACTTTGTAATGCTCGGCCGCTATTTTGCGCGCTTTGATGAAAGCCCGACAAACAAACTGATTGTAAACGGTAACTACGTAAAAGAATACTGGGGCGAAGGTTCAAACCGTGCGCGCAACTGGCAGCGCTACGATATGGGCGGCGCCAGCAAGCTGAGCTTTGAAGAAGGCGTAGATTCTTACGTTCCTTATGCCGGTTCATTGCATGATAATGTTACGATGAGCATGAGCAAAATCCGCCACACAATGTGTAACTGTGGCGCGCTCACAATTCCCGAACTGCAGCAAAAAGCCAAGATTACGCTTGTTTCACAGGCATCAATCGCTGAAGGTTCCGCTCACGATGTTATTGTCAAGAATACTTCGCTTCGTGCTGAATAACTAAAAAAAAGTGACAATTAAAAATTCTTGTGTTAGAATATTTTTGGAGGTAATAGACAATGGAATTGGATATGAACCTTATTAATGAAGCCTCTAAAATTCAGCACAGTGTTGAAGAGGCAAAAAAATCGGGAACAGCTATTACAAAAATTTCCGTTTCCGAAGCTTTCTTTAATTTTTGTCTGGCAAATACACCCGGATGGGACAAAACCTTGTATAGTTTTCCTGTAGCGGTTGATTCTTCGCTGGCATCAGATGCATTTAAAATTCAGTAAACAAAAGGCTGCCTGTTTGGGCAGCTTTTTTTATAGCGTGATTTTTCCGATCAGTGGCAGAGGCAAATATTCCTTTTCATATCGCAAAAATGCATTGCGTGAAATATTTCTGCCTCCAAAGCGTGCTATATGATCTGTATAAATCTGTGAATCTATAAGCTTTCCGCCGGCGCGTTCAAATTCCCTTACAAAGTGACAGAAAGCCGCTTTTGAAGCATTTGGTTCAATTGTAAACATTGATTCACCAAAAAATACGCTGCCTATAAGAACCCCGTAAAAACCGCCCGCCAGTTTTCCGTCACACCATGCTTCCACAGAATGTGCAAGGCCTGTTTCATACAGCTTGCAATATGCGTCAATCATATCATGTGTAATCCATGTCCCGCTCTGTTCAGGTCGTTTTGCGCCAGCACAGTTTTTTATCACATCCTCAAAACGGGTGTCGAGCGTATAGGTAAAAACATTTTTATTCAGCACCTTGCGCATACTTTCGGGAATATGAAGTTCTGTCGGGAAAAGAACAAAACGAGGGTCGGGCGACCACCACAAAATGGGAGAATCTTCATTGAACCATGGAAAAATGCCTTGCAGATAGGCGGAATGCAACATTCCTGGCGAAAGGTTGCCGCCTGTTGCAACAAGTCCGTCATCGGCATTTTCTACAGAAGGAAACTTGAAAAAGTCATCTGCTTCGAGATAAGGAAAGTTCGGGTTGTCTCTACTGCGACTTTTACTTGACTGTATATGGCTCATATTTGATTGTGATTTTACCGTTTTTGGCACCGCAAACTGCCTTTCCGCCCGAAGCAAGCTTGCCAAAAAGAACTTCATCTGCAAGCGTGGTTGACAGCAGCTCTTCTATTGTTCTGCTTATGTTACGTGCACCGAATTCTGGAGAGTAACCTTTGTCCGAAATAAGCTTTATGCAGGCAGGAGTTGCTTCAATAATGACGTTCTTTTTTAGAAGCTGCGCGGAAAGTTTGGTTATTTCATTCCGGGTGATTTTATCTATTATTTTTGATGACAGCTGATTGAATGGGATAATACCGTCAAGTCTGTTTACGAATTCCGGCGAGAAGACTGTCTTAACGGCGTCCTGAATTGCGCCGGTGTTCAAACTTTTTTCGCCGAATCCAATCGCCTGTTTGTTAATGTCTCTGGCACCCGCATTGGATGTCATTATGAGAATAGTGTTTCTGAAATCAGCTTTTTTTCCCTGGTTGTCAGTTAATGTGGCGTAGTCCATTACTTGAAGAAGAATGTTGTAAATGTCGCTGTGTGCTTTTTCTATTTCGTCCAGCAGAACAACCGAATTGGGTTCTTTTCGCACCGCATCGGTCAAAAGACCACCTTCTTCAAATCCGACATAACCCGGGGGTGAGCCTATAAGTCTGCTGACAGTATGTTTTTCCTGATACTCACTCATATCAAAACGGATCAAAGGCATACCAAGGTTTTCTGCAAGTTTTTTTGCAAGTTCTGTTTTGCCGACACCGGTTGGACCAGCAAACAGAAAATTCGCAACATTTTTTTCCGGAGAGCGGAATCCTGCGCGTGAGCGTTTTACTGATTTTACTATAGCTTTTACAGCTTCATCCTGCCCGAAAATCTGCGACATAAGACTGCTTTCCAGATTTTGCAGGTTTTCTTTTTCTCCGGTTGTGACGGAAATTTCCGGTATGCGTGCAATTTTTGCAACAATTTTTTCGATAAGTTTGTCATCGATGACATTCGTTTTGGAATCTTGGCTGTGCAGCCGCATAAAGGCACCGGCTTCATCAATTACATCTAGTGCTTTATCCGGTAACTTTCGTTCCGGTATAAATTGTTTTGAGAGTGTTACAGCCTTTTCTAGCGCGGATTCTGTGTATGAGACAGAATGATATTCTTCGTATTTTGACTTGACCCCTTTTAGGATTTTTACTGTTTCAGCTTCGGACGGTTCAAGAATGTCAATTTTTTGGAAACGCCGTGACAAAGCCCTGTCTTTTTCAAAAATTCTGTTGTATTCAGAATATGTGGTTGTTCCGATGCACCGTATTTTGCCGGATGTAAACATCGGTTTGAGCAGGTTTGATGCATCCATGCTGCTGCCAGAGGTTGAACCGGCGCCCACAATAGTATGAATTTCGTCAATGAATAGAATCAGTGGAGAGGCTTTTTCGAGTTCCTGAGTGATATTTTTGATACGTTCCTCAAAATCACCCCGGTATTTTGTTCCTGCTACGAGAGCCGTCACATTGAGCGAAAGAATTTTGAAATCTTTAAGCAAATCGGGAACATCGCCGCAGGCTATTTTTTGTGCAAGACCTTCTGTAAGTGCGGTTTTGCCTACACCTGGATCACCAACATGAATCGGATTGTTTTTGTTCCTGCGGCACAAGATCTGAATTGTTCGCTCAAGTTCTTCTTCTCTGCCTATAAGAGTGTCAAAACAGCCTTTTTTGGCCAGTTCTGTTAGATTAGTTGTGAATTGTTCAAGAGTACTGGTTTTCCCCTGGGTTTTCTGCGCATTTGTATGTGTGTTATCCGAATTTGTAACAATCGCATCTAAAAGCTTTAGTTTGTCTATACCACTCTTTTGTAAAAAATAAGAACAATGGTTTCCTTTTGCTTCAAGCAGGCTGACAAGTAAATCTGTCTGTTCCAGTTCTGCCTTTTCACATGAAGCGCAATGCATAACGGTTGCATTTATAACGTTTTTAAAGCCTATTGTCTGAATTGGTTCATTGTTGATAAGCGGGGGAATTTTCCCTGTAAAAAAATCAGAAAGACTGTTCTGCAGATATTTTACATCAGCATCGCATGAATAAAGCAGTTTTTGAATTTCCTCATTCTGAATCATTGTATATAGGATATGTTCCGGTGTTATAAAACCGTGATTTCGTTTTTCCGCTTCAACGTATGAGGCATTAAGAATATGTTGTACCTGTCTGGAAATTTTGACTTCCACTAGTTTTTCTCCATGCTGCATCTGAGGGGGAAACCGTTCTTGCGCGAAAAATCCCTTACCATCGCTACATAAGTCTGCGCTATATCAAAAGGGTATATACCGACAATTCCCCTGCCTGTTTTATGTACAGATTCCATTATAGCGACTGCATCAGGTTCCGGCTTGTTAAAAATCTGAATCAATATAGAAACTACAAAATCTTTTGTTGTGTAATCATCATTCAAAAGAATAACTTTGTAATCTTCAGGTTCTACTATTTGTGTTTCTGATTGACAGCACTGCTGATTCTCAAATTCTGTATCCATACGTACAATATATATACAGAAGAGTCTTTAATCAACATGTCCCTTTGTTTTCAGCGTGGTTTCTTATTGTCAGTAAATCTGTTTCAAGAGTTCTTTGGTACGGATTTCGAGCGAAACAACGTTGCTGGTATCTTCGTTTGACGTCATTTCTGTAAGATAAGGAAGAATTGCCCGCTTTTTTATTTCTTCCCAGTTTGATGGAAGAATATTAGGCGGCAAAAGATTTTCGGCTGTGGGGAGATGTCCGTACAATATTGGATAATGCAGCGGAAAGTATTTTTCGTTCACGGATTTTAATGATGAAAAACCACCTGCAATGCCAAACGCTTTGTTTGTAAGGTTCATTTTTTCCTGGCGGTTCAGCATGAGTTTTTGGTTTTCGTCTTTGAGCAACCACAGAATAAAAGCTTGTGCGGCATCGCGGTTTTTGCTTTTGCGGTAAATACCAATATAGTTGATTTTGTCCTGAACGGCAATTCTGTCATTGTAGTGAATCCAACGGAAATCAATGTTTTGCAGGCGATCATTTGAGAGCGAAAAAAGCTCATTTGATTTGGTATAGCAGAATAAGCATCTTTCTGTTGTTATCAGTTTGTATGAAGGATTGTAAAGATACTTGAATTTAAAGTCGTCTTCGGCGTCGGTAGAGGTGTTTGTATTGATACTCCAATCTTTGATGTATTCAATGGTTTTGTTCATTGCATCTGAATTGTATGAGAACAAGGATGTGTTTTCGGCATAATTTGTGTTAAAAAGCTTTGATACGGTATAAATAAAATCGGAATCCCATCTGGGTGAAAACCCCATGGCTGTAAAAACGCCTTTTTTGTTCTGCTTGTTGTAATCCTGCCCAAGCTGCTTGATTTGATCTATTGAAAGCATAAAATCGTCAGGCATGAGGGAATTATTTTTTTGTGAAAAAAGAACGAGCGGCAGATTGAACGAAACCGGCAACAGGTACTGATGCCCTTTTATATTACCAAGTTCAAGCAATTGTTTGTAAAAGTCTTTTGTATTAAGCCGTTTGTCATTGAAAAGATAATCAAGTGAAAGAAAGTTTTTGCGAAGCTTCTCGTTTTTGAGCCATGGACCAAGAATAATGTCGGGCATGTTTTCTACAGGATTGTCGAATGCTTTTGAAGGATTTGACTGGTATTCTATGATTGCACGATATTCATTCTGTGAGGAATTGAAAAGTTCAACGTAAGAAGCAACAGCTTCCTGATCGGTAAGGATAACAATATCTTTTTTTTGTCTGGAGCATGAAAATAACAAAACAGAAAAAAGAACTGCAGTAATCAGGCTCTTGTAGGAAAACTTCATAAAAGTATTATGCCAATTCTTCTGCTGCTTTGTAAACAGTTGAATAGACTTCTTCTATCTGGTCGCTGTCAATGCTTGAAAAAGCAATCCGCAGATAATCACTACCCAATGCGATGGTTCCTATCTGGTACTCATGCAGGAGCTTGTAACGCAAATCCTCCGCATCGATTCCGTTGCATTTGAAACACATAAAATAACCGGAATTGAATGGTAATGGAGTAAGAACCTTGTTGTTCCTTCTTTCGTTAACAAAATTGCGTACAATTGTGTATCTTTCCTCAAGAATAGCACGGATTTTTTCTTTTTCGCCTTCAATCTTGGGATTGTTGATTGTCCTTATCATTATTGATTGTGCAGGAGTTGATCCGCAGGAAACTGAAGATCTTATGATACCCATGAGCTTGCGGATAAGAGCATCGTATTGTTCTTCAATCATGCCCTTGGAGCCGAATGTGAGGAATCCTGCGCGAAATCCCCATGCAAAGTCTTCTTTTGTAGGACCGTCGATTTTAACGGCAAAGATATTCTCATGAATATTGCACAAAGATGCAAACAGAGATTCGGGTGCAATGTTGTCTTCATAATTCAATCCGAAGTATGCGTCATCAACCAGAACGAGAATGTCTGTTCCCTGTTTTGCTATATCGAGTAGAACTGAAGTTATAAAAGCTTCTTCTTCTTTGGTTGGAGAATAGCCGGAGGGATTCTGCGGAAAGTTGAGCAAAAGGCGTAAAGAACCTTTTTCGGCTTGTTTTCTTACAGCGTTTTCAAATGACTGGCGGTTAAAACCTGAATCATTAAAAAGCTGGAATCGTTCCAGCTTTGCATTGCATCTTGTTTCTGCAATCAGCGAATAATTGTCCCATGATGGATCCGTTGTGAGCAGAGTGTCTTTTGAGGATAAAAAGAGGTCGCATATATATGAGATTCCTGCTGTTAATCCTGGTGTGACAACTGGAATCGAAAATGTTTTATCTTTTAATGAGGGATTCTTTTTTATAAGCTGTTCTTTCCATAATCTGCGGAATTCGGGATTTCCAGCGGTAGGAGCATAAGCGACGGCTTCTGCTGCTGACAAAAAGGCAAATTCCTTTTTTACGGAAGGGAGAATGAGAGGCTCTCCTGCTTCAACTGCCATTCCGATAGTTGCGTTTGTCTTTTTTCCGAATTTTTTTGCTTCAGCTCCCTGAGCAATGATTCCTTTCGGGAAAAACATTCTTTGTCCCATATCGGACAACAGCCTGTATGCAACAGTCGGTCGCAGGGTATTATTCAAACTTTCTGCCAATGAATCAATCATATGAATAATCATACACATTTATGTATTTTTATGCAACCTTAAAACCTTAATAGGAAAAAGCACAGTATGAACAATCGAGTTTGACATCTGAATATTCTATGTGATATGCTATAAGTGTGAAAAAAGCTTTTGTTTTATTGTTGAATTTTCTTTTATACTTTGTATTTTCAACATTTTTGTTTGTATTGGTTTTTATCATCTATAAAAGTTGCATAAATACGGTATTTGGCAGCCGGGGCTTTTCTGTTTCTTTTACGGAAGTTCTGGTTTTTGCGTTAAAAGCTGTGCCGGTTTCTGCAATAGTCAGTATTTGCAGCGTTTTTTTAAAGTGTGCGTCGACCAGGAATTTCTTTTGGGGTTCTGCACTTGTGATTATTTTTATTATACTTGCTGCTTTCGGCGGAATAATTCCGCTTTCATTTGTCGCCGGTAACAAATTGTCTGCCGGTACAGCGGCTCTGCCGGTTAATAACAGCGGCTCAAGATATGATGAAAATGTGTTTGCTGTCGTAGACGGTGATGTTTATTACTTTACGACCATAAACAACAATGGTGGTTCGGGGCTCCGAAAAATTTATCTTGATGACCGGAAATTCTTTGAAACATGCAAAAACAAAGTACTCCCCGCAGGTGTTTCGTCTGAGGCACAGCAAACAGCTTTTGCACAGGAACTTCAGACTCCCGGATTTGTTTCAGTAATACAAAAAACAATTCAGAATTATGTTGCTTCACTACAAAAAGCATGGACGGGCGGTTTGCTGACATATCTTCCGCTTGCGCTTATTGCGGTCGGTTTGTTTTCTTTGTGGGGTGTTTTGTTTTATACTTCGTGGAAGCTTCTTGATGCCTTGTTTTTGTGTACAGGTTGCGTTGTTGTTTTTATTTTAAATTATCTTTTGATTACACCGTCCTTTTTTGATAATGTAAGAACATTTTTATCCCAAAAACTAGGAAGTGGGGCAGCATCGCCGCTTGCAATGTCTGCTGCGCTAAACCTGATTCTGCTTGTGGGATTTTTGCTGGGTGGTTTGTTTTCGTTTATTTTTCATCGTAAGAAGTATGCCGGGACAGAAATATGAAATCAATAAATTTTAAAATCAGTATTTTTGCGATTGTTTATTTTGTTATGGCCTTTATTGCCGTAATTATCTACACATTGCAGCAGTCCGCACCTGCTGAACTGTTGCAGCAATTTACGGCAAAATATATGTTTTTGCTGATACTGGAAAACTTTTTAAGGCTTTTGCCGGTTCTTTTCCTTACAACAATTCTGATTGCTTATTCCTGGAATTATGCAAAGTATCAGGATGAAAAAGAATCTTTTACAAAACTTTCTGTAGTTATGACAGACCTGTTGAAACGGGTTTTTGTAGTCGTTCTTGTTGCGCTTGTTTCTATTTTACTTGCTTTTGAGCTTATCATGCCGGTTCTTGAGATAAACCGGCGGTCGATTTTGAATTCATCGCGCAATTATAAGGAATTCAGAGAACTTGTTACAAAGTCGCTCGATAAAAAAGATTACGTAAATGCAAACCTGTATGCCAATCAAGTTTTGCGCATTCTGCCAGATTCAGCCGAAGCAAAGGCAATAGTCGCCGATGTTGAAAAAAAGACAAAAAATGCTGATGTGGTTGTTGTAAAACAAAAGGAAACTGAAAAGGGATTTGTTGTTGAAAATGCAGAAGTTCCGCAGTTAATCGAAATGGCACAGAAATCTTTTGATAAAAAGTCATATTTTGATGCGCATTATTATTCAACTCTGGCTTTGCAGGCTTTCAATCCAAAAAATGCAAATCTGGATGATGCAAAGCGCCTTGCATCCGAATCTTGGAACATGCTGCAATCATTTGAAGATGCGGCTGGTTCTCTTACAAGAGATATTTATCAGCGCAAACGGGACGGATATGATGCTTTTATCAGCGGCGATTATTTTGAGGCCTATTACATATTCCGCCAGCTGCACAATGAGATTGGAGATGATCCGGATATAAAGCGGTATATGAACCTTGCGCAAGAAAACCTTGAAAAACAATACTTCTTTATGGATGAAACTTTAAATCTCAAACCGTTTGAGTATGCAAACGATGTTTATTTTTCCGTAAAAACTTTTGAAAACGAACGATGGGTTGTCGGTATAAAAGGTATTTCCGCAGTGGAGAATGCTGGGCGGGTTGTTCAGTATATGCGTGGTATGCATATTATTGTGTACGGTACGGACGGAAAAATCAAACAGAATTATTACGTACCGTATGCAAAGACTTCAGAGCAGAAGGCTGATTATTTTGAGTCGAAGTATCAGGTCGCAGTTGAGAAAGAAAAGGTAAAAACGCTGCCGTTTGTTATTTTAAAGTCTGTTGACAGGGAAAATAAGAATATTGCGGTTACTCCTGTAAATAATCTGGATGGTGAGAAGATAGAAACAACGTCTGTCGTTCTCCCTCTGCCTTACAAGGATTTGCTACAGATTATAGATACCGCGCCTGGTCCGGACAATATGGCTCTTAATTCGCTTATTGCGTTCTGCGGTAAAGCGGAGAAATATGGTTTTGCCAAGCAGAGTTTTATCGATGCATTGTGCAACAGGTTGTGCTTTCCTCTTTTATTCCTGATTATAGCAATGCTTTCGGCTATCTTTGCATGGAAGTACAAGATTTCTGCACAGCAAATGGTCCATTTTTGGTGGCTGCTTTTGGTTCCGTTATTTTCAGTTTTGTATTACTTTTTACTGGAATTGGGCAAATTTTTGCAGAAAATGGTTCTTTATATCCTTTCCGCCTCGATCGGTGTTTATGCAATGTATATTCTTGCAGCTGTTTATCTGTGTATCTTTGTCATATTGTGCATGCGTTATATTAAATTGAAAGAATATTAGAAAAATCCGTTATTTGATAATTATTCTTTAATAATTTTAAAAAAACTGCAAATATACTATAGACATAATTAAAAAACCCCTTTATTATGCGTGATGGATGTCAAAATATCCTGTAGATTTCAATTTAAAGGACGAAAAAATGAAAAAAATCTTATCATTAGTTTTTTTTGTTGTATTGTGTGCCGGAATGGTATTTGCCGGTGGTGGAAAAGATGATGGTGATGTTGTAAAAATCGGAGGTATCTTTCCTCTTTCCGGTGGTGTAGCTGTTTATGGTATCGGATGCCGCAACGGTGTTGAACTTGCAATTAAAGAAATCAATGCAGCAGGTGGTATTAACGGAAAAAAAGTTGTTCTTATTTCTGAAGACGATGAAGGAAATCCTGAAAAAACAGTTAATGCTTACAAAAAGCTTACTACAAAAGATGGTGTAAAATTTGTTATCGGTTCACTGACATCCGGTTGTACAAAAGCAATCACAGACCTTGCACAGGCTGGAAAAGTTGTTCAGATTGCACCTGCTGCTACAGCAGCTGATATTACAGATGCCGGTGATTTTATTTTCCGCGCATGCTTTATTGACCCATTCCAGGGAACTGTAGGTGGTAAATTTGCTTCTCAGAACCTTAAGGCAAAAAAAGCAGCTGTTCTCTATGACGTAAACAACGACTATTCAGTTGGTTTGTATGAAAACTTCAAGATTGAATTTGAAAAGAACGGCGGTAAGGTTGTTTCTGCGGAATCCTATGCAACAGGTGACAAAGACTTTAATGCACAGCTTACAAAAATTAAGAACGCAAATCCAGATGTAGTTTATCTTCCTGATTACTATGCAACAGTTGCTCTTATCGCAAAACAGCTCCGTGCCTCAGGCATCAATACTCCTATTGTTGGTGCAGATGGTTGGGACGGAATTATCGACAATGCTGGTGATGAAGTTCTTAACGGTTATTTCTCAAATCACTATGCTGCAGACTCTACAGACAAAGCAGTTGTTAAGTTTGTAAACGCATACAAAGCTGATTACAAAGAAACTCCTGTTTCTTTTGCAGCTCTTGGTTATGATTGTATGTATCTTCTCAAGGATGCTATGCAGAGTGCAAAAACAACAACAGATTCAACTGCTGTTAAAAAAGCTCTTGAAGCAACAAACGGTGCTTATGTAACAGGAAACCTTACATTTGACAAAAAACATAACCCTGTAAAATCAGCCGTTATGGTTAAAATTGTAAAAGAAAACGGTAAATTGACAGTAGTATACGAGACTACAGTTAATCCGTAAGTAATCGCTCCGGTGATATAATAAAAACCCGCTGTGCATACAGCGGGTTTTTTGTTTTCATTTACTGTATTTATATTGAAGAAACTTTGCAGGCGGTCTTTGCAGTACGTTTCAAAGCAAAATCAACTGACTTTTGCTCTGAAATTAAGTGAATTTGATTCCAAAATCATATTGATTTGAGTTGTAGCATCTCCTGAAGGTAGGAGTAATCAGTTTATTTACCGAGGGTAAATCGTCGACGAACTGTGGGTAAATCGACAATGCGCAGTAGGTAAATCGACTATTTACCCATGGTAAATCGACTATGCGCAGAGGGTAAATAAGCTGTTTACCATTGGTAAATATTTAGTGCGTACGACTACGTAGCTTAAGTTCGTTTTAATGGCTTCTTCTTACTGTGAATTCTTTGGGGTTTTCGTTTTTGTGAGAATCAAAAAGGCTCTTGTACTCGTTGTAAAAAACTTCCTGCGCACGAATAAGTTCCTTTTTGGGTTCAGCTTTTTTACGAACCCAGCTGCCGCTGCACGTGAGCTTGTGAGCTTTTACATTATCAGCAAAGAATGTTGAAAGCATATTCTTTAAGTGGGCAACAATATCTTTCTGAGTAACGGGGAACATGAGTTCAACCCGTTTATCAAGATTGCGTGGCATCCAGTCGGCGCTTGAAAGATACAGCTCTTCATCACCCGCATTCTGAAAATAAAAAATGCGACTGTGTTCAAGATAGCGGTCAATAATACTTACAACAGTGATGTTTTCGCTCTGTCCTTTTACGCCTGGAACAAGCATACAAATTCCCCGCACGTTCAAGAGAATGTTTACGCCCTTTGCGTTTGCCCTGTACAGAGCCCTGATAACCTCTTCGTGACCGAGACTGTTCATTTTTGCCATAATAAGTCCGGGGTTGTCAGGAGTAGAAAGCTGAGCTTCGCGGTCTATCATGGAGATTAATTTGGATTTTAGGTTGACCGGTGACATTGCAAGTTTTTTCATTGTAAGAATTGCGGAATATCCGGTAATCATATTGAAGAACAAAGTGGCATCGTTTGCAATCTCATTCTTACTTGTAAAGATAGAGAGATCGGAATAAAACTTTGCGGTTTCGTCATTGTAGTTACCTGTTGAAAGATGAACGTAACGATGAATTCCGTCAATTTCCTTTCTTATAATAAGCATTAATTTGGCATGAACCTTGAGGTTCGCGATTCCGTGAATAACTATTACACCTGCCTGCTCCAGGCGCGATGCCCATGATATGTTTTGTTGTTCGTCAAAGCGGGCTTTGAGTTCAACAAAGGCTGTTACATGCTTTCCTTTTTTTGCGGCTCTTTCAAGCGACTTGATTATTGGAGAATGGCCGCTTGTTCTGTAAAGAGTAATTTTAATCGCAAGAACATCAGGGTCTTCCGTTGCCTTTGAAAGGAATTTTTCTACTGGTTCGTATGATTCATACGGAACATGCAGCAGAATATCCTTTTGTTTTAATACATCCCATGGTATTGTTCCTGCAAGTTCCTGCGGCTTAAAATGTTTCCACGGCTTGTACTTGTATTCCGAATACTCCTGTAGACTGTACAATTCGTTCAGAACGGTTAAATCTACAAAATCCGATGTTTCGTATACGCTTTCTTTGTTGAGCATAAGGTTTTGCATCAAAAAATCACGTATCATAGGACTGGTATTGTTACTGCACATTCTTACGGGAAACGAGGATTTGCGTTTTTCGATAACTTCTTCCATTGCCTGGATAAAGTCGTTGTCACGGTCTTCGTCAACTGAAGAATCGGCATCTCTTGTTATCTGAAAAATAAGAGTTTCTTTTACCGAATAGCCCTGAAAAAGCAGCGTGCCGAATTCAAGTATTATGTCTTCGAGCAGGGTAAAGTATTTTTTATCGTCGGCTGAAGGCAGCCAGATTATTCGTTGCATGGGCGTTGGTATCTGGACTATTGCGAACGGGGTTTTGTTTCCGTTGCCTGAAAATACTGTGGGTTCGTTTTCTACAATCGGGTTTAACAGAAAGGCGGCATGCAGCCGCAAATTGGTCAGGTGTGGAAAATTGTCCGGATCTGCTTTCATGGGGGTGAGGAGCGGAAAAACTTCGTTAATAAAAAAAGTTTCGGCGTAGTTTTTCTGAGCCGGCAAAAGCTTTGCGCCCGGAACGTATTCAATGCCTGCCGCAGAGAGTTTTGGTAATATTTGCTCATGCAGGCACTTGTACTGCGTGTTTGTAAGTTCGTGTACTCTTGCGGAAATTTTTTGCAGCTGTTCGTTTGCTGTATAGCCGCAAATATCGGTTTGTTCGGGCTGTTTCCAGTTTTGGCGCATTATGCTTGCTACGCGAACCATAAAAAATTCGTCAAAATTTGAGGTAACGATTGAAAGAAAGCGCAGCTGTTCAAAAAGCGGAACATCGGCATTTTCTGCTTCTGAAAGAACTCTTGCGTTAAATTCTATCCATGATAATTCTCTGTTGAAAAAAAGATATTTTTTATCCGCCATAAGAATAACCTCGAACAAAAAATCAGTTCAGAATAACCTTATATCCGAAAATATTCTGGAACAAATCTGCTTTTTCTGCAAGCGCATTGCGTTCCAGTGTTTTGTCGTGGATGTCTTTTGTTGTAAGATACATATTTTCATTGTGAAATTGTATCTTTAGGTTTTTTATTTTTTGCTTGTGACTTCTGTCAAACGCATCCGCTATACGCACTATCGCAGCTAGTTTTTGTACGGTTATGCGGTCTTTGGGTGAGAGAGCATGGAATTTGGGATCGGCTGTTGTGGGTGGTGCACCCTTATGATACCGCGCTACATGCGAAACGATTGTCATTTCTTCTTTTGAAAGCCCGAATATTTCAGAATTTGCTATGATGTACAAACTGTGCAGTTCGTGGTTACTGGTCCTTATAAACGAACCTACATCGTGAAGAAGGGCTGCTATTTCTAGCAGCAGTCTTTCTCTTCCTGTAAAACCGAGTTCTTCTTTCATTGCGTCGTAGATTTTTAGTGCCAGACTACGGACGTATGTTGCGTGTGCTTCGTCAACGCTGTATTTACGGCAAAGATTCAATGCCGAAGCAACAACCTGACTGAAAAAGTTTTCCTGAAGCTCTGTGTTTGGAACCGAGTATTTGCTGATTATTATTCCTTCATGAAGGGATGATCTTAAAACAATAATGTCTTCGGCGCCTGTTTGGTTTATAAACAGCTTGTAGGTCAGAAGGTTTATATTAAGAGCCTGTGCTTCAGCATATGAGATTTTAAATTTAGCAATTTTTTCTTCCTCGGTATATTTTTGGATATTTTCAACAAATGAAGCAAACTTGTTTCTGTTGATTGTCCAGCAGTTGTCGGAAATCTGCTTTCCTGCTATTTGTGCAGCGAGGCGTGCTTCCTGTCCTATGGCGATGATTTGGTTTATTTCGGACAACGCAAGTTCTTTGTTTAAATTGACACCCATGTTGTTGATGTATTCTTCCAAAAATCGTCGTATATCTTTTTGAGAACCCATCATTGATTTAATGTGTTGTTCTATAATTATTGTTCCTAATCTGAGACTGTGTACGGCTACCATTTCGCCTTTATTGAAAAGCATCATTTCGGTTGAACCGCCACCTACGTCTATGATAACAGAGTTTTGTGTTTTAAAACGAGAAATCTGGTCTTTAAGTCCATGCAAGACGGCTATATACATCAGCCGGTTTTCTTCCAGACCATCAATAATCTTTACGGCAAGTCCTGTTTTTATCAGAATGCGATCAAGAACGGTATCTCTGTTGATTGCTTCCCGTAGTGCACTTGTTGCAATAATTGTTATGTGTTCGGCAGGGATTTCGTATGTGGATATTTGTTCTTTGAATCTGGAAAGAATTTGAAGACATTGCAGTAAAGTTTCTCTTGAGACAAGTCCTGTTGTAAAAACATCCCAGCCAAGCGCAATCGGCAGTTCTGCGTGGTCTATAAAAGTCCAGTTCTCGCTGTCCTGCACATCGGCAATACTAAGTCTTATTCCTGTAGAACCGATTTCGATAACTGCTTCTTGTGTTGTCATAGCTTATCAATCAACATGGAACACTTGCCTGATGGAATAGGGAGTGTTTTCTTTTTCTGTCCTAAGATATTTATTGTAAAATAATATAGTTTTTCGCTTTCCATGTGGATTTCCCAGCCTCTGGTACTCTTGTTGGAAAGAATAGTAATCAGGTTTCGTTTGAGCGAAAGATTTTCAATTCCCATGATTTCCAAGTTAGGAATAATCCAGTCTACGGTTTTTCTTGGTAGACTGATTGAAAGACCTATTACGTTTTCAATCATCAACGCAATGGTGGAAAGTCCTGCATATTGCAGATAACGCTTGCGCGGGAAAGATTCGTCCGCCGAATACTTTGCAATGCCAGATTTTGTAGGCAGATAAGCTTCCCAAAGATCACCTTTTGTCTGCGCATTGTCAGGGAACAGTGCATCGAGTATATGATAAAGGTGTCTGATGGAAGATTCTCTTGCAAGATCCCACTTCTGATATTTTTCAAGCCCTTTTATTACCATAAATGTCAATGAGGGAAATACGCTTCCGCAAAAAGCTTCGCCGTCTTCGCTGAAATGAGGATCGTCTGCCGACAGAGTTGGGAACGGGTGATCTGTACCGAATGAGTTTGGATTGGTGAGATGATCTACTAGGCAATCTGCTTTGTCCTCATTGGGAATCTCGGCGAGCATGGGCCAGAATCCTGCAATGGTTTTGCAGGGAAGTCGTTGTTCATTTTCATCAAGATCGTAATAAAAACCTGTTTCGGGATCCCACATTTTTGAATTAATACGTGTTTTGAGCGAAAAATACATCCGTTTGTATATAAAACTCAAGTCTTTGTCATTCAGGATGTCGCCCAGTGCGGACATATACAATGCACTGATTGCAAGACAGCTGTTAAAGTCTACGGCATATTTTACATTTACGCGTGGAGAATTAGGCATTTCGGATGCTGCAACCGGTGTTGAATAAAGTCCGTTCTCACACTTGAAGTGTTCTTCAATCCAAGTCATGTATTTTTGTAGAACGGGCATAATTTCTTTGACGCGTTTTTTGTTTGCGGATTTGTGGTAAAGGTTGTATTCTGCCCAGGCAAAAAGTGGCAGACCTGTTCCTTCGGGATTGTTTTTTGAAACAACGGGATTGCCGGTTTTTATGTCATATTTCCAGCGTATGGCACCGTTTTCTTCCTGTTTGCTGTAAAAGTAATCAAGGTTCTGGTTTGCCGGGAAATTCCTGTTTGAATACACAAGGAAAAATGAAGAAACAATGGATTCAAACTGACTTATCACTAGTTCATCATTTTGAGGATATAAAAAATAACCGTCGGCTGATTGTTCGTTAGTTTCCGGATTCAGCCAATAATCCTGCAGCCATGACCAGGTTTTGTCGTAAATATCAACGAAGTCCTGGTCGTAAAAATGTATTTTTGGAAAATCCCGCTTGTTCACAAAGGCTCCTTCATTGTTTCGCCAACTTTTTTTATGGGTGTCTTTTTAGTATATCACAAAAAATAAAAAAGTTATATTATTTTTTTTAAATTTAGTAAAATTTGAGATTTTTTGTAACGGGAGTTTTTATGTTTCAATCTCATGTGTATCTTGAAGTGCGAATCCTTATATCGACAGAAAAACAAACGTTTTTTATGAATGAAAAACCAGAGTTAAGTACGGGTGCCGTACAAAAGGCGGTTGCTTTGGCACGTTCACTGAATGTTAATTTTTCGACTCTGTCAGGTTTTGAAAGACTCGTCGATTTGCCTTTAGTCCCTGAGAATCGTTCTTTTACCGGTTTGACAGTAAAACTTGGTGAAAAGGGCTTTATGGAGATTGAATTTCATCACAGAAAAAAAACAATAACCATTGATGAAATCAGAATAGAAGAAGATGCCGGTAGGTTGACAAGATCTTCTGGAGTTCCTCGTATGGATTACACTTGGGTTGGTTGCCCGAGTCTGCGTATAAAAACAGCTCCTGATTTTGAACTTGGTGAGGAAGCAGAACTTTTTTTGAATGAGCTGCGGCGACGGCTTCAGTACATGCAGCTACTTGACGGGGTTTCAGCTGACAGTCTGATTCGCTGTAATGCTTATGTTGCACTTTCACGCTATCCAGATTTGCCGGATTATTATGTAAAGCTACGCAATCTTAATTCTTTCAATTTTGTACGAAAAGCAATTAATGCTGAGATTGACCGGCAGGAACAGATTCTTTCGTCCGGAGGCGAGATCGCGTCTGAGAGCCGTCTTTGGAATGAGAAACAGAATCTTACGGAATTTTATCAGCCGAGAAACAGGGATTTGCGGCAGTTTGAGTTATTGAAGCCTGTTGCTGAGTTTGATTTTTCCCCATTTTTGTCTGTTGAACGTAATGATAGATTTTCGATTGAACAGCCTGAAGACAGGCGAAAAAGATTTTGTCGTGAATATGGTCTTGCCCGCGAACGTGCAGAGTTGATTTGTGATGAAAAGGCGAGGGCTGATTTTTTTGAAAATGCTGTAAAAGCCGGAGCTGAACCGATGACGACTGCGCACTGGATTTCTTCTGAATTGATAAAGCTTTTGCGCCGGAAAGGGACAAGCATTGAACATACTCTGCTGACTCCGGAATATTTTTCTGTAATTATAAGCCTGCTTTCATCTGGTGAAATTCACAGTAGTATTGCCAAGCAGTTGATGCAGGCAGTTGTGGAAACAGGTGAAGATCCGGTATCGCTTATAAGGTTGAATAACTGGCAAAAAATCACTGATACGGAAGTGCTCGCCCCAATTGTGAAAGAAGTTATAAAAACCAATCCTCTGGAATCTGAAAAACTTCGCAAAGGGGACATGCCTCCTCTTGAGTTTTTGACCGGTCTTGTAATGAAAAAGACAAATGGTCTTGCTTCTCCGCAGATTGTAAAACAGCTTTTAAAGGAAGAACTGAATATAAGCATAGTTTATGTTCTTTCCATGGGCGGCGCTATTTGTGCAAATAGGCAGAAAAACGGAGAAGTGGCTGCCGGTGATACACAGGTTCTGCGTTCACTGCTTGCTGATACGGATAAATCTGTACAGTATCAGGTTATTTCTGTCGGCAAGCTTTTGAGCGAAGAAATAGAGCCTGCTGATTGGGCTGGACTGATTGCCGAAGTTGCGGCAAGAATAGCGACTGGTACGGCAAATGGTATTGTTATTGCGCATGGAACCGATACTCTTGCTTATACAGCGCCCCTTTTATTCTGGTTGTTCTCAGATTGCGGCGTGCCTGTTGTTATTACGGCTTCTTCGGCTGTACCGGATGTTTCTGATGAGGCAAAACGTAATCTGCAATTTGCCGTAAAAACTGCCTGCAATAAAAAGAACGGTGTTTATGTTGCCTTCGGTGGTAAACTGTTGTCGCCGCTGAATTTAAAATTTGAAAAACCTTCGCCAGACGGCTTTACAAACTGGAATATGGAAATACCTGTCTATACATGTGAGAACGGACCGTTTGCAAAACAGGGAAACATTTTGATGGATGCCGATACTTTTGTTTTGAAGCAAGTTCTTAAAGAAGCTGCCAACAATATGGTTGTGTGCAAAGTTTATCCCGGACTTCGGTCGGAAAGTTATCTGCGTCTTGTTGATGATGGTATCCGGTATATATTCCTGGAATTATATGAAACCGGCACAGGAAGTATGCGGTCAAGTGATTATTCATTAAAACCGCTTCTTTTGAAAGGCAGGAAAAAGGGGTGCAAGTTTTTTTGTACTTCGCAACAACAAAGTCTTTTGAATTTTTCCGATTACAGTACAAGCCGCAGAATGTGGCGTGAGGGTGCTGTTCCGATGGGTGGTCTGACGACGGAATCTGCGATAGCTTTGTATTTTGCCGCAAGTATTGTGGCGGATAGTCCCGATGAACTTGACAGTTGTATGGAAGCGTATTCTAGACTTTTTTAGTCAATGAACAGCTTGAGATCGAAAAATAATATAAAAATTAAAGAATTACTTGCATAATTTTTTAATATTTGTTATAAGTTTAATTCCGAGTATTTACAGTAATGTTTATTAACTCAGGTTCTTTGAGAGTCAAGCGTATTAACGCAAGGTACAGTCGTAAAGATTAAAAAATCAGGCTGTGCCGCCTGTGATGAAAAAGTAATCTGCTGTCAGTAGTTACTGCAAAGTTTGTCATCATGGGTTCAAGTTTCACATTTTATGTGTGCCGGGCTCTTGGATGCCAGACCGGTCATTAAGCGGAAAGTTTGATGGTGATAGGTGGTTCCGGGCGAAACAGTCCGAAAATATGGGCTGTAATGCAAAATCTTCCAAAAATTGGAAGGGTCTCACCTTTTTACAAAATCAAACTTTTAGTTGTATATGTGTGTTGTTGTTTAACGTCACACCAATTTAACAAATGATTGCCTTTAATCTGTTAAGGAGGATCAAATGGCAAAGGAAAAGTTCGAAAGAACAAAGCCGCATATGAACGTTGGTACTATCGGTCACGTTGACCATGGTAAGACAACACTTTCAGCGGCAATTACAGCATACTGTGCTAAAAAGTATGGTGACAAAGTTCTGAAGTATGATGAAATTGATAATGCTCCAGAAGAGAAAGCCCGCGGTATTACAATCAATACCCGCCACCTTGAATATCAGTCAGATAAAAGACACTATGCACACATCGACTGCCCCGGACATGCTGACTATATTAAAAACATGATTACCGGTGCTGCTCAGATGGATGGTGCTATTCTCGTTGTTTCTGCACCTGATTCTGTTATGCCTCAGACACGTGAGCACATCCTGCTCGCTCGTCAGGTAGGTGTTCCTAAGATGATTGTTTTCTTGAACAAGATCGACCTTCTTGATGATCCAGATCTTCTTGAGCTTGTAGAAGAAGAAGTTCGCGATGTTCTCGAATCATACGGATTCCCACGCGATACTCCTATTGTAAAAGGTTCTGCATTCAAGGCTCTTGCAGACGGTGCGACAGCAGAAGATACAGCTTGTATCGAAGAACTTCTTAAGACAATGGACGAATATTTTGATGATCCTGTTCGTGATCAGGATCTTCCGTTCCTTATGCCTATTGAAGACATTTTCACAATCTCCGGTCGTGGTACTGTAGTAACAGGACGTATTGAACGCGGTGTTATCAATATGAACGATGAAGTCGAAATCGTTGGTATCAGACCTACACAGAAGACTGTTGTAACAGGTATTGAAATGTTCAATAAACTGTTGGATCAGGGTATGGCTGGTGATAACGTTGGTCTTCTTCTTCGCGGTATTGATAAGAAAGAAGTTGAACGCGGACAGGTTCTTGCAAAACCGGGTTCAATCCATCCTCATACAAAATTTGAAGGACAGATTTACGTTCTTTCAAAGGAAGAAGGTGGACGTCACTCACCGTTCTTTACAGGTTATCGTCCTCAGTTCTATTTCAGAACAACAGATATTACAGGTACAATCACACTTCCAGAAGGTGTTGATATGATTAAACCTGGCGACAACACAAAAGTTATTGGTGAACTTATTCACCCTGTTGCTATGGACAAAGGTTTGAAGTTCGCTATCCGTGAGGGTGGACGCACTATCGCTTCCGGTCAGGTAACTGAGATTAAAGAGTAATTAAGATTGGGTAAAAGTCGGATTTGCTTGCAAATCCGACTTTGCTCATGGAGGAAACATGGCGACCGAAAAAATTCGTGTCAGACTTCGTGCTTTTGATGTTGAGCTGATTGATCAGAGTGCAAAAGCTATTGTACAAACTGTTCAGAAGGCTGGAGTAAAGGTTTCAGGACCTATTCCGCTGCCTACCAGAATTAATAAGGTGACGGTTTTACGTTCTCCTCATGTTAATAAAAAGTCACGCGAACAGTTTGAAATGAGGACGCATAAACGCTTGATTGATATCATCGAACCATCAGCAGATGTTATGGATTCGCTGATGAAGCTGGAATTGCCTGCAGGCGTGGATGTAGAAATTAAACAATAATAACGAGTACGTTTTTTAACGTACCGTTTTTTATTAAAAAAAGAGTACGGTTCCCAGGATCAGGGAATGGCGGCTTGGTGAAGAAAAAAGTGAAAACTTTTTTCTTAAGGAGTAAAGTCAGAATGAAAGGTCTGATAGCAAAAAAAGTGGGTATGACACAGGTTTTTGACGAAGACGGTAACCTGACACCGGTTACTGTGATCCGCGTCGAACCTAACAAAGTTGTAGCACTTAAAGACAAGGAAACTTTCGGATATGATGCAGTAGTTCTTGGCGTTGATGAAAAGAAAAAATCTACTGTAACAAAGTCTTATGCAGGACAGTTTCCTGAGAATGTAGCCCCTGTAAAACACCTTAAAGAATTTCGTGATTTTGATGGTGAAGTTAAAGTGGGTGATGAAGTTGGTGTTGAGCTTTTTGAATCAACAAGATATCTCGATGTAACAGCAACTTCAAAGGGTAAGGGGTTCCAGGGTGTAATGAAACGCTGGGGATTCCATGGTGGACGTTCTACACACGGTTCAAAATTCCATCGCGAACCAGGTGGAACAGGACAGTGTACATCTCCGGGACGGTGTTTTAAAAACATCAAGATGCCTGGTCGGATGGGTAGGGAACGTGTTACAGTTCAGAATTTGAGAATTGTAAAAATCGATCCTGAATTGAAAGTTGTGATGGTTCGCGGGTCTGTTCCCGGGAATAAAGACTGTGCGTTGATCATCAAGTCAGCAGTTAA
>JAEEGL013517107.1_pt1 | contig 21575 bp, 17 predicted proteins | sample 9134231 | NCBI WGS metagenome assembly JAEEGL01 (sample SAMN16246548, study PRJNA631951) | gut metagenome | biome: gut microbiome; feature: rumen; material: fiber-attached | host: Bos | place: Iran: Karaj | collected 2018-10
ATGATGCAGAAGATCAACAAGGCCTACGAGACCTTGTCGGATCCGGAAAAAAGAAGAAGATATGACATAAGCCTTCATTCCTACAAACAGAAGATACTTGAAGTGAAGGTGGCGGCCGCCACCGAGGCGACGCGCCGCGCCCAGGCGGCGACTTCGGCCGGGACCGGGGCCGCCGGGAAAACCGCCGGGAAAACCGCCGGCACTTCCGAGACCAAAACTGCCGGGGCTTCCGAGGCCAAAACTGCCGGGGCTTCCGCAGAAAAAACTGCCGGGAAAAATTCCGGCAAGCGTAAAGCTGAAAAACAGTCTTATCCAAAGGGAGCTTACGCCTGTAATTCTCCCGAAGAAACTTACGGTCCTCACAGCGATGACTTCCTTGTCAACCTCGATCCCGAGATCGAGACAAGATTCGGGTGGATTTCCAACTTATTACATAACGGCCAGTTCTCCGATGCAAAGCGTTCCCTTTCGGAATTAAAGACCATGGTCCCCCGTGATCCCCGTGTTCACGTCGGACTTCTTCTTTCAGAGTATCGCCTTCACCGCTTCGACGGCCTTGAAACCCTCAACCGCCGTTTCGACGAATCCGAGAACTACGCCAACGCCGTCTATTTCGCCGACGATGTCCTTGCCTACGCCCTCCGCAAGCATGCCTTCGACTATCATGCCCGCAAAAACCAACAGCGTTTCGTCTTCAAGGACCTTCCCAAATATTTCCGGGAACTTTTACAGGAAGATAAAAAAGTGGTCTACTTATGCGCAGGGTTGGCAGCGGTGCTGTTTATAATATTGCTGATCATTTCCTTATAATAAGGGACTTTAGAGTAAATCTGCCGATTATATGTAATAACTTTAGCACATTATTGTGGAAAATTATGGAAGTAAATTATTGATAATTTGTTATCAATGCGTTAATATGGTTCTGATAGTGTAACAAAGGTATAACTATACCCAAAAATAATTAAAAGAGGAGAGAGAAAATGAGAAAGTTTTTGCACGCGATGTTGATCGTCGCACTCTTTATTGCTACTCTCGGAAGCGGGCTTAAGGCTGAAGCTGCCACCGCTAAGTCTCCGAACGTAAGCAAGATCGCCGTTGTCAGCAATGCTACTGTTTACAGCGGTGAAACAGCTCAGTTAACGGTTGTATATGACTGGACTGCTTCTGCACTCTATGATAAGACCGCTCCCTTGGAGCTTAAGGTTCTTGTTGCAGACAGAAGCGTGCTCACAGCCGGAAAACTGACAAACCTTAGTACTGAATTAATTACTAAAAATCGAAAAACTTATTACGAGACAACCGGTACCCTTACTATCAAGGGCGTGAAGTCTGGTAAGAAGAACATTACCTTATCAGCACCTTTTAATAAGAAGACAAAGAAAGTTGCCGTTACGGTTAAGACCTGGGCAACTGGTATCCAGGTAGCTGATACCGTTGACCTTGCTGTAAATGCTTCTTATTCACTTAATGCAAAGGCAGTTGCAGGTGACGTTGCAGCATCCAATTCAGGTGTTACATATAAGTCCGGCAACACTGCTATTGCTACTGTTACTAACGCAGGTAAGGTTAAGGGTGTTGCAGTCGGCACTACAACTATTACTGTTGCATCCAAGGATGGAAAGGTAAGCAAGAATGTTACCGTTAATGTAGAGAAGGCAGTTGTTAAGTCCATTACCAATGCCGACAAGAATGTTAAGAAGAACACGATTAATCTTGTTACTAATGGAGCTAACACATACGCTACACTCCTTAAGGTTACTGATACCGACAATAAAGTAGTAAACGACAGAAGCGTTCTTTCCTTCAAGTCCAGCAACGAAAAGGTTGCTACCGTTGATGCAAACGGTAAGATCACTGCAGTAGGAAACGGAACCGCTAAGGTTACGATTACTCCCGCTCTTAAGAATAAGGCCGGAAAGAAGGATCTTACATTCACCGTTAAGGTTACAACAAAGGTTGAGGGAATCTCCTTCACAGGAACCGACGGCACAATGGAAATCCTTGCAAACAACGCAAAGAACAACATTGGTGCAAAGGTAAATGCCAATGCATCAAATCAGGCTCTTAAGTATGCTGTTTCTGATGTCAAGGATGAAAATGGCAAGCCTGTTGCCAAGAACAAGGTCAAGAATTTCATTACCGTAAAGAGCGGCAATGTTCAGGCTAAGAAGCCTTGTACCGCAAAGGTTACGGTTTCAGCAGGATCCACCAAGACTTTTGATGCTACATCTGCTGAAGTTAACGTAATCGCAGTTGCACCCGTTAAGAGCATTAAGTTTGCTTCCGGAAAGAAGGCTACTTTAGCTCTTACAGCAAATGTTCTCAATACAGAAAACGAAGTTATGCTTAACGCATTCTTCAAAACTCAGCCTTTCGTAGGTGATGCTCTTGTGATTGACGGACCTGCAAATGCAAGGGATGAACTTGAATTCTCATCTTCAGATTCTGATTTTGTAGATATTGATGATGAAGGTGTCATCACGATCAAGGAAGCTCGCACAGGCAAGGTTACACTTACCGCACTTGCAGGCGATGGTTCAGGCAAGAAGGCAACCCTTACTCTTACAGTTAAGGTTGACGCAGATAAAATCAACGTAAACCTTCCTACGGACGAATTTGACAGTGTTACTTTACCTGTATTGTATGTTCCCGCAGGCAAGGAAGTGAAGGTTGAAAGCCTTATTAAGGCAACCGTAAATGAAAATGCAGCTGAGAAGAAGCTTACGTATGCACCTTCAAAGGTTAAGCTTGCAGATGGCGCTAAAAAGGAAATTGTTATTACATCAAGAGATGCAAGAAGCAAGACAATATGCGCACCTGTAACTCTTAAAGTTATGGCTGTTGGTGTTGCAGAAGCTTCAAAAGATTATGAAGTTGCAGTACTTGATTCTGAAGGTGAGACTGCCGGCACGCTTCAGGTTGGCGATAGTGTTAAACTTTCAGCTGAAGTGACTGCAAAAGATGGCAAGACTGTTGTTGCTAAGGCAATCAAATGGGAGCCAAGCGACAAGACCATTGCAACCGTAGATGCTAACGGTAATGTTAAGGCAAAGAAGGCCGGAACCGTTGAAATTTTCGCTAAATATGGCGATGTGAACGGCAAGTACACAATTGATATCGGAAGAAGCAATGCTGATGTAAAGAAAGACATTGATAAGGCATTCGAAGCCGGTCTCAAGGAAGAAAACAGAGATTACCTTGGCGCTAAGGTTAAGTTCGATAAGAAGAAAGCTCTCTTCACTGTAGATATTACAAATCCTGATGCTGATCCCCATACTCAGTGGAAAGACACAGGACTTGGCGAGACAATTAAGAACAACATTCCTGCTTCTGTATATGCAATCGAAATCAAAGATGAAACCGCTTTTTATAAGATTAACAGAGTTGGTCTTGGAGCAGTTGTTACCGTTGGTGATGTAGAGGAAACATTTACAGATGTTAACGATGGTATCGCTTACTTAAGAGAGATAGTTGCAGCTGATGCAGCAACACTCAAGGAACTTAATGGTAAGGAGTATACACTTACTGTTTGCGCTTCCGAGAAGTGGGGCGAGGCTGATTTCGATTACGAGCCTGAATACCACATTGTATTCGCCATCAATGATAAGAGATTCGACGAGATCATTGACAAGGCAATTGATGATGTGATCAAGACAGCTACTGAAAGCGATGTTGATGATGACGTTGCTGAATTTGCATATAATGCAGATAAGAACGTTCTCAAGGTAGAAGTTATCGACGAGACCGCAAGTCTTGAAGATCTTCTTGCTAAAACAAATGCACTTTATACCGAAGGCAGCGCATTCTTTAACACAGTAGCAGCTGCCGGAAACGGAAACTTCGCTACATCCGTTAAGGTATATGCTAAGGGTGAGAACATTTACAACCACACTGAAGAATTCGCTGATAGCGACTTCACAAAGGCTGATATCGAATCCTACATCGCAAAGGTTAACGACAATATTGCAGGCAAGACTCTTGCAGCATTTGAAGGAAAGACCTTAAGCATTGTTAAGGGATACAAGATCGGTACAGTTAACTACACATACGCTTACACTGTTGAGTTTGTATTCGGTGAGAAGGCATACAACTACACCGTTCAGAGCAAGCTTAAGGATACATTCGCTACTGAAAATTCGGCTGACTTTGAAAACGGAGTTACTGTTAAAGCTGATTTCGCTAACAACAGCTTTGTAATTGCAAACAGCAACGGAGCGAAGTTCACAGCATTAAAGACAGATAAGGCTACGGCACTCTTCGATGCACTTACAGGCGATTCAAGAATCGATAACGCTACAATCGTTAGCGTTGCCGGAAATGTTAAGACTCTTAAGGGTGATGACCTCAAGGCTGAATATGCAGTTCTTAAGGCTATTACCGAGGAAACACTTGAAAAGTCTCTTTCAGAGGTTGACGGTAAGAGCGCAATCATTACAGTAACTTATAAGAACGGTACAGTTCTTGTTTACACAGTATCATTTGATACAAAGGTTACTCCTACAACAGCTCCTGCAGATATTTCTGAAAATGATTCTGCTGAGGATGCTGAGTATGATGAAGCTCCTGCAGAAGATGTAACACTTAACGATCCCGAATAATTCGGAACGAAAAAATTTAGATTTATCAATAATTGCGGCTCGGCCACGAAAGTGACCGAGCCACAGTTTGCGAAAGGAGAGACACAAATGGGAAAAAAGCTACGCATAGCACTCATAACTGCTCTCGCCGTCATGCTCATTCCCATGAATGTCTTTGCCGGTGATGTAAACCCCTACGAGGCTGAATTATGCGGCATTGCAGGGGGAACATATGAAAAAGACGGATATTACTGGACCTTAAAGATAGAGTACCAGCAAAAGGGCGCCAGATATGTGGCAAGGGATGATGTGGATCTTACCCAGGTCGATGCTCAGAACGCCGCTGCAAGCTTCTACGCATCCATTGGCGATCCTGCTTACTTTGATAAGGTGGGAGAGGTCGAGAAGCCCGACGCGCCTGCAACCCCCAATCCCCAGCCGGCGAAACCCGAGGTGGACAATACAGATACCAATACAGAGGTTCAGGAGCCGGCAGAACCGGCGACCGACGACACAACTGCCAAGACGAACGGCAAGGCCGTTGCAGAGGCAGAAGAGGTTGTCAGAGAAACGAAAAAGGAAACCTATTCCGACGGACTTACGGACATTGAGTTCGAGGCCCCCAAGCAGGTCGAGATAGACGGCAAGGAAGTTGCCATAATAAAGATCAGTGAAGAAGCTGCCGCAGTTGGCGACCCCAACGGTTTAAGCGAAATGTGGGAGCCGGCAAGGGACTACTCCAATGAGGAGCCCATGCAGAAACTTCCGGGTATCGGTATCGTTGTCGGTATCGTAGTGGGAGCTGCTGTTATTGTTATTGCGGCAATACTTATCGCACATCGTGCAAATTCACGAAATTCCAGATTCAAACATTAAATAACGGACGGATAAAAATGGACGGCTATTTGGATATACACAGCCACATAGTTCCGGGAGTTGACGACGGATCGGAAGATTTCGAGATGTCGAAGAAGCTCATCGACGGAGCCTACAATGAAGGTGTTCGGTACATGGTTGCCACGCCCCATCACTACGTAGGTTACAAGAACGCTTCGCCGGAACATATTGAGAGAGAATTTGACAGGCTGGTGGAGTGGACGAAGGATGTCCACCCCGACATGCAGCTGATGCTCGGAAACGAGATATATTACAAAGACGGGGCTGTTTCATTGGTTAAAGATAAGGCTATTTTTACGATGAACGACAGCCGATATATATTAACGGAGTTCAACACGGGCAAGCCCTTTGAATTCCTGCACGGCGCCATAAGCGCCTACACTACCGCCGGGTATTACCCCATAATCGCCCACGTGGAGCGTTATTCCTGTCTTCACAAGAAAGCGCACTTGGTCAGGGAACTGGTGAACATGGGAGCCTATATACAGGTAAATGCGGATACATTTACCGCCGGTATTTTCGATCAGTACAGAAAGTACTCACTTGAGTTATTCAACGAGGGTCTGGTCCACTTCTTAGGAAGCGACTGCCACGACCTTGATCGGAGAAAGCCCTGCATGGAGCAGGCTATACGGGTCCTTAGAAAGAAGGGCTCATCCGAAAACTTAAACCGCATCTTAAACGAGAACGCGGAAAAGTTCTTAAATAAGGAATTCATCTGATGGCGTAAGCCAATACAGTAAAAATAAAAAAGAAAGGCCGGATCATATGGGAAACGAAAGAGACGACGATATTGAAATAGACCTTTTGGAATTGTTTTTGGTCGTAATGAGAAAGATCTGGATACCGATAATCTTCGGTATCGTATTTGCACTGGCAACGGGACTTGTTACAAAGTTCTTCATCCAGCCCAAGTACAGCTCCACAGCAAAGCTTTACATTCTGACAAGCTCCACATCCCTTACATCCCTTGCGGACATTCAGATCGGTACAAGCCTTACCAAGGACTATGTACAGCTGGTACAGAGCCGCCCCGTGGTTGAGGAGGTTATCGACAAGCTTAATATCAACCGTACCTACAGAGAGCTTCTCGACCAGGTTACGGTCACGAACCCTTCGGATACACGACTTCTTGTTATTACTGCAGTGGACAGAGATCCCCTGCTTGCCAAGGACATCGTGGACCAGTTCGCTGAGGTTTCAAAGGCCAGCATCTCACGTATCATGAAGACGGAGGAGCCCAGTATCGTTGAACTCGGTTACGCGGACAACGATCCCATAAGCCCCAGCCTCTTTAAGAACACCGCCATCGGCGGAATGTTGGGCTTCCTTCTTGCTGCGGCTGCCATTGTTGTTTCTTACCTGTTAAATGACACGGTTAAGACCACAGAAGATGTTGAGAAGTATCTCGCACTTAATGTTCTTGCTGCAATCCCTATGAGAGAGGACGATGAAAAGACAAGCAAGAACTTCGGATTAAAGAGAAAACTGTTAAGGAGGGGCAAGAAAGATGGCAAAGAATAAGATCACACTTGAGAATTTCAAACCCCTTCCATACGCCCAGAGAGAGGCCTTCAACCAGTTAAGGACCAACCTTTCCTTCTGCGGCGACGATACAAAGGTCATCATGTTCACCAGCTGTACCCCTAATGAAGGTAAGTCAACGGTGTGCATGGAGCTGGCAAGAAGCCTTGCTCAGAACGGCGAGAAGACCATCCTGATCGATGCAGACCTTCGTAAGTCCGTTATCGTAGGACGCCACCGTTTAAAGTCGGATGCGGAAGTCTACGGCCTTTCCCACTACCTTGCAGGCAAGAAGAAGATCGAAGACGTTATCTGCGAAACAGACATCCCTGATTTTGACATCATCGTTGCCGGACCTGTGGTTCCAAACCCCACAGAGCTTCTGGGCAAGAGTTATTTTAAGAGACTTCTCGACACCTTACGTGAGAGCTACGACTGCGTCATCATCGATTCCCCTCCCCTGGGATGGGTTATCGACTCCGCCGTTATCGCTCCTTTGGCAGACGGTGCTGTGCTTGTTATCGAAAGCAATGCCATCAGTTACCACTACCTTCAGGACGTAAAGAAGCAGCTTGAAATGACCGGAGTACGAATCCTCGGCACCATCCTTAACAAGGTTGATGTTGAGTCCGGCGGCTACTACAACAAGTACGGAAAGTACGGCGGAAAGTATGGCAAGTACGGTAAGTACGGAAAGTACAGTAAGTACGGCGAGTACGGTGAATATGGTGGGGGGGTGGAAACTGACCACTCCGAAAACCCCGCAAATTAGCGATATTTCGGGGCTTTACGGCCCTGTGGATGATACGGGGGATGGAATAGAGAATGCACAAGAAAAGCGCTAAAGGGTGGGAGAAACACCTGGACTTTATCGTCCTTGATATGCTTTGCCTTGAGTTTGCATTGTGGCTTGCATATGTCATCAGACACGGTAATGTAAATATGTACGGGGATCCGATCTACAGATCCCTGTCAATTTTGATTGTTATAATGGACCTTTTTGTAGCTGCGATTTTTAACACCTATTCGGGTGTTTTAAAGCGCGGCTATTTTAAGTCATTAACGGACACGGTTTTCCACTGCATGCTGACTCTGGGAGCGAACCTGTTCATTCTGTTCATCATGCAGGTATCAAGCGGATACAGTCGTATAGTTGTTGTTCTTGCGGCCGTGATCCACATTTTACTTACATATCTTTTAAGGATCTTCTACGGCGGATTCGTCAAGAAGCGCACAGCGGAGCTTAAACCCCTGTTTGTAATAACAACACGAGAGAGAGCGGAAGGTGTTATCAAAGATATCCTTTCGGACGCAAACGGCCGCCTTTACTCCATTTCGGCACTGTGCATAGTGGACGGAGATTATGAAGGCTTCAAGATAGGCGGTTACGAAGTTGTGGCAAACGCTGACAATGTGCTTGATTATGTAACAAGAAATTGGGTGGAAGAGGTTTACATAAGTGTACCGAGGGATAACCCTTACAATGCAATCCTCTATTCTGAACTGATGGTAATGGGACTTACGGTCCACATGGACATCGGTATCTTAAACGTATATACCAATCAGAAGCAGGAAGTTCGCAAGATCGGCGACAGTGTTGTTCTTTCATCAACCATCAACGCCATCTCAGGAACGGCTCTGTTTGTGAAGAGACTGTCTGATATCATCGGCGGATTGATCGGAAGCATTTTCGCTGTGATCGTGATGCTTGTTTTTGCGATTCCCATCAAGATCGCTTCCCCGGGACCGATCCTTTATAGGTCGGAGCGGGTGGGGCTTAACGGAAAGACCTTCAAGATGTACAAGCTTCGTACCATGCGTACGGACGCGGATTCCTTAAAGGAATCTCTGATGGAGCAGAATAAGATAAAGAGCGGGCTTATGTTCAAGCTTGACTTCGATCCCCGCATTATCGGCAACAAAGTCCTTCCCGACGGCACCACAAAGACGGGCCTTGGGCAGTTTTTAAGAAAAACAAGCCTGGACGAATTTCCGCAGTTCTTCAACGTCCTTGCAGGCTCCATGAGCCTTGTGGGCACCCGTCCGCCCACACCGGACGAGGTCCAGAAGTACGAGTACCACTACCGAAGCCGTCTCAGCACCGTTCCAGGCGTCACCGGCCTCTGGCAGGTCAGCGGCCGCTCCAATATCACCGACTTCGACGAAGTGGTTAAGCTTGATGATGAGTACATTACCAACTGGAGTATGGGGATGGATATAAAGATCATTTTGAAGACGCTTGTTGTGGTGTTTAAGGGCAGAGGGGCGATGTAAGAGAGGAACTTATATGCTTTATACTTTGAACCTGTATGACAGGCCGCTGTTACGATTTGAGGTTCTTGAAAATCTCGCGGATCCTGTACTTAAGATCCGTCACTTCCGGGGCTTCCAACACAGGGTTTGAACCTTATTCGGAGAAGTATGCGTATATTATCGGGAAGCAGCTTGAATTTGATGTGATCCCGTACAAGATTAGCAAGTGGAAGGGAAATCTTTGCTCTACATGCGAAATATTTACCGATATAGAAACGGCATATATCCCGGTTGGACGCCTTGTCACAACAGGTGGAATGAAAGCCGTAAGGGAGTTTTATGAAAAACTGGGAGAAGAATTCGTCCGTTCGTTAAATGAAATGATCGTTTTTGATGCTCTTATCTGCAATACAGATCGCCATTTCGGCAATTTTGGTGTATTGATTGACAGCAAGACCAACAGGATCATCAAACCCGCTCCTTTATTCGATCACGGAAACTCGTTGTTCAGCCTTGCAGGCAGTGAGAATTGGGAATCGGAGGCGCAATTGGATGAGTATGTTAAAACATTACTTCCCTGTGTTTATGATGATTTTATCACCGAAGCACGCAAAGTAATGGATGCGTCAATCGCCAAAAAGGTTCGTAAGGCGCTGAATCTGAAGATTCAGGATGAGGGCAGATATCGTTACCCTGCAAAGCAACTGGCCCTGATCGAAAAGCAGGTACAAAAGCGGGCCGGGGAGATACTGAAGGGCTGAATAATTTAAAGAAAGGATTGAAGATGTTCAACAACCTATCCAAGAAGCAGAAGGCTGCGATTGGGTGTATCGCGGGTTTAGTCCTTTTGTTTGCAGTCGGATCCTCGGGAAGTTCAGATAAAGGGGCGAGTGTTTCAAAAGCTTTTACGGAATCTTCGGTAAGTAATGTAATAGATGAGAGTGAAATCTCTATTGCGTCGGAAAAAGCAGCAGAAGTTGAAACTGTAAGCGTATCAGAAACAGTAAGTGAAGTTTTCACAGACTCGGTTACAGAAACTAATGCACAGGCATCTGAAGAGCCCGCAACGGATATAGAGAGTACCTTCTGGGTAAAGTACATCGACGTTGGCCAGGGTGATGCGGCGTTGGTGCAGTGTGACGGGCATTACATGCTGATCGATGGCGGCCCGGTAGATGCATCATCACTGGTTTATACAGTCCTTAAGGACGAAGAAGTAGAAACACTTGACGTAATGATAGCAACGCATCCCGATGAGGACCATATCGGTGGCCTTTCGGGAGCATTAAATTTTTCAACCGTTAAAACCTGTTTTTCACCGGTAACGGAGTTTGATTCCGTTCCCTTTGAGAATATGGTCAAGTACCTTGATAAGAATTCAAATATATCTTTGACAACACCGGGCGAATATACTTCCTTTGAGCTCGGAAGTGCCCATGTTGACCTTATGTGCCCTATAAGCGAAGCAGAGGACAACAATGAACTTTCAATCATCACAAGGGTGCAGTATGGCGAGAATGCGTTTCTTTTTATGGGCGACGCAGATCTTGCCGAAGAGAACGCACTGATCGATTCCGAAAGGGACATTTCCTGTGATGTCTTGAAGATCGGCCACCACGGCAGCAAGAACTCTGCAGGAGATGACTTCCTTGATGTTGCCGCTCCCGCCGGTGTTATCATTTCCGTAGGCGGCGAGAATTCATATGGTCATCCTTCGGAAGAAGTAATGAAGCGCCTTACGGATCGCAATATCAAGATCTACAGAACGGATATGCAGGGCGATGTCGTATGTCACAGCGACGGAAAGAACCTTACTTTCGCCACGGAAAAAGAAGCATCTGCTGAAGCATTACTCCTTGCCGGACCTGCTTCGAAATCAACGATAGTTAAGAACGGCGTTGTTATTCCGACTCCCAAGGAAGTTGCAATCCCGGAAGGAACTACATATGTTCTTAACACCAATTCCAAGCGTTTCCACATTCCTACCTGCGGAAGCGTAAAGAATATGCTTGATAAAAACAAAGAGTACTCTCAAAAATCAGCAGAAGAACTGGTTGCGGAAGGCTATAAACCCTGTGGCAACTGCAAGCCTTATCACGAAAAGGCAGTCGAGGCGGAAGAAGAAACCGTAACGTCCGTAACCGATGATTTCACAGTAGCTGAAGAACCGCAAGGACAACCTTACGTCCTTAACACAAACACCAAGAAGTTCCACTGCCCGAACTGCGCTAGCGTCTCGAGCATGAAAGCCTCAAACCAGCAAGATGTGACCATGACCAGGGAGGAAATCATAAAGATGGGGTATGAGCCTTGTAAACGGTGTAAGCCGTAAGAGAGAATTATATTAAAAAGAAGCAGGGTAATTCGTGGGGATTATAAATGGGTGAAAAGATTTTTATTAGTTATAATCATAAAGATAGCAAAATTGTCAATACCGTAGCTAAGAGATTAGAATTGGAATTTGGCAAGAACAATATATTTTATGATAGGTGGGCTATACAACCAGGAGATAGTATCATTGGAAAGATGAACGAGGGATTAGAATCATTCCAATATTTCTTTTTTATGGTTTCTGAAAATAGTTTAAAAAGCAAGATGGTCACACTAGAGTGGCAAAGTGCTTTAAATCGAGCTATTAACCAAGACTTGTCATTTGTTGCAGTAAAAATAGATGATTGCAGTGTTCCGGCAATACTAGCTGACAGATTGTATATAGATTTATATGGTGAAGGGCTTGATGATGCTATTAGTAAAATGAGATGCTGCATCAATGGAGAGCCCTTCGATCCTAATTTGGAAGAAGTGAATAATTTATTTGTTCACTTTGAAGTGAAAGACAATAAAACTATTATGGGGACAGTTCAAGCACTTTACTATTCTGAAATTAACCCAACACTTGCCTTTGCTTGTGAAAAAAAGTTTTCGGCATGTTTCAACGTGAGTGATACTTATACGATCAGTAGATCGCAGATAATTAAGGTGGATTCTCTAGAATTGCAAGCAAGAGAAGTGGATGTTCAAAGGCCTATAAAACCTGGTTTTCCGTTTACTTTTCTAATTGATACCGATGATGCAAATAAGATTGGTTTTTATGGCCTTTATCAATTGATAGATGCTGAAAATATGGAATATAAATTGGTTGAACAATGTTAGCAAGGGCGACCAGTAGTAAATGACGATGGCATCTTTGTAAAAGCAAATCGATAATATTTTATCTATGCCATTTTAGATCGTTTACTTTATTATTTGGAGATTGTATGAAGAAAATTATGTTAGTCTTCGGAACAAGACCCGAAGCAATCAAAATGTGTCCGTTGGTGCTTGAACTGAAAAAGCGCCCGAGTATACAGACCATAGTATGTGTTACAGCACAGCACAGACAGATGCTGGATCAGGTTTTGGATACTTTTGGTGTTGTTCCCGACTATGATTTAAATATAATGAAAGACCGTCAAACTTTGTTTGACATAACCACCGGAATTCTTGAGTCGATAAAGACTGTTTTAGAAAAAGAGAACCCGGATGTAGTTTTGGTTCATGGTGACACATCGACAACTTTTGTAACAGCTCTGGCATGTTTTTATCTTCAAATTCCGGTTGGACATGTTGAAGCTGGGTTGAGAACATATAATATATATTCTCCTTATCCAGAAGAATTTAATAGAGAAGCCGTTGGAATAATCAGTAAGTACAATTTCGCACCTACTCCACTTGCACAAGAGAATCTCTTACGTGAGGGGAAGAAAAAGGAAACAATCTTCGTAACGGGCAATACTGTAATAGATGCAATGCAGCATACAGTACGGGAGGATTACAAGCATCCGGAACTTGACTGGGTAGGTGACGGAAAATTGATATTCATCACCGCTCACCGTAGAGAAAACCTGGGCGCACCTATGCATAATATGTTTAGGGCAATACGCCGTGTTTTGGATGAGCATCCTGAATGTAAGGCAGTATATCCGATACATATGAATCCGGCGGTACGAGAAGCAGCAGCTGAAGAGTTGGGAGATTGTGAGCAGATTCATATAATTGAGCCAATCGAGGTTTTTGATTGTCATAATTTTGAGGCAAGATCTTTTCTTTGCCTCACCGATTCCGGTGGAATTCAAGAAGAATGTCCCAGTTATGGAGTTCCCGTGCTTGTTATGCGTGATACGACTGAAAGGCCTGAAGGAGTTGAAGCTGGAACACTCAAACTTGTAGGGACAGATGAGGATACTATCTATAATACTTTTAAACTCTTACTAGAAAACGAAGAAGAATACAAAAAAATGAGCATGGCATGTAATCCATATGGCGATGGGCATGCTTGTGAACGAATTGCGGATATACTTGAAGGCAAGGAATATGTGCCTTGGAAGATTAGTTAGTTGATTGTTAAGGATATATATATGGATAATTGGACTCCGGCAAAGCAGGAAAAAGTACTTGGAAACAATAAAAGGATCTCGATTTTAAATACTACAATTGACGTGTTGAACGTTGAGGAGACCATAAATCTTGTAGAGAAGTATGTTAAACAAAAAGAACCTCTTCATTTAATGGGTGTCAATGCTGATAAGATCAATGAGTTGAATTCAAATGAACGCCTTAAGCAAATCGTAAATAGTTGCGGAATAATAAACGCAGATGGGGCGTCTGTTATAAAGGCTAGCAGATATTTGGGAGTCCCCCTACCAGAACGAGTAGCGGGGATTGATCTAATGCAAAGTCTGGTGGAACTCAGTGAACAAAAAGGGTATACCGTATATTTGCTTGGGGCCAAACAGACAGTAGTAGAAAAAACTGCAGAAGTATTGAAAACTAAACATCCTAATTTGCAGTTGGTTGGAATACACAATGGGTATTTTAAAGAGCAGGATTGGCCTGAAATATCAAAAGAGATAAAAGCGCTTAGACCGAATTTTGTATTCGTAGGAATAACAAGCCCAATGAAAGAATATTTGATTGAATATCTTCAAGACGATGGAAATGACTCGGTATTCATGGGTGTCGGTGGAAGTTTTGATGTTATTTCCGGAGCTATCCCACGAGCGCCTAAATGGATGCAGAAGGCAGGTCTTGAATGGCTTTTTAGAGTAATGCAAGAGCCCAAAAGATTGTTTAAGCGGTATTTTGTTGGCAATTGGAAATTTATTAAAGCAGTGTGGAATGAAAAGAGGCATACACGATAAGAAGTGAATGTTGAGTATCTAATATTTATATGCGTAAACTGCTGATTCATATTCAAGAATTCTATAAACAGCTTATAAAGGCTGGACGAAAAAGAGAGATGATCAAGAAGGTTGGCTAAATATGAATGTTTTAATGGTGGGGGTTGGCCCAAAACGTGTAGGAGGAATGTGGACTGTTGCAGAGCAGTACATAACTAGTGAGGATTTTAATGAAAAGGTCAATCTAACATATGTATCAACTTCTACAAATGGTTCAATGCTGATTAGATTCCTTTATATGATATTGGGGTACATCAAGATCCTTTGGATTCTTAGTACTAAACCAATAGAAATTGTACATATACATATGGCTGAAAAGGGAAGTGTTTTTCGTAAAGGAAGAGTTGCAAGATGGGGAAAGTTAAAAAATAAAAAAGTTATTATTCATCTTCATGCTGGCCCCTTTATGGCTTGGTACAAAAAGACATCTCCTAATACGCAGAGGCGTATATGCAAAATTATGGGATATTCAGATTTAGTATTTGTTTTGGGCGAGTATTGGAAACGAGAATTAAGTGAGATTATTCCCGAAGAGAAGATGATAGTTTTATATAATGGAGTAGAGTGCCCTAAAATAAACCAATATAATATTCAAGCAAAAAACATAGTATATTTTGGTGTAATGAAAAAGGAAAAAGGCACTTACGATTTAATTGAGGCAATCCACCAAATAAATGATAAGCTTCCAGAAGAAACTAAAGTAGTATTATGTGGAAACGATTTAGAGGGAGATATAAGGCAGGTAATTGCTAATGCAGGATTGAGTAAAAGATTTGAGCTTCCAGGGTGGGTTGTTGGCAATGAAAAGGAACACATATTTTCTGACGCTATGATTGATGTTCTTCCCTCATATTATGAGGGCCTAAGTATGACTGTTTTGGAAGCTATGGCTAGGGGCATACCTATTATAACAACTGATATTTCAACAATGCCAGAATTGTTGGAAAAAGATAGACTAATAAAACCAGGTGATAGTAAGGCATTAGCAAATGAGATTTTGAAACTGATAGAATCCGCTGAATTAAGAATGAATATTAGCAATTCTCAATATCATGATGCGTGTGAAAAGTTTTCTGTCGCTAACTTTATTAGCAGAACGATTGTAAGTTATGATGCTTGCTTAAAAAGTAAAAAAGAGGAATATCTCCTATGAAAAACTCAAACAGCCATATATTTTTAGGGGCATATGTAATCTTATTCCTATTGCTTGTTTTTACAGGAAAAAATTTAATGGGATATGCGATATGTATGTTGACCATTTTTGGTTTACTTACAAATTGTGTTTCGATTGAGTTCGCCTTTATGACTTCTTTGGTTATGAATAGCGAATTGTCCTGTATATTGAACTTGATAATATGCATTATATATATGCTGACACGTAAAAAGTTTCAACATAGAAGCTGGCGTGTGAATTCTAAAATCGCATTGTGTGTTTCTGTTATACTGATTAACTCAATACTCAATATGGTCATTAATGGGGCATTTTTTAATACACTGTTTGGTATTCTTTATTATGTTTTTGTTATAATCTTGGCTTCATTATTAAAGGGTACTTTTAATGAAAATAAACTAATTGATTGCGCAAAAAAGCTATTAACAATAGAATTATTATCAGAAATAGCCATTATTATAAAATATAGATCTTTTCGTCCAGGAGATTTGCATAAAGGAACGCTTTCAAATGCACATTATTTTACTTTTTGGTTAATATGCATTATGTTGTACGTTTATGTATATTATAAAGAAAGTGGTATGTCATTCAGTAAAAATGTAATTAAGAATATATATTGGTATATTATTGGAGGCGTATTAATCATAATGTCTGACGGGAAAAATGTAGTACTTGGATTGATTGTCGCTGCCCTTGTTTATGGTGTTTCCTATATTTTTTCAAAAAATACTAAGAATAGGGTAATCTTGTCTATAGGAATATTATATGCTGGATTGTTCGTAATGCTTTTAGTATTACATCTTCCTTTTGTGAAAAATTTTATATGTCAATATTTTTCACTATTCAGTATATATATTTATAACCCAGTTTATGCTTTGAAGTTACATTACTTTGAAGGGACTATTTTCGAAGAATTGAAAGGAGTTAGAGCAATCTTTGGATTTGGTATCGGACAGTATGGAAGCCGATTTGCAAATTTATTTGGCTATAATTATATGTACAGAGAAAACAATGCTATTAACAATTTTGTGGCATCTCATTTTTCCTCTGTGATTTTACCAAATTATGAAAAGTATGCTTCGCTATATTCTAAATCTATAGTTGATTCTATAAAATGGCGGAGTGCTGTTTTAACATATCCTTTTAGTTCAATAATTGCTTTTTTAGCAGAAAATGGTATTTTGGGACTTGCCTTTATAACGTATATATGGGGGAAATGGGCAAATAAATCTAAATATGGTATTATCGTCATATTTTTATTTTCAAGTTGCATTTTTGATATATATTTTGATCATATATCGTTACTTGCGGTAATTCTTGTATTAGTTTCAAGTGGAGTGGCTGAAAATGATATTAAAGATAGTAGGACGCCTGCTATTTATAGTTATGGGGATAATTGAAAATGAAAGTTGCATTATTATTGTATGCTAAAGATAGTTTTGGGGGCGCAGAAAGAAGGCTGTTAAGAGTTTATAACGAGTTGGCGAAAGAGGGAGTTATTTGCGACATAATAGTTTATGGATGCAATGAAGATAAGATAGAGACTATTCTTCAAAAAGCCGATTGTGATTGTACCTATTTTAATTCACTTTTTGTTTTTGAGAAAAAAATTAAATGCCTTGTTTTTTTAATGAGGAATTCATTATATGATATAATTCACATCATCGATACGAGTAATTTTAATATTATCATCGCATATCTATGTAAGCTGAAAAATACGAAAGTGATTTATAGTATTTGCAGTTATTTCATAGCTAAAAGTTTAACTTCAGCTTCTATTAAGAAAAAAACAAAAAAACTATTACGAATGGTTAATCATGTGGATTTGCTATATCCCTCATCATATGAGTTTATCTGCGGAGTTGCTGGAAATAAGGTTACTGTAACTCCGGGAACTTTTACTAATCTTGAGATTTTTAAACCTAAAGAGAAGGAAAAACTTATTGTGTTTGCGGCAGCAAGATTAGAGACTTCAAAAAATCCAATGCTGGCGATTTTGGCTGCTGAAAAGGCAAAAGAATTAATAATTAAGCAGGGGTATCGCGTTAAGCTCTTGGGAAAAGGTTACGAAGAAGATACTTTAAATAGGTATATTACTGAACATGATTTATCTGACATAGTTGAAATAACCGGATATGTTAGAACAAGTGAAGTCTTGCCGCAAGCGGCTGTTTTTCTGTCACTACAACAGATTGAAAATTATCCGTCACAAAGCCTTGCAGAGGCGGTAGGAAGTGGTTGTTACGTTATTGTTACAGATGTTGGTGATAGCAGAAAATGTGCAACGCATGATTTTGCAGAGTTTGTATCTTTAGATGTTGATAGTCTGTCGAATGCAATAGAATCGTACATATTGAAAACAGAAGAAGAAAAGGAAAGTATAATTAAAAAGGCAAGATTATATGCAAATGGTAATTATAGTATAGATGCAAGCAAAGACTATTTTAAAAATTTGCTTTTAGGATAAACAAATTTTAGAGAATTATTTGAAAGGAATTATAGTATTATGAAATACGCTTTAATAGGCTGTGGAAGGATAAGTCCGAATCACATAGAGGCAGCCAAGAATAATGGACTTGAATTTGTGGCAATGTGTGACATCTCGCCAGATGCTATGAAAGAGAAAAGTGATAAGTTTGGATTGGAATATGTCAGACAGTATTCTGATTATCATGAAATGCTTGAAGTAGAAAAGCCGGAGCTAGTTGCAATTGCAACCGAATCTGGAAAGCATGCGGCCATAGCCCTAGATTGTATTGCTGCAGGGTGTAATTTAATTATTGAGAAGCCTATTGCACTTTCCATCGCTGATGCTGATGCTATTGTTGATGCTGGAAAAAAAGCTGGTGTTGTTGTATGTGCTAACCATCAGAATCGATTTAATAAATCTGTTCAGAAGATACGGGATGCGCTCGAGAATGGGCGTTTTGGGAAAATGTTTTATGGAACCGCTCATATACGCTGGTGTAGAGATAGGGAGTATTATTCAAAAGCTGAATGGCGTGGAACATGGGATCAGGATGGCGGTGCTCTCATGAATCAGTGTATTCATAATATTGATCTTCTTCGTTGGATGATGGGAAACGAGATTGATACAGTAATGGGTATGACCGACAGGCTTAATCATGATTATATAGAGGCAGAGGACTTAGGTATTGCTCTCATAAAATTTAAAAATGGATCCTATGGAATTGTAGAGGGAACCACAGATATATATCCCAAAAACCTTGAGGAGACTCTTTATCTTTTTGGACAAAATGGAACTATCAAGGCTGGTGGAACATCAGTAAATAAGATTGAAGAATGGAGATTTGCTGATGATTTAGATGACCCTGAGCAGGTAAAAACTCAATTTGCCGAGAATCCACCTAATGTATATGGTTTTGGACATACCCCGCTTTATGCGGATGTAGTTGATGCAATAAAAAATCACAGAGATCCGTATGTGTCAGCGGAAGACGGAAGGCGCGCTTTGGAACTAGTGCTTGCTATTTATAAATCAGCAGCAGAAGGACAACCTGTTCACTTGCCATTGAAGGAGTGCAGTACTACAGATTTTAAAGGGCGTTTCGGCGATAGAACATTAATGAGGTAATCACAATGGAGTATTATGTACATCCCTCGAGCATAGTTGATGATGATGTTGAGATTGGAGAGGGTACAAAGATTTGGCATTTTTGCCATATACAATCGGGTGCCCGTATTGGAAAAAAATGTTCATTGGGGCAGAATGTGAATGTTAGTAATAATGTATTAATCGGAGACGGATGTAAAATTCAGAATAATGTTTCTCTTTATGAAGGGGTTGAATTGGAAGACTATGTCTTTTGTGGTCCGTCCTGCGTTTTCACAAATGATCTTACTCCTAGGGCAAAGTATCCCAAAGGACATGCAGGATATAAAAAGACTTTGTTAAAGCATGGGGCATCGGTTGGGGCAAATGCCACAATTGTTTGTGGACACACAATAGGATGCTGGGCTTTGATTGGCGCTGGGGCTGTAGTCGTGACGAATGTTCCTAATCATGCATTGATGTTAGGAGTTCCTGCAAAAGTTCGTGGCTGGGTATGTGAATGTGGAGATATTCTTCCCGAGAATCTTTTGTGTGAAAAGTGTGGAAGAAAATATGCGAAAAATACAGATGGTTTGAAAGAGGTAGAATAAATGCAATTTAGAGATTTACAAAAACAGTACATTACTCTTAAAACGCAAATAGATATGGCAATGAATAGTGTTATTTCTTCTGCACACTTCATTTCTGGACAAGAAGTAAAAGACTTAGAAAAAGAGTTGGCTGAATATGTTGGAGTCAAGCATTGTATTACATGTGCTAATGGAACAGACGCTATTTCTATCGCATTCAGGGCCTGGAGTATCGGAAAGAATGACGCTGTTTTTGTGCCCGATTTTACTTTTTTTTCTTCTGGTGAATGCCCTGCTGATGAGGGGGCTGTTCCTATTTTTGTAGATGTGGATCCAAGAACATATAACATAGATCCAGAAAAACTTGAAGAGGCTATTAAAAAAGTAATTGACGAGGGAAAGTATAAACCTAAAGTAGTAGTTGCGGTTGATCTTTTTGGACAGCCTGCTGAATATGATAGAATCAAACTAATCTGCAATAAGTATGATTTATTACTACTTGAGGATGGCGCGCAGGGATTTGGTGGTAATATTTGTGGGAAAATGGCATGTAGTTTTGGAGATATTTCTACAACTTCTTTTTTTCCTGCAAAACCGTTAGGATGTTATGGAGATGGAGGGGCTATTTTTACTAATTCAGACGAATGGGCTGATGTTATTCGTTCGATTTGCGTTCATGGTAAAGATACAAGTAATCCAAATGACCCGAATGCGAAGTATAACAATATTCGACTTGGGAAGAACAGTAGGTTGGATACTCTACAAGCGGCCATTTTGATTCCTAAATTCCAAGCTTTTAAGGAATATGAATTGAGTGATGTAAATAAAGTAGCTAATTGGTATACAGAAGGACTTAGCGATACAAAGTATATTCTTCCGGAAGTAAAGACTGGATTTTTTAGTTCGTGGGCTCAATATACAATACAGGTACCAGATGGTGTTGATCGCAGTAAAATACAAGCAAGATTAAAGGAAGCCAATATTCCGTCAATGGTATACTACGCAAAGCCGATGCATATGCAAGGGGCGTTTGTTGGGACAGATAGTGCTATAGCGGATTGTCCGGTAACAGAGCACTTATGTTTAACTGTTTTAAGTCTTCCGTTGGATCCATATAAAACAAAAGAGGATGTGGATTTAGTTGTTTCTATATTAAAGGAAGCATTAAGTGACCACTAATGAAAAGAATCTCCAAGAAAAACTTGATTGATTATAATAATCTACATAAAAAGGAGCATAGATTGCGATGGAGTTTAGTAGCATTTACAAGGGATTGATATCTGGGAAAGAGAAACTTGCACTTGTAGGCTTGGGATATGTTGGAATGCCAATAGCGGTCGAATTTGCCAAGCATATTAATGTTATAGGGTTTGATATAAACGAGAAACGTGTTATGGAATATGCGAGTGGAATTGATTCTACTAATGAGGTCGGAGAAGCTATTAAAGATACAAATGTTGAGTTTACATCGGATCCAACAAAGCTTAAAGATGCAAAGTTCATAGTTGTTGCCGTTCCAACACCTGTTAATGACGATAACACCCCAGATCTTAGACCGGTTGAAGGTGCAGCTCGAACTGTTGGGCAAAATCTGAGCCCGGGATCAATCGTCGTTTTTGAATCGACAGTATATCCTGGTGTAACGGAGGATATATGTTTACCGATAATTGAAAAAGAGTCTGGCCTTAAGTGTGGGGTAGATTGGAAAATTGGTTATAGTCCCGAGCGTATTAATCCTGGTGATCGCGTCCACACTTTGACTAATATTCGTAAAGTGGTTTCAGGTATGGA
>JAEEGL010966170.1_pt1 | contig 21574 bp, 14 predicted proteins | sample 9134231 | NCBI WGS metagenome assembly JAEEGL01 (sample SAMN16246548, study PRJNA631951) | gut metagenome | biome: gut microbiome; feature: rumen; material: fiber-attached | host: Bos | place: Iran: Karaj | collected 2018-10
ATCCTTGAACTTGCCAAGGTCAGGTTCATAATCCGTCTGGGATGATATAAAGCCCTCAAAAGTAGGATTACCTCTCTCCTTTTTCTCAATCAGATAGTACACGTACATTCTCTTTCTGCGACTCATTGAGAAAAGCCTTGATGCAATATCGGTTCTGTCCGAAGCCACACCAAAAACGCTAAGGTATCCTCCGTTTCGGAAATTCCTGACGATCCACGTGTCTATTTTTGAGAGTGCACTTATCTGTTTGCGGCTAAGGCCCTCCTCTTTGTTTTGCGAACTGTCTCCTGTTGCAGTCTTTAAAACTTCACCGTAGTTTTCCTGAGCAGATGTGATTATCTGATCGTCGACCTCATTTTTGAAGACAGACCTGATGCCGCCACTTTTGGCCAGGTCCCTTAACATTACCTGCCTGCGAATGGAATTGTATTCAAGCTCCAGGTATGCTGCATCCTGTGAAAAATCGGTATCGGATATCTTATTTTTCTTCCGGTTATAGTTTAGATATATCTGAATATCTCTCTCACTGCACTTAAGCGCATCCCACTTCCTGCGTATTTTTTCTTCATCAGAGGCAAGTGGATCTTCGTCAATGCGCTTGCTGTACTCCTTGTAGCCTTTAAGCAGGCGCTCGACATTTTTTATTGCTTCCTTACGCTCCGGATCACCGCACTGTATTGTGCTGTAGTCAGAAACCACTATCCCGTTCTTACTAAGCAGCTCTTCAGCCACAGTATCCAGGTGCTTTTTTATAAGACAGGCCGTTTTGAATCTGCGCTTTCCGTCTTTGAGTATGGCAGACTTATGAGTTATGGCATAGGCAGCTGCCGCATTATAGATCCGCAAAAACTCTTCATAGCCTTTTTCGGTCAAAGAAAAGCGCCCGGTCTTAAAGGCAGGGACTGCAACGGTTGATTCCTTTATGGCCTTAAACAGGTCGCTAAAGAGTTGGGATCGCTGATCCGTCTGTTCACCAAAATCTCTTTCCAGGTTCGCAAAAAGATCTGCAGGAGTATACGCAACATCGGTCTCTATCTGCCGGACAGGCGCATCCTCTTTAACCATGGACTTGGTAAGTACTTCGGCCTGATCTATGGCATAAGTCTGAGCCACGGAAATGGCTGTGCTGTCACTGCCGTCTTCCTGCTGGTCCTTCTTTTTATCTTTCTGCTCCTTGAGCTTCTTGGATACATCCTTCCCTTCAAGGTAATCTATAAGGATTTCTGCTTCATCCTGTCCCAGGGTCTTTTTGAAGAATTTCTTAGCCCTGGTCTTATCGGACTCATCAAAAACTACTTTGCCGTATTTCTTTTCATACTCAGCTTTGAAGGTCTCAGAAAACGCTTTGTGCTCCTCACCACTGAGGAAATGCCCCACACGCTCTACTTCCTTTTTGAGCATATAACTGAAGGCAGAGTTATAGACCGCCTCGTCAGTCATATCAAGGGGCGGTTCTACCTTTTTCTCAGTTATCGGCGCTTCAGGCTTGGCGGAATTGCTGTCCTGCAGTGGTTCTGCTGGTTCCTTAGACTGTTTCGGTCCTTCCTCGACTGATTTCTTTTCCTGTATAGGTTCTGCAGGCTTCTCCGGTATCTTTGATTCAGGCTTGGCAGATTTACTTTCCTGTACCGGTTCTACCGGCTTCTCCGGTATTGTTGACTCAGACTTAGCAGATTTACTTTCCTGTACCGGTTCTACCGGTTGTTCTGAAGGTACAGGAGCTTCTTTCTTTTGCGCCTTATCCTGCTTGAAATGCTCTCTCTGCAGCTTTGTTGCGTTGGGATCACTCTCATTTATAAATGGGCGCTTTAAATAATCCCTGATGAAATCATCAATAGGCTGTCCTGATGAGATTCTGTCAAATGCCTGCTGCAGCTCCTCCCTATCGCACTGGCGTTTCCAGGATCGCCCCCCCGCATAAAACTTGACTTTGCCATGCTTTTCCTCATAGGCTTTAATAAAATCGTCTGTATACTGTTTTAAAGAATAAGTCGACAGCTGCTGTTCGGGAAAAAAAGGCTCTATTTCTTTTCTCAAATATTCATAGAAAGCATCCTCTGAAGAGGTATACTTATAGGACTCTCCTGCTTTGGACTTTGCAAGAAGCGCATGTTCATTCATTCGTATTTCATCCGCAGCTTCAGGCGTAATTTCTTTTGGCTTTTTAGCGACATATACTTCACAGGACACCTGCCCCAAAATATCAGCATCTGCTCCGTCCCTATGTTTTTCCTCATCTGTCAGTGCTGCGGCAACTCCCAGCTTATGTGCCACATGCGCTTCACCCTGAAGTGAAGAAGAGCTGTTCTCATCTTCACCCAGTGACAGCCCTGAGAACTTTGTCTGTAAAGAATCATCCATTTGGGAAAGCCAGGTCAGTTCCAGTCTTCCATTTTCTTTTACGATCTTATCGGCCGGTACCCACTTACCCTTGCCGAGAGTTGAGGTCTTGTCTGTAGAATCAAGTAAACGCACCATGTTATCCTTGACATCAATGATGGTGACATAGTGATGCTCATTATCAAGATACATTCCTACAGCTTCGCCTGTTGCCAGAACCTCACTTACCTTTTTGAGAAAATAACTTGTAAGTTTTGTATTTTCTTCTTCTCTTTTTTCCTTATCCTCATCCTTATCGCCGCTGAACCTTTTGTACATAAAGGTAAGCTTGTTGGTACACAAAGATGGATCAAGCTTAAGGAACAGATCTGCCATCTCATAAATATTGCCCATTTCATGAGATTCCGGATGTGCAAAGAGATCTATTTTATCTATATTTTCAAGATAGCTATGAAAGGTCTCTTCAAGATTAGCTTCACCTTGAAGCTCCTTGTACTCATCAAAGCTTACATAATCAGGCATAAACGCCCTGACCTGATACTGTGACAGGAGCTCGCCATCCGGCACGCCTCTCCCCTTCGTGTTGAAAAGGTGCTGATTGTACAGAGCCGCCGCAGTACAGGCAAAGCAGTTGTTGGAGCCGGGAGGCTGCATCTCATATTTTGAGGGCAAAAAGGTGTCCGCCCTGACCGGTCCCCCCTGGCGCTGTTCAAAGGCTTTAGCATCCATCATCCTCTGTGAGAGTCTCACATTTCTCCTGAATACAGTCGAAGATCCCATGATCTGTCTCTTGGCTGTATCAGTCTTCTGTATAGGCGCTGATCCGGGTACTTCACCTTTCTTTTGCTCTTCTTTAAGTGCAGAAGCATTGAGCTCAAGATTTTTTTGCTTCTGATCGGCGTTCATGGTTTCTGGTATTTTGGCATCCATACTGTATCTCTCCTATCCATGCAGCGAAAAGATCATCAGTTTCTTTTTGTCAGAAGTATAGATTCAATCCTTGTAAATCCCGGAAATATTCTGAAGATAACGTCACCCTTAAGAATGTCTTCACAGACTATGATCCGGTCTATCAGTCTCATATTCCCCCTGAAACTGGTAAAAAAAGCCATGACCAGTTTTTCCATGCTCTCGGGATTCTTATCTGTTGTCATTATCTCTTTGAGGTACACCGTCCCGCCGGATTTTGTACAGCGCAGCATTCCCCTGACACTGCTTCCTTTGCCCAGAAGAAAGCTGTGCTTTCTGTCTGCAGAAAGAATCCTTCCCACATCATCGAGCTTTAATGAGGAAGCCGCATTCATAAGCATGTCAGGAGTACAGTCACCAAAAGAGATCACTGACCTTTCCAGCTCTTCCTGCATTTTGGATGACAGTCTCAGATTCCTTACAAAAAGATCTTTTCCCTTGATGCAATAAATATCCCGGTCAATTACGGCTCTCTCAAAGCCGAAGTGCTCGAGAAAAGTCGCCATCTCCTCAGGGTAAAGATCCGCCATGGAAAAGTCATACAGCCTTGCGCTTACACAGGCCCCTTCATAGGAGAGGCTGCTGCTTAGTAGGTATTCCACAAGCTTTGCTCCTATCCCATGTCCTCTTAATTCAGGCGCAACATACAGCCAGTTAAGGACCGCACTGCCTTCCTCATGAGAATACTGAAGCATCCCGGCGTGGAGATCTGTGCCGTCTTCGTGAGCATAAGCCACCACCGTAGCAGTGTCAGGCTCCAACGCCTTCTCCAGCACAGCCTCATCTGCAAGATCTCCAAGATCATATATTTCGTTTTTCTCAGCTCTTTTCAGAATTATATCCATAACCGTTTATTCTTAATCACTTTACAGTTATTAACAGTATAACATTAATCGGTAAAACTAATATTTGTTGATATCCGTCAGCTGCACCTTATTTATCTTCCTGAATGCAATGGAATTTATCACCACCGAGAACAGGATATTTATGAGGACCGACGCGGCCCAGGCAAGCACATAGGGCGTTCTCACAAACATAAATGCATCGGTCTCCATGTTTTTCATGATGATTCCGGTGGAGGGCATTCCAATCGCAACGGCTATTACAACCGACACAAGGACCGTCACCATTACTTCCCGCACCAGGTATCCGATGACCTCGCCCTTGGAGAAACCGTTGACACGCATGGTGAGGATCTCCCTCATCCTGTGGGCCACAAGGATATTACTGAGGTTAAGCAGGATCATGAAGGACAGCATGATGGAAAAGATAATGACGATGGCCACCACGGTATTGTACAGGTAGACAACGCTTATGTTTCCGTCCCTTAGGTTCCTGGTCAGCTCTGCTTTTCCGATGCCTTCCAGCTCAGAAAGGCTGTTTTTAAGTGCATCAGCATTTTCTTTTCCTGTCTTAATGTAGTAGGTATTTACTTCCGGCACTGCCCCGATATGGTCTTCGTAGTAATCACAGGTCATTATCATGGTCTTACCTGCGTAAAGGAGGAAAAGCCCCTCCACATCCACCTGCGAAACCTTAAGGTTCCCGCTTATGAGGCTGACCCTGCTGCCGGGAGAAAGGCTGTTTTTGTCGTGCATCTCCTGAGTGACCAGAACTCCCTCATCCGGAACGCTTATCTTATTCCCGCTTTCATCCTTCAGCTCGTAGAACCCGTCAAAGGCCTCTTTGTCATCCACGCAGATTATGCTTGTTAGGATCTGGGCATCTCCGTCTGTGATCACACCTGCGGTGACAGGGAGGTTAAGGGTCTCGTACCCGGAAAGAGCAGCCTTAATAGCTTCCTTTTCCTCTTCTGTGGCGGTTCCCGAGACAGTGAGGGTGATATCATATTTCCAGATGTTGTTCATCTGTCGGTCCAGAGCGCCCTCATAGGCCATCTTTATGTCAATTCCAAATCCCACTATGAACACGCACAGGACAATGGTTACCACAGAGACCACTTCCCTGCCGATGTCCGTCATCAGGTTGTTGATGATAAGATTCGTATAAATCCTTTTTGAAAAAGAAAGTCCCGACTTTTTCCTGAATCTGGCTACCGGCTCGCTTCCGTTTATGAGTCCCACAGCTGAGCATCTGATATATCTGTGGCAAGACCAGATAACAGCCACAACCGTTATCAGGACTTCAAGCACAGGCAAAAGAACTATCACAAAAACGTTGTGTCCCACGTGCTCCAAAGAAAACGCCAGGTTGCTCTTCATGGTATTTATGAGGAGCTTCTCTATGGCAAAGGCTCCCACAACTCCTAAAAGCGCGCCAACTATGGCTCCGGACGTGCCAAAGACTATATACTTTCTCATGATCTCTGACTCATACATTCCAAAGGCCTTGCTGGTTCCTATCTGGCTGGTCTGCTCCTCCACGATGATGGTCATGGTGAAGAAGCACACAATTGCTATAATACCCGCGTAGAACGGGCTGAAGGAACTAAAGAACCCGTCAATGGCCTTGATGTAGGACTTGGTCTGCACGAAGGGGAAGTTGACGTCCCTTGTACTTATCATGAAGCTGCAGGGCGTTTCCTTGGCCTCCTGAATCTGCCGGCCTATTTCTTCAAGCTTGTCATGGGCCTCCTGCTCCGCCTCTTTATACTTGGCATTCCCGTCCTTAAGCTGTTTTTCCCCATCAGCTTTCTGGGTGTTATACTCGGAAAGAGCTTTGGAATACTCATCTTCAAACTTCTTTATGGTCTCTTCCGCTTCCTTTGTCTTTTCGCTCAGGGTCTTTTTGGCATCTTCAAGCTGTTTGGCTCCTTCCGCCTTTTTCTGCTCAAATTCAAGCTTTGCATCTTCCAGCTGCTTTCTGACTTCAGGCTCTCTTTTTGCAAGCTCAGCTTCACCCTCAGCGAGCTTTTCTTTGGATTTTTTCAGCTCATACCAGCCCTCATCCAGCATCTGTCTGGCTTCCTTAATGGCCTCTTCGCCGTCCTTCAGCTGCTCTTTACCTTCCTCGTACTGATGCCTTCGCCTGTCAAGCTCTTTCCTTGCTTCTATCAGGGCAGATACCTCGGTCCGAAGCTCTTCAATATAGTCCCCGATCTCTTTCCTGATGTCCAGAAAGAACTCATCATCTTTATATTCATCATAAAGATCTATCAGCCTGACGGCTCTATCAAGAGGCTCCAGGTCCTTTAATTTCCTGATCTCTTCACTTAGTGTGTCAGCCCTGTCGTGGCCCTCCCTGGAGTATTTTTTTACCTTGTCTGCCAGCTCATCTATAGAAGCGGGACTGATCTCATCAGCAAGCACCTCAATGGCTTCGTCAAACATCTCCTCGCCCTCTTCGATGGCCTTTTGTCCCTCCTTCAGCTTCTCTTTGCCTTTCTCATAGGTCTCCTTGCCCTTTTTGTACTCTTCCTCCTTCTGGTTAAGGAGCTTTTCGGCCTCGTCGATCTTGAGGTACCCGTCAAATATCTGCCATCTGGCATTATCCAGCTCTTTTTCCATGTCCCTTTCGGCGCCTTCAAGCTGTTTTAGCCCGTCGGCAATGCCTTTTTTGTATTCCTCTTCGCCCTCTTTTATCTTTTTTTGAGCCTCCGAGAGCTCTTTTTCTGCCTGTGCCTTAAGGTTTTGAAGCTCAGCTTCTCCCTGGGATAGCTTATCCCCAGCCTCTGCGATGGTGTCGTTAAAGAGGTTTGTTGCATCATCAAGCTCGGCCTTACCCTTTGCCAGCTCATCAGAAGCCTTCTTTTTGGCGCTGTCGTATTCCTTATCCAGCTCCTCGTTTAAGCTTTTTACTCTGTAGACTGCAATTTCATCAGTTTCTTTTTCAATGATGCTCTTGATCTCAGAGCTCTTGTCCCGATAAATGCTCTTGAAGGTATCCTCAGGGATATCGGCGTCCACAAGGATATTGGAGTAGTCAAAAGAAAGCTCAGAGGTGTCAAAGCAAGACTCCGGCAGGACCACGTAGTTGGTCTTGTCCTTGACCATGTAGTCCGGATGGGAAGCAAGGCCGGTTATCCTGAAGGTTTTCCCGGCAAGGACATCCGAAAAACGGGCCGTGGAAATACTGATCTCTATCTCATCCCCTATTGCGGCACCAAGTTCATCCAAGGTTCCAGGAGAAACGATGCACTCATCAGGAGAAACGGGCATGGCGCCATCAATAACCGTCGGAACGCTTATCCTCTCGGTCTTCGAAATGACAGTTACTCCCGCACTGTTCTCCCCAAGAGCTGCGACGCCGGTAAATGAGATCTGCCCCTCAGCATCGTTTATGGGCGGCAGGTTCTTTATCCTTGTTACATCCTCTTCAGTGATACCGATGCTTCCTGTAATATCAAAGTCCTTGAAATTCCGGGCGTAGATGTAGGAAACACAGGCCTTCTTTACCGTTGACGATGCAAAGAAAAGCCCCAGTATAAGCGTTGTTCCTATGAGAACTATTGTCACTATGGAGAACCAGGATACTATTCTCTTTTTAATGTTCCGGACAGAGTCCAGAAGCCATGTTTTTATTATCATTAGGTCTTCTTTTCATGTTAATCTGATTACCATTATATTTTATCATGTATTCGTGCATTTCTAGTAACTTTTGGTCGGAATTTAGTCATGTTGGATATCAGCGAAAAATGAGTTATACTACTTTCTTGGGAGAAGGCAGCAAGTCACGGGGGCTTTACCCGCGATTTGACATGGAGGTAACCGGTGAAACGTCAGATTTACCTTTTGATAAAAAAAATAGTGGCACTTGTAATGCCTGTATTTAAGGTGGAAGGCGCAGAGAACCTGCCGGATGGCCCTGCTGTTATTGTGGGGAACCACTCACAGATCTACGGTCCAATCGCAGCAGAGCTCTACATTCCGGGCAGACACTATACCTGGTGCATTTCAGATATGATGGAAAAGGAATGTGTGGCAGACTATGCCTACAAGGATTTCTGGTCCAAAAAGCCCCTTCTCATAAGGCCCTTTTTCAGGCTCTTTTCATATTTGCTTCCGCATCTGGCTGAGCTTATATTTACCAATGCCAATACACTGCCGGTGTACCGTGACAAGCGTGTGATGAAGACCTTTCAGCTCTCCTGCGACAAGCTCTCTGAAGGGGCCCGTGTAGTCATCTTTCCTGAAGACTACACGGAATACAACAACATCGTCCACAAATTTCAGCGGGGCTTTGTACATCTGGGTAAATATTATTACAGGACCACAAATAATTCTGTTCCCTTTGTGCCGATGTACGTTTGCCCCTCCCTTAAAAAGCTGGTGTTTGGAAAACCCATCTACTTTGATCCCGGCGCCAAAAGCGGCGATGAAGCAGAGCGGATCTGCACCTACCTGCAGGAAACCATTTCCGAAACAGCCTACAAAATGCCAAGGCATCGCGTAGTTCCATATCCCAATATTTCCAAAAGATATTATCCATACAACGAGAGATTACAATGAAAAAACCTGTAAGAGATTATACAAAGCTTAGACCAAGCAATATCGCTACAAAAGAATATCGTCATTTACTGCTGCTTTTGGGGTGGGTTTTCTACCTTATCATGTACGTTGTGACAGAGCGCCTCATCCCTGTGGAGAGCTGCCACGTGGTACACAGCCCCATAGACGACCTTGTGCCCTTCAACGAATACTTCGTTCTGTTCTATGCATCCTGGTACATTTTTATGGTGTGGTCGCTGCTGCACTTCATGCTGTATGATATAAAGAGCTTTGTTAGGGCCCAGAAGCTCATCGTGGGAATGCAGATCATTTCAGTTATCACATATATTGTCTGGCCATCGGTGCAGCTCATGCGCCCGGACCATTTTGTGCATGAAAATTTCTGCACGTTTCTTTTGGGAAAGATCTACGGGATCGACACCCCCACCGGCGTATGCCCCTCACTTCATGTGGGCTATACCCTGGCGGTACTCTCAGCCTGGGTCTTCAGCAGGGAAACCTCACACATTAAAAAGCTGTTTATAACTGCCTGGAGTCTTATGATATGCATCTCGGTTCTCTTTACCAAGCAGCATTCATTTGTAGACGTATGTGCAGCACTTATCTTATATCTTTTTCTTGAAATTGTTTTAAACCTTGGAGGATCATCAAATTGGGAAAACGCAGGATCGGTGACAGACGAGACGGAGTTCTCTTAAGAGATATAGACGCAATGCATTATGTAATGCCCCTGATGTATCCAAACAGGTGCGACAATGAGGCATACATGAAAATGCCTGTGGAGATCTCAGCCACAGAGCAATATATCAGGGAATACAATAAAAAGCATCCTGACTGCAGGATGAGTATTTTTGATGTGGTGATCGCTGCCACCCTGATTACCATAAGGCACAGGCCGCAGCTCAACCGCTTTATTGCCAACCAGACCATGTATCAGCGCAATTTCATCTCCGCCGCCTTTACCGTAAAAAAAGAATTCAAAGACGACGGTGATGAGACCCTGGCAAGAATTGCCTTTGAGGACGGTGACACCATTGAGGACATCAGCCGCAAGGTCAGACAGCAGATAGCCCTCTGCAAGGCCCAGGACGATCAGTCCACAGAGGCCATGAACTTCATCAAAAAGCTTCCCGGCAAGCACCTCATCGGCGCCATCGCAAGGTTTCTTGACAGGCACGGATGGATGCCCGCATCCGTCATTGCCACTGACCCCTACCAGTGCTCGGTGGTCCTGACAAACCTTGGCTCCATCGGACTGGACATCGGCTATCATCATCTGATGAACTGGGGCACCAACTCACTCTTTATCATAGTGGGCACCAAGAAGAACAGGTCCACCCTGCAGCCCGACGGAACCGTTGTGACAAGGCGCGAGCTGGACCTGTCCTTCACCATAGATGAAAGGCTCTCAGACGGTTTCTACTACGGCCGCTCCATGAAGCTTCTTAAGACCCTTGTAGAGAATCCCGCACTGATGGAAGGGCCCCTGCCCGAAAAGCTGATCTCCTGAGCTTTTCATCCAAAGATTCCCTTCAACCCGGCCTTATCTACTCTTTCTGCAATGTCACCGATATCCATGGAGTACAGGCCAAGCTCTTTCATCCGGTTAAAGAATACTCCGCCTGCGAATGTATATCTCTCATTGTAAATCTGCTCTTCCACAAATTTCTTGTGGGAGTAGCTGATTATATTTCCTACTGCAAGGCTGTCAGGCAGGGTCAGCAGTTCCTGTTTCACTGCGTATTTAACGGCGTTATAGCCAGCCAGAGCGCCGGTCACCACAGCCTCTGTATGTCCGATGAGGGGTGCACCCTTTTCTCCTCCGCAAAAGAGATTTGTGGCACCAACAGCATGCATGGTATCTTCACAGGGAGCTACTGCCAGATATCTGATTGAATTGCCTCTTCCTGCGCTGTAGGGATCAACATACTCCGCCCTTTCAAGGCCCGGTATTTTCCTCAGCTTATCCAAAGGATAATAGCTTGTCATAAGCTTGGCAGAGCCGGTATCAAGAAGGATCACATTCTCGCTGTACTCCTTGAGGGCATATTGTCTGCAGGCCTTCTGGCCCAGCTTATCATAATTGATATCCTCCTTAGGAACCGGGAGGATTACTACGCCCTTTTCATCAAGCTCTTTTCTCACATCTTCCCGCAATGTCTTTTTAGCTATCTTGCAGGCCCCCGAAAAAACTCCCGGAGTTCCGTCCATGCGTCTGCCCCTTAAGTCCTTTATACCGTATCTTGCTGTCAGACTGACCCTTGGCCCAAAAGTGGGACATCTCTGAATACACATGGAGCACCCATGGCCGTACTTAAGGCAATTTCCCATAGGCCCCGAAGACCCGGTTGTATCAACGAATACATCGCCCTCTATCATTGTGCCGTCATCAAGAACTACAGCTTCAACATCATCATTTCCCTTGACTATGTCCATGACATGGGCCTCAGTCATCAGCTCAACGCCCGATTCTACAAGAAGGTCTCTTACGCAGGGCTCTATTTTATTGACATCATAAAGGGAAGCATGCTCATGCCCCGGAAATTCAACATTTACATGGACTGCGCATTTATCCATGATGTCAAAGAGCTCTCCTGCTCCCAGCGCCTTCATCTCCTCCGCCGCTGTAAATCGGCCGTTGTTTCTGAATATTCCTCCTGCGTTTCCTGCGCCAAGGACAAGGTCAGTCTTTTCCAAAAGAACTGCCTCTGCACCTTTCTTTTTGGCAATAAGAGCTGCTGAAACTCCTGACCATCCACCACCTGTAACTACAACTCTGCTCATATTATCTATGCTCCTTTTCTGTTCAAATAAGGATTTTACCGTATTCATACACATTCATCTGTTCCTTGCACAGATGAACGATCTTCCCTGCATCTATGTTTCTGGCGCAGGCTCCGCAGATTCCTTCGCCGCAGCACATGTGTGAATTGTTGATGCCGGACAGAGGTATCTGTCGGCCTCCGCGATTTTCAACATAGGCAATCATTTTTTTCATCAGATAGTCTGAAACGCCGAAATGGATAAGCCCTACCTTCTGATCAATGGCTCCATCAAGGACATTTTTCAGCGCCGGAGAAATGTCACCATTTGCCTCGACAATTGAAATCTCATTAACCTGAAGCTCGTAAAGATCCTTTGCTGCCCGAAGAAGCGTCTTATTAAATGTTCCCCGGTCCACAAAGATACTGAGCTCATTATTGTTCCTAAGAAGCTGTGAGATGACATGGAGTGATGGAAACAGACCAATTCCCCTGCATACCACAAGCGCCTTATCATCCCTTAAGGCGGACAGTTCCTTCAGGCCCTGTATTCCATTGAGATATGGACCTCTTAAGAACACAGTGTCGCCCTTTTTTAGATCCTTGAAGCATTTAGTCTTAACGCCCTGAAGCTGTATCATCAGCTCTATGGAGTCAGTGTCTGTCTCCTCATACAAAACCGATATGGGAACATCATAGAAGGTATTTTCTAAAACCCTGACAAACACAAAAGCACCCATTTCAGCAAAATCTTTGACATTCCCATCCGGAATACTGAGCCTTATGAGCTTGATCGCATCGTCGTAAATGGTCTCATAGGTAACGGTACACTTCATCATATGATGCTGCTCTTTGGCTCTGCCCCCGTTGTTTGCAAGTTCCTGCATGATACAGAAGCTCTTTGTATCCGAGCAGTCACAGAACTCCTCTCCTCTGCACATGGAGCATACGATGCAGTGACCGCTTTCTGCCAGAACACAGGGACAGGTATCCGATGCATAGTTGGAACATTTCGTGTAAACTCTCATAACACCTCCTGGCTGTTATACTTCTACCAAAACGTTATTCAGGTTAAAGTTGCTTGTATATATGACTTTTTTTGAAAGACTCATTATCATCCTGATCCCCAGGCCGCTTTCAGTATTTCCATCTTCGCGCACTTTTTTGTAGTAAATGGTGGGGTCAAAAAGCATGCAGTTGTCCTTGATGCTTATAGTTGTTGCCTGTGCCGATCTGATGATCTTCACAACAATGGAATTTTTACCGCTCCCGTCAAAGCCGTGCACAACTATATTTTTGGTCATTTCCTCAATGTAAAGAGATATCAGAAAACAGTCTCTTCTCTTCATGCCTTTATTCTTGAAGTAGGAATAGGCATTCTCAGAAGCCTTAGTACACCCGTTAAGACTTCTGATGTTGAAAGTCAGATAAGCATCCTCAGATATCTCATACTTCTTTTTGGAAACGATCATCAGAAATACTATATTTGAGATCATTGCCAGCACATAGCAGATGGTATATGACAGAAACAGTCCGTCCGCTCCCATTATTCTAATGAGTATCCAGGCAGACCCGCAGCAGTATATGACATTAGTAAGAAAATTGGTGACTGAAGTATAGAGGGAACACCCAATGGCCTGAATATATTTTTTGGTGATGCACTGAAGAATATCCGGCACAAGATAAAAGGCAGCGATGCTGACAGCCCTTGCCGCCAGCTGGATATAGGAAGCATCCTGTGCATTGATGAACAGCTGCGAAACAGGTACCGCAAAGATTATGGAAAGAGCCGTCACCAATCCCATGGTCAGCGCACCTGAAAAAGAGGACAGTTTCAAAAGAGCATCCGCTCCCTTCTTGTCCTTTTCTCCATATAAAACGCCTCCCAGCAGCAGCACCGCATCTCCCCAACCGCCTATCATCACATCCGTGACAGTGGCAAAATTGTTGACCACAAGAAGGCTCACAAGTGCTCCCCTGTCAAGGCCTGATAAAATAAGGGCATTCATTATGACAGTCCTGATAACAAGGCTCCCGTAATATGTAAGACCTGGTGCTCCGTTTTTTATGATATCCCACACATGATCGGTACTCATATTCTTAAGGGAAAGATGCAGCATTTTGGCTTTTTTCACATAATAGATCAGGATAAAAACACAGACGATGATGTTGGAAAGAGATGTAGCAAGAGCCATTCCCCTGATCCCCAGCTTAAAGATGAAGATATTGGCCAGATCCCCCAGGGCGTTGGTCAGAAGGACACAGGCGGAACCACAGATGAGGACCTTTCGTCTGCCTTCAAGCTGTAAAAGGCACATAAGAATATCCATGAGAAAAATGGCAGGAATGCCTAAAGCATAGGCCATAAGGTAGCCTGACATGGCCCCGATCTGCCCTTCCACGTCGTAGCTGGCGCCAAGAATGACTGAGAGCTGTCCGGGAAAAAGAAATACAAGTATCATTACCAATACGGGAAAAGCCAGCCCCATACATACTGCAGTAGCTATCACCCTCTCCGCTTCACTGATCCTGCCCCTTCCCATGAGATGGGAGCAGGTGATCTGGGTTCCTTTGGAGAAGAGGCAGCTTGCTGCAATAAGGAAGGCGTTGACAGGCAAAAAAAGGGCATAGACCTGTAAAGCCATGGCTCCATAGGCCTGCCCGGTGAGGATCGTATCTATCAGCTGATTGCAGGGCTGGATCAGATTGATAACTATGTTTACTATCACCATCTGCCTGAACAGATCAGTTAATATAATGTTAGGTTTTGAGTCCAAAAGTGTCATGTTGATCTGTTACCTTTACTTGCTTAAATTAAGTATATTTTATCACACTTTTGCGTCAGTTAGTGTACAATAAGAAGTAACTGTTTAAGTCATTCATAATTTGTATTATGTCTTTGTCACAAGTGATGTTACGGATTGTCCATAGCAGGAGGTAACCGGTTTTGAAAGAAAAGTTTTTTATGGGCGGCAATACTCCAAGCGGCTTTTTTACACCTCTTGGTGAATTTGTAAACAGCAAAGAATATCACACCTTCATCCTGAAAGGGGGTCCCGGCACCGGCAAATCCACTCTGATGAAAAAGATTGCAGGTAAGTTCGAGAGCTCTGAGAAGGTTTCTGTCTTTTACTGTTCATCGGACCCTGATTCCCTGGATGCGGTGGTGCTTCATACATCCGGAGTAGTCATCGTAGACGGAACTGCACCTCACGTCTTTGACCCGCTGTATCCGGGTCTTTTCCAGACGATCATAAATCTGGGCCGGTCCTGGAATGAAGAAAGCTTGCAGGAAAGAAGCGAAGAAATCGTTTCGTCGATGGAATACAAAAAGATCATTATGAACGCTTCAGCAAGCCATACCCGCGCCCTTGGTGTGATCTGTGATGACATATACAGCCTTGGGAGCAGCTTCTTAAATGCTGATATGGTTAAAGAGGCAGCCAATGATTTCTGCGAAAAAAACTTCGAAAGAGATTCCGGCAAAGAGGGCAAAAAGAAAACCCGCATTCTTTCTGTGATGACAAGAAACGGGTATGTGACGCAATCAGACACATTATCAAATTATCCAAAACATTATTTATTGAGAGACAGCCTGTTCGCTGAGTCAGATCTCTTTATCAGGTCTGTTGCAGAAAAGGCTGTTGAACACGGCTATGACGTAAAGCTTTCGCCCTGCCTGATACTTAGCGGGACAAGGTACGAACATCTGCTGATAGATGATCTGGGAATTGCAATTGTTGCAAGTAATCCGCTTAATCATATCTCCCTCGAGGATGCCGGTGTTATTGACCTCTCCGCCTATGACGAAGAAAAGATGCGCCCTCTTAAGGAGCATATAGATAATGAACTTGGTTTAGCAGCTCATCTGTCTTCAGCGTCTGCTGACATTCTGAAAGAAGCAAAGAAAATACATGAAAAAACCGAGTCCTTCTATATTGAGGCGATGGATTTTGAAGCTCTCGACCGCATATATGATGATCTGGTTCACCGTATAAACGGAAGAACTCCGTTAAGAAATATCCTGGTGAGGTAATCTGCGATATCCTCAGGAGGCGCCGCAAAGTCCTCTGCTGTCCACTTGTGAAGTATGCCGATAACGCAGCCGATGATGCCCGCTATCATAAATGAATACTGCTCATCGGAACTGTCTCCCAAAGGGCGCACGTGGGTTACATTGGTAACATATCTGTGGAACATGATCATGGCCTTTTCCAGAAAGCCGTCCCCGTGGGGGCTCTGAAGGAGCCCGGAAAGGAAGGGGTTCTTTTTGGTGTAGTTGCAGATTGCCAGAAAGTAAGAAGAACACATCTCCCTGTCATCCCTGGGATGAAAGCTCTCCATAAGGTTGAAGATGTCATCGATGGTCTTATCCTCTGCAGCCGTCACCAGGTCAGGTATATTCTCATAATGGTTGTAAAAAGTACTCCTGACGATTCCCGCCTTCTTGACCACATCCGACACAGTGACCTTGTCGAAATCCTTTTCCTTTATCAGCAGAAAGAACGCCTCCATTATAGCTTCCTCTGCCATGCTGTATCTCTCATCCAGTTCGTTCATCAGTAAGGCTCCTTTGGCAATAAACTTTTTTACATATCATTATACTTAAAAAAGTCGCCGGCCAAAAGACCGACAACTTTTTTTGCATCAGCATAATCCGTTTTTATGCCGCAGGACTTTCTTTGAGTGCATCCTGCCGCTTTATCTTGCCTGTTGAATTTCTGATAAAAGGCGTACTTCTGATCACAAGAGAGGTTATATGTCTGTAGGATGGCTGCGAGCTGTTGTACTCATCAATATATTTCTGAAGCTGCGCCCTGAGCTCATCCCCTTCAAGGTTCATCTTCTCTGCCGCCTCCTGGTCCGGGAAGATCCTGGCAACAAGGCCGTTATTCTCTCCCGTTACGATCACCTCTGCCACAAGAGGACACAGCCCCAGCTTGTTCTCTATCTCTTCCGGTGATACGTTCTCGCCGTTGGACATTATGATAAGGTTCTTGACTCTTCCGTTTATGAACAGGTATCCATCCTCGTCCATGTAGCCCTTGTCTCCAGTGTGAAGCCATCCGTCCGAAAGCGCTCCCTGAGTCTCTTTTGGCATCTTGTAGTAGCCCTTCATGACGCTACTCCCCCGGACCAGGATCTCTCCGTTGTCAAAAGATATCTCCACATTCTTAAGGGGCTTTCCAATGGAGCCCGCCTTGTGACAAGTGGGGTTGTTGCTGGTGATAACAGGTGAACATTCACTCATGCCGTAGCCCTCATAGATGTCCACTCCGTACTCTGCAAACTTCTCAACGTAGTAAGGGTCCAGATGCGCTCCTCCGCTGAAGATGATGCGAAGGTTTCCGCCAAAGACCTTCCCTGCAATTGTCTTTCTAAGGCCTGAAAGCATCTGCTCATAAAGAGCACTGTCACCCTTGGCAGCCGCAAACTCAGGCTGATCCAGCGCCTTTTCTTCGGCGGCTGAGAGCTTTTTGTAAATGGTCTCTATCATCAGCGGAACCATCAGCATGACCTCAGGCTTAAAGATTCCCATGTTCCTTACCATGTGCATAAAGGAATCGTTGATGCAGATCACAGCCCCAAGGGACATGGTCTTGAGGTAATCCATCACAAGACAATAGGCGTGATGGATGGGAAGGACGCTTAGGATAACGCAGCCGGGCTCAGCGTCGTATTCCACGTTTTGCACATTGTCGTGGAGGTTCTCCTGGGTCAGCATTACGCCCTTGCTCTTTCCTGTGGTTCCCGAGGTATAGATGATGGTGGCAACATCTTTTTCTCCTGCGGAAGAAAGGCTCTCATCCCCCTCAGGGAAAGATGCAAACTCCTCCTCTGTCATCATCCAGATCCTGCGGATCTTTTCGCACTCCTTAAGTACCTTGTCCTTAAGCCCTTCTTTTTCCGGTGACAGGAAAAGAGCTTCCGAATCAGACCTGTTTATAAGCTCGATGAGCTCCTCATCGGGAAGTCCCGCATCCAGAGGAACCGCCACATTAACTCCCGTCACTATCCCAAGATAGCTCTCCATCCACTCCGGTGAGCTCTTTCCTATAAGTGCTATATGGGAGCCCTCAAAGCCTTCATCCTTAAGCATCTTCCTGACGCTCTTCACCCCATCATTTACCTCACCATAGCTCTTTTCACGGATATCCTTTTTTACAAGCCAGCGAAAGGCTGGAAGTTCACTATATTTTACAGCCGTCTCATCCCACAATGTTCTCAGATTTTTCATAATAACTTGCTCCTCCATCTTTCTCCCTAAGGCGTTCCAATTGCAGAAGCTCGACATGAGGAGGTGCCCATTCATAGGAGGAGTCCTGATGTCATTGCTTCTTTAGGACGATCTATAGTTTAAACTAATGGCTGACACTTCTCATCAGCCTGCCATGGCCAGCTCATCCAGCATGTCAAGAGCATCTCCTACAGTCAGGACTCCGCTCATCTGCTCCTGGCCAAGCTCCACATCAAACTCATCTTCAAGCTCCCCCAGAAGGGACATAAAATCCAGGGAGCTAAGACCAAGATCCTCGCGGAATCTAAGGCTCTTTTTCATGTCCTCTGCTGTCACGTCGCAGTACTGTGCTACAATTTCCTTAAACTTCTTTTCTCTGTTCATAACTTTTCTCCTCTCTGTCCTAAACTACTCCGTTTATTGTACAATCTGTTTTTCTGTAATCAGCCTGATCCTGCCTCTCACACCGTTTCCATGATTTCTTTCACCGTCTTGTCCGGGTTCTCAATTCCCATGAACAGGATTCTCATGAGATAGTAATTCATCAGTTCCACATCCTTTTCAGTCAGCTGCACTGTCTGATAGTGGTAGGAAAAATTCATCCCCCCGTCCTCTGTATGGGAAACCGTCAGGTACATCTTCTTGGTAGCAGCGCCGTTGGCAAACCATTTGGCGTGCATGGGTATATCCTTCAAAAAAGGATTTTCCATCTTCACCGGCATGGGCTGATATGTGAGGAAGCAGCTCTCATAGGTGGTATTGTCCGGCGTTTTGTAGCGCTTTTTGATCTCATCATATATAAGGGCCGGGTCATAGTTACTGTGCATGTATATTCTGTTCTGGGTATTCTGTATCTCGTACACCGCAGCAAGAAAGTCCGTATCAGGAGCTATCACAGTCCTGCAGGGGAACATGATGGTCCTGCTTCCGCCGGAGGTCCACTCGTCTTTGGTGGATCTTCTGGAAATAAAATTCTGTATCGAGATATCCTCCTGCCCGCCGTTTTGCTTGGACAGATATGTCCTCATGCCTGTCAGAAGCAGATTTGTCATGGATACCGAATGATTCATGCAAAAATCCATAAGGGCTTTTGTGGGAGCCGGATCAAGCTTGTAGTCCTTAACTGCCACAAAGAGTTCCTTAAGCTCAATATCCGCCGACCTTAAGCTTTCATTTCCATGCCGTTTTCTGCACTCCTCCAAAAAGCCCGGGCCCTGGATATCCGAGTACAGGGGTTCTCCAAGCTCATCCAGCTGATCGTCCCAGAACTTCTTATCCTTCATGAAACGCTTCTCATTGGAGGCCCTTGCAAGGTCAGCTTCCAGCACCTTTTCAAAATCTGCCAGTTCCTCCGGGTAGGCACTTCCAAAGCGGTAATGTGTATAAAGCGACATGATGTCGTTTGTCATCACCACAACGCCGCATGAATCTATGAGCCTGTGATCCATGTGGATAAAGAATCCATTGTAGCCCTCGGGGAGCTTCACCATATACACCTCACACATGGGGATGTCGTCCCCGTCAAAGGTCTCGTAGGCCATGTTCTGCATTTTGTCATCTGCTTCCTTCATGGTCATCCCCGTAAGGTCCATAAGCGGAATGTCCCTGGGGTCTCTCTTTATTATGTACTGCGCAGCTTCACCGTTCTTATCAGGCTTTGTGAACCTCACTCTCATGCAGCCGTATCTCTCCGTCTCCAGCTGAATACATTTTTTCAGAAGTCCAAAATCAAGTTCAGCCTTCAGCGAAGCCACGATGCTAAGGCCTGACACCTGCTGTGTCCCATACTGTCTTATCCATCTGTGGTGCATCTTCTGCGCCGCTGTAAGGGGATATGTCTTTTGCATAATCATCTGCTCCCTCCATCTCTTCCTTTTAAGCCGGCAGCTGCCGGCTACGAATGTGAAGTTAGCACATCTTTTATGGACATTCCATACCCCCCGGGGGTTAATGAACACATGAAACAAAAGTGACCAAAAGATAAAAGACACATCCGGCAGATGTGTCTTTTAAAAGCAATACCTGTTGTAATTTCGACTGCTTCAGAAATATGAAAAATAGAGACCTTTAATAAGTCTTGAACACACAATTTAATTTTAACAAAGCGTTTATTACATCATATTTAATTAAGGTGTATTATAAGAAGGATATTTTGTTGGAGAGGGAATTATGAAAAAGAAAAATCTATTGTTACCTGTTGTATTATGCACAACCATGCTTATGACAGCATGCAGCGGCCAGACAGCTACTGAAAGTTCAGTTGAGAAAGAGCCCATTGAGACCGTCGCAGCAACAGAAACTCCTGCCGCTGAAGAGGCCGCAACCACCACCGAAGCTAAGGCACCTGCACCTGCAGAGAATAGCGAAAACACAGTAACCGAGGCATCGGGAGCCATCACTCAGGATCAGGCCATGGATGCAGTCTTAAATTACTTCAAGGCTGACTTCCCGGATTATGAGATCGACTCAGAGCACGGTGAGTACTGGGAAGTTGTACCCGGCGACAATGGCGAGATCAAGGTGATCCACAAATCTTACACCGATGCCTTCAACTTCTATTATGTTGATCCCGCAACAGGTGAAACCTACGTCACAGAGCTTGTCCCCGGCATCATCGACGAGGAGCAGAAGACAGGCGAGACCTTTAATGTTAATGATTATATGAATTAATCTAAAAAAAGACCATCCGTTAGGATGGTCTTTTAGTTTGCAATTGAATATGGCCATTACTTGGCGTAATCTGTTGCACGGCTCTCTCTGATAATGTTGACCTTGATCTGTCCGGGATATTCCATCTCGTCCTCGATCTTCTTGGCAATCTCACGAGCCATGATTACCATATCTTCATCTGAAACCTGCTCAGGAACTACCATTACTCTGACTTCCCTGCCGGCCTGGATAGCAAAGGAGTGATCAACTCCCTTAAAGCTGTTTGTAATATCCTCGAGTTCTTTTAATCTTGATGTGTATGTTTCAAGGGTCTCTCTTCTAGCACCGGGTCTTGCTGATGAAATAGTATCAGCAGCCTGTACAAGAACTGCTATGAGAGACTGGGGCTCTACGTCGCCGTGGTGAGCCTCTACCGCATTGATAACAACCTGTGATTCCTTGTACTTCCTGCAGATATCGACACCAAGCTGGATATGTGAGCCCTCAAGCTCATGATCCACAGCCTTGCCTATATCATGAAGGAGACCTGCACGCTTCGCTACGCGAACGTCAAGGCCCAGCTCAGATGCCATAAGTCCGCACAGCTGCGCAACCTCGACAGAATGCTTAAGGCAGTTCTGTCCGTAACTGGTTCTGAACATCATACGTCCAAGGATCTTGACCACTTCGGGATGAAGGCCATGAACACCTGCCTCAATGGCTGCGTTCTCACCCTCTTCTTTGATCTTGGCAGCAACTTCTTTCTGTGCCTTCTCAACCATCTCCTCAATCCTTGCGGGATGGATACGTCCGTCTACGATAAGCTTCTCAAGAGCTATACGGGCAACTTCCCTGCGGATTGGATCAAAGCCTGAAATAACTACTGCTTCAGGTGTGTCATCAATGATAAGATCTACACCTGTCATTGTCTCAAGGGTCCTGATGTTACGTCCCTCTCTACCGATGATACGACCCTTCATCTCATCGTTGGGGAGCTGTACTACAGATATTGTAGTCTCGGAAACATGATCTGCTGCGCAGCGCTGAATGGCACCTACAACAATTTCCTTGGCTCTCTTATCTGCTTCTTCTTTTGCCTCAGCTTCCATGTTCTTGATCATGATAGCTGATTCGTGTTTCACATCATCTTCTACGATCTTTAAAAGATACTCTTTTGCCTGCTCGGAGGTTAAGCCAGAGATTTTCTC
>JAEEGL014435144.1_pt1 | contig 21574 bp, 18 predicted proteins | sample 9134231 | NCBI WGS metagenome assembly JAEEGL01 (sample SAMN16246548, study PRJNA631951) | gut metagenome | biome: gut microbiome; feature: rumen; material: fiber-attached | host: Bos | place: Iran: Karaj | collected 2018-10
TGTAATCGCGAGCATTCTGTGCTTGCCGCAGAAAGAGATGCTCTCGCAGCTGAATTCTTTTCCCTCGATGAACTCCTCAACAATGGCAGCCTTTTCAAAGGATAGTTCAATTGCCTTTATCACAGCTTCACGCAATCCCGCTTCTGAGTCCACTTTTGTGATGGCTCTGCTGCCGGAGCGATCCGTAGGTTTCACAATAAGCGGATAGTGAAGTTTGATCTGACCTAAAGTATCATCCAGGTTGTGGTTAGTCACCTTAACGTTCCGAGGGGTGTAGAGCCCCGCAGCATTCAGTGCAGCCCGCATCTTGTACTTGTTCGTGGCTATCTGGTCACAGATCTCCGGATTTGCAGTGAGCCCGAGTTCTCTCGCTACATAATTGACCGTAAGTACTGCCAGATCCGAGGCTATAGAGCAAACAGCATCTGGTTGAATCCTGCGACATTCCTCCAGAATTTTCTCCTTTTCTGTGATGCTGATCGGATAAAAAAAATCCGCTGTTTTCTCTCCGATGGCACCTGATGCCCAGGCAAAAACATGTGTTTCAAAGCCAAGCGCTTTCGACTTTTCAATCAAGCGGTTCTGAAAGCTGTTGGCGCCAATAATGGCAATCTTTTTCATTGGCCGTAAATCTCCTTCACATAATTGCCCATATGATACACAGATCTCTAAGGAAATACGGGAAAAACCATAACAAGAGGCTAAAATATCTTTGATTATAATCTATAGAGAGGATGTTTTCAAGGTCTTTTTCCGGCTAATGAGTTCAGAGGCCCATGTATGAAGAGGTCTGCTGCTTGACATAATGGAAGCAAAACAGGTATAATAAAAAAATAGACGTGAAGAATTCCGCTGAGGAGGCTGCAAAGTGTGATCATCCCTTATGTTAGCTTTAAACCGATGGAACAGGAACTGAGCCGGGAACTGAGAGGTTCTTTTGATCGTGTTTTCCTGCGGAGCCAATATATTGAAGGGGAAGAAGACCGACGCTTTGAGCAAGCGTTTGCGGAGTACTGCGGCGCAGAATACTGCATAGGAGTCGGTAACGGGCTGGATGCGCTGATGCTCTCTCTGAAGGCGTTGGGGATCGGGCCGAAAGATGAGGTCATCGTACCTTCCAATACCTATATTGCGACAGCACTGGCGGTGACCTATGTCGGCGCGAAGCCTGTTTTTGTCGAACCGGATATCAGAACGTTCAACATAAACCCGTTGCGGATTGAAGATGCTGTCACTGAGAAAACAAAGGCAATCATGCCGGTTCACCTGTATGGCCAAGCCTGTGAGATGGACCCGATTCTGGAAATCGCCCGAAAACATCATTTGTATGTTGTCGAAGACTGTGCACAGGCGCACGGTGCGACCTATAAGGGAAAAAAAGTCGGAACATTCGGGGACCTCGCAGGCTTCAGCTTTTATCCGGGAAAGAATCTGGGCGCGCTCGGCGATGCCGGTGCGGTCGTCACTGATGATAAGGCACTTGCAGAGAAAGTCCGTGCATTGGGGAATTACGGTTCGGATTTCAAATATCATCATATCTACAGAGGCAACAACAGCAGGCTGGACGAACTGCAAGCGGCATTTCTGGCTGCAAAACTCCCGCATCTGGAACGAATGAACACAGAGCGAAGGAGAATAGCGGGCAGATATCTCACAGAAATCTGCAACCCGAAGATCGTTTTGCCGACTCTGCTTGACGATTGTGTTCCGGTCTGGCACATTTTCGGAATCCGCTGTAAAGAGCGAGACATGCTGGAGAAGTATCTGAACGACAGAGGCATCGGAACAAACAAGCATTATCCGATCCCCATGCATCTGCAGGAGTGCTACAGAGAGCTAGGTTTTCAGCGGGGTGATTTCCCGATCGCAGAAGAAATCAGTGCGACGGAGTTGAGCCTGCCAATGTATTACGGCATGACAGAAGAACAAATCGACTTTGTTATCAACAAAGTGAATGAATTCGACATGGAGACCTGAACTTGAGACTCAGAGAATTAAAACAGAAAGATGCACCGCTTATGCTGGAATGGATGCACGACCCGGATCTCGTAAAAGATCTGCGAAGGGATTTCACATCCAAAACGCTGGAAGACTGTCTGCAGTTTATTCAATTATCAAAGAATTTCAAAGAGGATCTCCATTGCGCGATTGTGAACGACGAAGACGAGTATATGGGGACAGTAAGCCTCAAGCATATCAAGGCTCAGAAAGCAGAATTCGGAATTACCGTGAGGCGCTGCGCGATGGGAAAAGGATATGCCCAGTTTGGTATGCACAGCATTATCGAAAAAGGGTTTTCAGAACTGGGGCTAGATGAAATCTACTGGTGTGTATCCCCGAAGAATGATCGCGCTTTACGGTTCTATGATAAACAGCACTATCTGCGCAATAATCTTCCGGAGAAAAGTATATATTATTCTCCGGAAGAAAGAAACAAATATGTATGGTACCGTATACGAAAGAACTGATTCACATTTGTATTGCGTGCTAAACCAGGGAGAAACGATGAAAAAAACAATTTGTCTTATTACAAACTGGTATCCTACAAAAGAGAATCCATTCCAGGGGTTGTTTTTTAAGGAACAGGCATTTGCCGTAGAAGATAATTTTAATTTTGTCGTGGTCCATTATTCAGAATTCTTTAGAAAGAACCCTTTTCAGACAACAGCAGTCACACAGATCAATAAAGAGAGAAATACTATAGAGTATACAATAGCAGCCTATATTCCACCTCATCTATATCTGGAGGATGAAATCAATACATTTACAATCAAGCATGTAAGAAAGGACTGCCAGATTGAAGGAATAGGGAAGTATACCTCAAAGAGGAAACAGATATTTACAAGAAACAGGCTTATTTCTGCCTTTAAAAAATCAATTTTAGTTGATATCGATGCGTTCTATTGCGTTGACGGACAGACAGAAGCATATTATGCACAATGTCTTGCGAATTATTTTCACAAGCCATATGTGATTGGCGAGCATGCACCTGTCCCCTGGCCGGGCAGTGTATTAGCCGATATCAATAAGACAGCCATTGAAAAGGCAAACATGTTCCTGGCGATCAGCAACGATAAGATCCGACAACTGATGCTTCTGAATATCCGCCTGCCAAAAACAAGGTATATCGGGAACATGGTAGATGAGACACGATTTGTTCAGAAAAGAACAAATCACATCATTAAGACACTCATTATTGTGGCGAGCCACACCTATTATAAAAACTACGAACTGTTCATCGACGTCATGAACCGGTTGGTGGAAATCAGCAAAGTTGATTTCCGGGTGATGATTGTCGGCTATGGGGCGAACAAAGGTTATGCCAAAGGAGTGGAGGAATTCGAGGACGAAATCCGGAATACGAAGTTCTCGGACAAAACGACTTTGATTCATTCCGTGGAACATGAGAAAATCGGAGAGATACTGAACCAGGCAGATGCGTTTGTTATGACATCCATCCAGGAGGGACAGCCAGTGTCTGCAATGGAAGCGGCCTGCTGCGGTTTACCTGTTTTTTCTACGAGATGCGGTGGCGTGGAGGACTATATCGACGCGAAAATGGGAAGAATCTTTGATTTAACGGACTCCGATGGAATGGCGGAGGCTTTGAAGGATTATCTGGAAGGGAAAATTCAATTTGACGCAGAGTATATCAGAAAGACTATAGTGGAAAAGTTCGGGAAGGAAGCATTTGTAAGGAACTTCACGGAGGCTTTCAATGATGCCATCGCGGGATATCAATCTTAGTATCGTTATTGCTGTCTATAAGGTTGAACCTTATCTCATACAATGTATCGAAAGTGTTCTGAATCAAGACTACCCTTTTTTTGAACTCATTTTGGTGGATGACGGGTCACCGGACCGTTGCCCGGCTATCTGCGACGAATATGCGGCAAAAGACAACAGAATCAAAGTGATCCATCAGGCAAATCAGGGTGTCGTCGCGGCAAGATGGAACGGTATCCTTGCGGCATCGGGGGAGTATATCTCTTTGATTGATGGAGATGACTGGGTTGAGCCGGATATGTACAGGCACATGATAGATCTGGCAAAAGGGAATATGGCGGATTTGGTCATCGTGGGATATCAGAAAGAAAAGGTCAATGAGACAGCCCAGCAAAGAAATGCGCTTGACTCAGGCTTATATAAGAATCAGGCGATGGATATTATCTACCGAAAAGCGCTGTATTGTGGCAAGTATTATGAGCCGGGGATCATACCAGCCCTGTGGAATAAAATTATAAAACGGGATCTGTTTTTTAGTGAGTTCAAACCCTCAGAGAACATAATCCGATTGGGGGAAGATGCGTCGGTGACATATCCCATGATAGCGAAATCAGAATCTGTTGTAATTGATAATGCATTTCATCCATACCATTACAGGGTTATAGATGGTTCTATGTCAAATTCATTTGATGAGTTGTTTTTTGATCGTGCGATCGCTTTGCTGAAAGGGTTGAAGACAAACCTGGCAATTAATGAGAGAATGCAGTCCGGATTAAAGTATTATGGGCTTTTTATTTCTCAAATCGGTATTATGACACTCTTTTCAAGAAACAATACAAAAAGATTTAACCAGAGGGTAAATATTCTAAAACAATATCATGCTCAGTACAAGGCGATGGGGATCACAGAGGGGATAGACTGGGACGGTTTCGACAGCAAAAGTAAATCAATACTCCAACCATTCGTTAATAATCATCTCTGGCTGATGATTCTGAGGCTATATTATCATAAAGGCCTAAAACGATTATTTCAGATATTTGGTTGAACGGATAAAAAGACATATGACATGAACAGGTGGATCATGAGGGAGCTAAATCTGTTATTTATTACAAATGACCTTTTCCCATATCTGAATGCTTGCTCAGAAATAGTATATCGACTTGCAAACGAACTGGGAGAGAAATATTCTTGTCAAATTACGATACTTGGCTATCGAGAGAGAGAGGTTTCCGCGAAAGATCCACCTGGAATAAAGACTATTTGTATTCACTCTATCACGAAGTTTAACATGTTACAGCGCTCTAATACAAATAGATGGCTGAGATTACTGAAAGCAATGCAGGATCCCGAATGCCTCCGCTACTATTTGGCAAGGAAAACCCATGATCTTTATGCGGACTGTAAAGAGTACCAATATGCAATTAACAAGGCATTGAAAAGTGAAAAGTATGATTGTATTATAGGATTTTCAAACCCTTTTGACAGTTTGAGAGCGTTATCCCGCATACACACAGATGTCCCATATATCGCCTATAAACTGGATCCAAGCTCGAATGCATTTGACCCGGGACATGTTGAGCGAGGAAAAAAGGACGAAAAAGAAGCGGACCTTGCGGCGGCAGCAATTATCACGACGGATCTGATACGGGATGAGTATCCCGAAAACACAGAAAAAGAGATTTTGGGTAAAATACATGTATTGCAATTTCCCAATATTATTCGCTATACCCCGGCACCTGTCTCACTGGGGAGCAAAGAGAAAATACACTGTGTTTTTACTGGTTCGCTTTATCCGGAAGTACGAAACCCACGCTACACGCTCCAGCTGTTTGAAGCACTCAGGCAGGAAGCGATTGTTTTCCATATTTTTGGAAAAAGCTATTGTGATGAGACGCTGCCGGAGAACTTGCCAGAAAATGTAATTCATCATGGCCTTGTTACCTCTGACGAGGCGATCAGATATATGCAAGGTGCAGATATTCTGGTCAATATTGGCAATACTCGCATGAATCAGATCCCGAGCAAATTACTAACTTACATCTCTCTTGGAAAGCCGATCCTGAATATTATAAAAGATCCGAAATGCCCGACAATCCCATATATGGAAAAGTATCCCATGAAGCTCAATTTGCTTGAAACGACAGAGCCTACGCAAGGTGATATCATGAAAGTTCATGACTTTCTTGTCACCTGCAGGGGCAGGACCGTTACTTTTGACCGAATCGAGAAACTATATGAGCACTGTACACCGGAATACGTCGGGAGAGAATTATATAATGTTATCTGCAGGTTGGTGAAGCAAGCGTAAAAAGATAGTAGAGGAAAAATCATGAGGGTTCTATGGCTTTGCAACATTATTCTGCCCGAAATCGCTTTAGCATTGAATGAAGAGGTTATCCCATACGGCGGGTGGCTCTCGGGCTTGCTGACAGGCTTGCAGCAAGAAGCGGAGATTACAGTCTGTTTTCCATATGTCGGTGGGGATTATCCGATACAGGGCAGGACAAAAAGAGTAAGTTTTTATGGTTATAAGGAAACAGATGACAATACAGATGTTTTTCTCTCGGTGATCCGGGAGTATGCGCCTGATCTCATTCACATCTGGGGATCAGAATATAAGCATACCCTGGACATGGTCAATGCGGCAGAACGATTGAATATGACGGAACGGGTAATTGTTCATATTCAGGGATTGGTGTCCATATATGGCAGATATCATTATTACTGCGGGCTTCCGGAGACAATACGCAAATACAGATCTCTCAGTGAATGGAAAAACCACACCGGTATCGAAGATCAGAGAAGAGACTTTATTGAGAAGGGAAAATATGAAATTGACGCACTGCAGAAAGTGCGGCACGTCGTTGGCCGTACAGACTGGGATGAAGCATGTGCAAGACAAATAAACCCAAACGTGACATATCATTTTTGCAACGAGTCTCTGAGAGATTCGTTTTATGAGAACCGGTGGAACATTGCAGCATGCCAGAAGCACTCGATTTTCGTAAGCCAATCAAATTATCCGATTAAGGGCTTTCATCTGATGCTCGAAGCAATGCCGCTGATTCTGCAAAGATTTCCGGATGCCAAGTTGTATACGACAGGCTATAAACCCCAAAAACCGGCAAATTGGAGACAAGTTTTAAGGCAGCAGTCATATCCGAGATATATTCTCGGATTACTTGACCGCTATGAGCTACATGAGAATGTGTTTTTTACAGGTTTTCTGAATGAAAACGAGATGTGTGAACGGTATCTGAGATCAAATGTTTTCGTTTCCCCGTCTTCTATCGAGAATTCCTCGAATTCCGTCGGAGAAGCAATGCTTTTGGGTATGCCGGTAGTTTCTTCCGATGTCGGTGGTATAAAAAACCTAATGGAGCACAACTTGGAAGGATATATCTATCAACAGGACGCCCCGTATATGCTTGCTTATTATGTCTGCAAAGTGTTTGAGGATGAAGAAAAAGCTGCCGAGATGGGGAAAAAGGCTCATGCTCATGCCGCGGTTACGCATGACAGGAATAAGAATGCAGAGGTTATGATGAATATCTATTACAGAGTGCTTGAGGATATAGGGCTGCACTGAACGTTTCAGCTGGTATAGGAGATGAAATCCATGATCCCTAAGGTCATTCATTATTGCTGGTTTGGAGGGGCCGCGCTACCGCCTTTGGCACAGAAGTGTATCCGGAGCTGGAGAAGAAGATGCCCTGAGTATGAGATCAGGGAATGGAACGAGAGTAATTGTGATATTTTATCTGCACCGTTGTATGTCCGACAAGCCTTTGAGGCAAAGAAATGGGCTTTTGTGACTGATTACATACGACTGGATGTTGTTTACAGGTATGGCGGGATATATTTGGATACGGATGTTGAAGTAATCAGAACCTTAGACCCATTTCTTGATAACAGGACGTATTTCGGCTTTGAACAGGGAAAGTATATTAATACCGGTCTTGGATTTGGAGCAGAAAAGGGTGCAGAAATCCTGAAAGAGCTAATGAAGGATTATGACAGAACACCTTTTTTGCTGCCGGATGGTGAGTATGACTATACTCCATGCACAGTTCGTAACACTGCTGTTTTTTTACGCCATGGATTGCAGCAGAACGATCAGGAGCAATTCTTACAGGGTGGTGATATCCATATTTATCCAACGGCTGTATTCTGCCCGATTGACAAGTATTTCAGACTGAAAAAGACACCCCAAACGGTTTCTATTCACTGGTTTTCAGGGAGCTGGGAAAATAAAGAACAGAAAAAAGAACAAAATCAGTATCTCAAAACAATTCGCAAACAGAGAAATATTCAAATCATAAAAAAAGCAGCGAAGAAATATCTGGGAACGCAGTTTTATGAACGAGTCAAAAAGCGAATAAAGAAGTAGCAAAGGGGTGGTGAAAATGACGGATTGCCTCAGACCGTTTCATCATTCAATAATTCAGGAAAACCGGCAATATATTATGGGGTTTGCGATTCTTTGTATCATGTTTTGTCATAATTCCATCGAACTTGGCAAATTCTGGGTTATCTGTAAGCAAATTGCTCAATTCGGAGTGGATATTTTTTTGTTTCTGTCTGGATACGGACTTGCTCGATCATACATGACAAAAAGGACGGGCTTTCTTAAAAGAAGATTAAAACGGATTATCCCAAGCTATCTGATGGTTGCTGTTCCGTTCATTCTGATCTGGAGTGTTGTTAATCCGGGCTCTTTTCTTGAGAAAATATGGGACTACTCACTGATCAGCTTTTATGTGAATGGGAATTTATCGGAATGGTATATTGCGGTATTGCTTCTGTTATATGCTTTATATCCTCTTTTTTTCGATATTTCAAATAGAATTCTTCCTGCAGCTATGATATGTATTCTAATCTGGCTGGTTTCGCTGTTCGTTGGTTATGGGCCGATCCAACTACCGCGTAATTTACGAATCATCAATGAGATCTTTGTAATCCGAATCCCGGTTTTTATTCTCGGAACGACTTACTACATCCATGAAAACCGTTTTAATCAGGGCAGAATATCAGTAATAATGCAGATCGTATTTGCTTCCATCCTTGCGCTGATCTTTTGTGTCAGATTCAAAATGAACAATCATTACTGGACACTTATCAGAATGCTGTTCACACCGTTAGCTATTTCATGCAGTTTTGTTTTTGCATCATTCATTGAGCGGGCACCGAATGAGATCAAAAGAATCTTTGCTTTTTTGGGTGAGATTACTCTGGAAGTGTACCTGATCCACGAGGAATTGATCTCGTTGGGGATGAGGGCCATTTCTCATTTTTTCCATTTTTTTATCTCTACAAACCAGTTTTGGAATAGTATTTTTAACATTATTGTCGCAATACTAACCTGCTTGCTGGCTGCTTTTTGCATCCGGATGAAACAAACATTCTTAGACTCTAATCACAACCCCGGCAAAACGTGAAAAAGCAGAAAAAAGCCAGTGATTAAGACGAGATTTAGCAGGACGAAGGATAATAAACATGCATCAATTCAAAACGGAGATCACAGCGAAGCATAAACTGCTGGATCTCCATCTCAAAGAGACATTCGAATACCGAGATCTGATACTGCTGTTTGTGAAGCGTGACTTCACCGCACTGTATAAACAAACTATTCTGGGACCACTGTGGGCAATTATCCAGCCACTGTTGACAACGGTTGTCTTTACGATTATTTTTGGCAACCTTGCCCATTTGACAATTGCAGATGTTGAAGAGAATAATATCATTCCCGGGTTTTTGTTCTACATGTCTGGGAATATTTGCTGGGGTTATTTTTCATCGACATTATCAGCAACCTCAAATACGTTCCTGGCCAATCGGGCTACGATGGGAAAGGTCTATTATCCACGGATCGTTGCACCCATATCTACAGCACTTTCAAAGCTGATTTCCTTTGCAATTCAATTTGTCATGCTCTTGTGTTTTTGGCTGTATTATATTATCCTGGGGACAACAAGTATTCGGCTTACACCATTCCTGCTATTGGTTCCACTACTGGTGCTGCAGATGATCGTTCTTGCCATCGGGTGCGGAATCATAATCTCTTCTGTGACGACGAAGTACCGGGATCTCGCCATGTTAGTCGGTTTTGGTATTCAGCTCTGGCAGTACGGATCGCCAATTGCCTATGGCCTGCAGTTGGTACCAGAACACTGGAGAGGACTGTATATGCTTAATCCGGTGGCTCCGATTATCACAACATTCCGTTATGCAATGTTCGGTTTCGGCTACTTCAACCTGATCAGTTATCTGATCAGCTGGGCAGTCAGTTTGACGTTATTATTGATTGGGCTGATCCTTTTCAGCCGAATTGAGCGGACATTCATGGATACAATATGAGGCAGAATATGGAAGAACTAATGCTTCAGGTAGATCATGTTTCAAAACAGTATAAACTGGGACAAATCGGCGGGACGACATTGCAAGATGAATTGCAGCGCTGGAGAGCAAAGCTGTACGGAAAAGAAGATCCGACAAAACTGATTGGTGCCAGGTCATTTGACAAGGGAGAGACTTTCCTTGCGCTGGATAATATATCCTTTGATGTAAAAAGAGGGGAGCGTGTGGGGATTATCGGTCACAACGGCGCCGGAAAATCCACACTGCTGAAGCTGATCTCGCGGGTCACTGCCCCATCAGGCGGACGAATCGGAATGAACGGTCGTGTTGCATCCATGCTGGAAGTGGGAACCGGTTTTCATCCGGAGCTTACAGGCCGTGAGAACATCTATATGAATGGTGCAATTCTTGGCATGAAAAAAAAGGAAATTGACGACAAGTTGGAGGATATCATCGAATTCTCAGAATGTCGACAGTTCATTGATACTCCCGTTAAGCGCTATTCCAGCGGCATGTATGTAAAATTGGCGTTCTCAGTGGCAGCACACTTGGACTCTGAGATCATGATTATGGACGAAGTACTGGCCGTCGGAGATATGGCGTTTCAGAAGAAGTGCCTGGATAAAATGAATGATGTTTCAAAAACCGAAGGTCGGACAATCCTGTATGTCAGTCACAATATGAATACAATACGTCAGCTTTGTGACAGGTGCATTGTGCTTGACCATGGCAGGATAACATTTGACGGCGACGTGGAAGAAGGTATATCCTTATACATGTCATATGGCGCAGAAACCAACGACTTGTACCTCGATTACAGCCAGAATACAAAGTTGCGAAACGAAGGAGGGAATCGAATCTGTTTTGAAACCGTGGAATACGTTGACCAGACCAGTCAGTATAAAGCAAACAGCTTAATTCCCATCAGACTTGTCTGGAAAAATAATGACAACGTTAAACATATCAGTCTGCGGATTGAAATCAGACGGCATGACCGCTCAATCATAGGTACGGCTTTTCTATATGATTTTTACTCTGGAGTTGCAGAAGAGACTGGTGATATATTAGTCGGTCTGGATGTCTCGTGCCTGGTGCCCGGAAGCTATGCAACAACATATACTCTTTTTGAGAGGAACCAGTTTGGTGCGAATGTGAATCTGGATAATGTCAAGGGATTGAACTTTGAAATTATCGACGAGGACTCTGAAATAGTATGGGACAAAACACATTGGGGAAATGTAAAGTTTCCTGGAATTACACTGCTGAAAGAGTGACTTCAAAAAATAAGAAAGAAGTTGTTTCCAATATGAGAATGTCTTCCTATAAGATCCCTTTTAATGTCCCTCCTTGTGTGGGAGAAGAATACCAATATGTAAAGCAAGTCATTGACTCACATAAAATATCTGGAGATGGGCTCTTTACGAAAAAATGCCATGCTTGGATGGAGGAGCGCTTCGGGGTACAGAAGGTGCTGCTCACCACCAGCGGAACAACGGCGTTGGATATGGCTATGTTACTTTGCGATCTGCAGCCGGGTGATGAGGTTATTCTCCCATCGTATACTTTCTCCAGTACTGCGACAGCCGCAGTACTGGCCGGGGCGAAACTCGTATTTGTAGATATTCGGCCGGATACCATGAATTTGGATGAAAGAAAAATCGAAGCTGCTATCACAGAGAAGACGAAGGCGATTGTTGTTATGCACTATGCCGGAGTCGCATGTGAGATGGATTTGATCATGGATATCGCAAAGCGATACGGACTGTTTGTTGTCGAGGATGCCGCACAGGGTGTAATGAGTAATTATAAAGGAAAAGCACTCGGGACGATCGGAGATTTCGGCTGTTACTCCTTCCACGAGACCAAAAATTTCTCTATGGGCGAGGGCGGTGCTATCCTGATCAACAATCCCGCTTACATTGAAAGAGCGGAGATTCTCAGAGAAAAGGGAACAAACCGCTCCCGTTTTTTCCGGGGGCAAGTCGATAAGTATACCTGGGTAGACAAAGGGGACAGCTTCCTGCCCAGCGAACTGAATGCGGCTTACCTCTGGGCGCAGCTTTTACGAGCGGATGAAATCACGGAGAACCGCATGAACATTTGGAAAGCATATCGCCAAGTGTTTGAGCCTCTCGCTGATTCCGGACGGATCGAGCTGCAGCTGATTCCGGAGTGCTGCGTACACAATGCGCATATGTTTTATCTGAAACTAAGAGATCTCGAGGACAGAACGGCCTTTATTAACTGGATGAAGGAACGGGGAATCACCTGTGTGTTCCACTATGTGCCCCTGCACTCCGCTCCTGCCGGGCTGCGCTTCGGTCGGTTTACGGGACCGGACGAATACACCACAAAAGAGAGTGACCGACTGGTACGTTTACCGCTCTATTATGGAATGGAACAAGCTGACTTGGATGCCGTTATTCAATCTGCAATGGCCTATTTTGAAAATACCGGGGAAAGAGGGGAATAGGAGCAGGGTTTTGAGATTACATAATACTCTGCAGTTGCTTTTACAGCAGTTGAAAAAGAGAGTGTGAATGCATTGATGTATATGAATCATGCATTCAGGATGCTCTGTGTCGAGGAGAAATAGGGATGATAATCAGGAGACTTGCAGATTCTGCTATTCGAAAGCTTTTTCCGGCCAGAATGGAGCTTCTGGATTTGAAAACTGTTCATGCCCAAAACCTGCAACAAATACAAGAGAATACGCAGCTATCTTTTGAACAATGGGTCGAACGGGTAAAAGAAAAATACAGGCTTGCCATGCAGTGTGAGCTGAATTTAGAAAAACCAACGAAATTTACAGAAAAAATACAGTATAGGAAACTATTTGAGCATAATCCGTTATATTCACAGTTGGCAGACAAATACGCTGTAAGAGAATGGGTAAAACAGCGAATCGGAGAAGAATACCTAATTCCTCTATTGGGGGCCTGGGACAAGGCGGAAAAGATAGACTTTGACGCACTTCCAAACAACTTCGTTTTGAAAACGAATCATGCGTGCGGAACCAATATAATTATCAGAGATAAAAAGTGTATCAATCGAAAACAGATTATAGAACAGCTGAACTATTGGCTCAAATATCCCTATTGGGCTATATCCGGAGAATTCCATTATAAAGATATAAAACCGATGATCTTGGCAGAGGAATACATAAGCCAGATGGACGGGAATCTGTTCGATTATAAAATCCATTGCTTCAATAGCGTTCCAACATATATTCAGGTTATTGGCGACAGAGATATAGACAGGCATACGGGGAAACAGGCTAATTATGACTTTGCATGGAAGCGTCTCCCGTGGATTTCGGAAACCTACCCGGCATATTCAACTGAGCTTGAGAAACCAATCCTACTGGATGAATTGTACCGGGTTAGTAAGACACTATGTGAAGGTTTTGGTTATGTTCGGGTTGATCTGTATATTATTGATAATCAGATAAAATTCGGAGAGATGACATTTACCCCGGGAAATGGTATATTTCCCTATCGAGGAACATGGACGGAAGAATTGGATTTGAAATACGGAAAAATGATGGTGCTCGATAATGGCTTCCGGTAATAAACAGTTTTTTTCAGTATGATGCATCATTAGAGAGTAAGGAGTCCGAGAAATGGTTGATGTCTCAGTTGTTGTACCGGTGTATAATTCGGAACAGCACTTGAAAGAGTGTGTGGAATCACTCATACAACAGACTCTGAGGAATGTGGAATTCATCTTTGTGGATGACGGATCAACCGACCATTCTGCAAAAATCCTTGAGGAGTATCAGAAAAAAGATGGCAGAATCCGGCTTATCAGACAAAAGAATCTGCATGCAGGGGTTGCCCGTAATAATGGAATGAAGGAGGCAACGGGAAAGTATATCATCTTTCTGGACTCGGATGATTTCTTCAAGCCGGATATGCTGGAAAAAGCATTTCATTGTGCGGAGCAAAACCAGGCTGAGATTACGGTTTTTGGATATTCCAGGTTTAATGATCTGGACCATACCGTTGAAAAGATGGGGCATCCGGATTTCCCAACAGGAGTGTTTTCCCTGAGAAATGTGGGAGATTGTTTTTTTGATCTGTATATTGCGGCTCCGTGGAATAAGCTGTTTCTGCATTCGTTCATACTGGAGAATGGTTTATGCTTTCAGACACTCAGAAGATGTAATGATGCTTTTTTTACCCATATGTCCGCATACCTTGCAAAGCGAATTGTGTATCTCAGGAAAAGTCTGGTCTACTACCGTGTTAACAACCGTGAAAGCTTGCAGGGCAATGTAAATCGTGATCGCTCCATATTTGTGGAATTTGAAAAAGCAATCAAATCCGCGCTGTCGGAGCGCGACCTTTTCGAGGGAGTCTACCGGTCTGCCTATTATAGACACCTGATAAATACTGTTCATCTATATGGGAGTTTGAATCAGGCCGAGATTGATAGTTACAGAGAGTATTATAATCGAGTGAAGGAAGAACTGGTTCCCGGATTGTTTGACAGTGAGTCGGATTTTGATAATGACCCGTTTATCAGGCAGATCTATACTGGAACATTTGAAGATGTGTTGTTCTATCAGGCAATGAATATGGCAAAACAGTTCGAAGCACAAATTGAATACAGCCATATGGTGGAAAACAGCAGGGATTATCAAGTCGGACACGCTGTTCTTCTGTTTCCAAGGACAGTATGGAAGCAAAAAAAGAATTTTCGAAACAGAAAGAGAAACAAATCTTGAAGGATAAATGAAATGGGATCATCAAATACAACCGAAAGACTGTTTTATATTGATTTCCTAAAGTTCATTGGCCTTACCGGTATCTTTGTTGCGCATGTTGGTGCACCAAACTGGGCAATTATGTTAAGAAGTTTTGATGTTCCGCTGATGGTGTTTCTATCCTCTGTTTTAGCACAACGCTCTTATGACAGGTATATAAGTTCAGGCTTAACAGCTAAAGATTACTGTTTTTCCCGTATACAAAGGCTGGTTTATCCAACCTGGTTTTTTTTAGTGCTGTATTTCCTGCTGTGCTTTATCATGGACAAGCAAGCCTACGGGATAAAATACTATGTGGATTCTTTCCTCTTGACTCGTTACGGCATCGGATATGTATGGATCGTGCTGATTTATCTGTATAGTGCCGTCCTTGTTCCTTTGTTTTATAATAAAAGTCCTTCTGGCAGTGATGCTATTGTAATTTGTCTGGTGTATGTTTTATATGAATTAGCCTATCATTATCAAATTGGAATCCGGTATAAGGTTATAGAGACAACGTTTTACTATATTATTCCCTATGGGATCATTACTTATTTGGGGTATCACTATTCAGGTTTTTCTTCAAGAACAAAATATTCCGTTACGATCCTGTCAGGGGTTACGTTTATTGTTTTGATCGTTTATTACCTGTTGGAAACGGGGACTTTTCAAAGCGTAAGTGCTTATAAATATCCTCCCAGACTGTACTATTTAAGCTATGGAATTGCTTCTGTATTCTTACTGATGCTGTTATGCGAGCGATATCGTTTTCGTATATTCCGTAACCGAATCATTCTGTTTATCTCATCTCATTCAATGTGGATCTATTTATGGCATATCCTTGTGCTGAAGCTGTATGAGAAAAGCCACCTTCCAAAGACCTGGTATATCAAATTAGTCATTGTTTATGCTGTTTCCGTCTTCCTGGTTATGCTCGTAAATAAATGTCTGGATTACTTGGAGAAGCGGCATCATTATACTTTCCTTCGATATCTGCGTGGATAGGACAAAAACAGGCTATGATCAATAAGGGAACACCGGAAGGAAATAATATTATGAATCTGTTGGGAAACACAATTCGGAATAAGAGAACAGCGGTGCTCACAACATGTACGGCAATATTCATTCTGTTGTTGCTGGCATTAGGATTAAATGACGATACAATAGATGATTTTCTTATACAATTGAACTTTCTGCCGCTGAATGGAAAAGCGTCAGCTTACCATCAATGGATTACAGTTTATTGGGCAAGGGTAGTTTTCTGGCTGCAGAGTCAGTTCCCTTCTTATGCATGGCATTATTTGTTGTCGTGTATTTTAATACTTGCCTCAACAAATGGAATTGTGTTTTGGATTTGCGAAAAAAACAATATTTCGTTTCAAAAACAGTTGTTGATTGGTGTTACCGTGACAATTCTGGTATACTCGCAAACAATCCATTCCATGAATTTTACCAGAACAGCCGGCTTGATCATGGCAACCGGAGTATTATATTTAATGTCCGGAAGAAAAAGAGATATTATTGTAGGGTTCTTTTTTTTGCTTTCAGGAGCAATGATCAGGTTTGCATGTATATATATCTTTGCCGGATTTGTATGCGTCGTCTTCCTTTGCAGATTGATACAAAAGACTGATAATACAAAACATTTTTTTTATAGTGCGGTGCTGGTTTTAACTGCATTTGCTGTCTGTGCAGGTATTCATTATTCCAGTCGATTGATTGTTAAGACAAATGATAAGTGGAGGGAATTACGGGAATACAACAATGTGGCGGCATCTGTTTATGATTACAAGATGGCGGATTATGACGCAAACGAGGAGCTGTACCACTCCATCGGTCTATCAAAGAATGATTATGAATTGATAGGAACACGAATGTCAAACTCTGACCCTGATTATTATACAACGGATAAATATAGAAAGATAGCAAATACGGTGATCCAGAGAAAAGAGAAAACAGGGTTCAGGGATGTCTGCAGTATCGCATGGAGCCAGTTTGCTGAATTTGTACGTCAAAACAATCTGGCTAGGGCAGGCATGAGCTTGCTGCTTCTTTCGGCGTTCGCAATAGACAGACGTAACAAATGGATCCCAATGATTATTATGGGCATGATATTTCTTTATTTTCTCTTTTTCAGCTGGTACGGGAGAATGATGGTTCGTGTTGAGGTATCTATCATTTGGGGGGCAATGGTAGCATTCTTATTAACATTTCGTGAGATAGATTATTCCGATCTTGTAACAAGAACCGCAACATGGAAAAAGACAGGGAAAAGAGTTCTTTGTTTCTTAACGGGTATAATCTTTGTCAGCTGCGTTGCGTTTCCGATCAGCAACTATTATCCCCGCAGAATTGATTTGAAAAAGGAAGAGCAGTTTTTATACACTGAGAAGGATACCGGTCATTTTTATGAATATCTGAGCGGCTCATACAGGGAGGACACTGCGGTAAGGAATTTGCTACTAACGGATGATTATTTTTGCACGAAGAATATGCACTTAATGACACAGTTTCCTATCAGCGATCAGAACTATTCCAAACTGGATTCATATGGGATCAAAAATCTGTTTATCGATTGCATCGATTCAGAGGTAATTCGTATAGTAGGAGGCGAAGAATCATGCAGGATATTTTTGAATTATTTACGAGAGCATTACTGCTCATCAGCCGAAATGGTATTGATTGATGATATCTACTATGGAATAGGCATATTTAAGGTGGTATCAGAACAAGACATGTTTACAGAATAAGGCTTGGATAATATGAGAAGGCAGGGGTTTGAAACAGTGATCAGTGTAATTGTTCCGGTCTATCAAGCGGAAGCCTATTTGCAGTGTTGCATAGACAGTATATTATCCCAAACATTCCCGGATTTGGAATTGATCCTTGTGGATGACGGCTCGACGGAAAAAAGTGGCATTATCTGTGATCAGTACGCTATGAAGGATAGGCGTGTGAGAGTAATTCATCAGCATAATAGAGGCCAGGCAATGGCGAGAAATGCCGCGGTCAAGTGTGCACAGGGAGAATACATCTGCTTTGTAGATGCGGATGATATGATCCATCCGCAATTGCTGGAAATCCTTGCTTCCGCTGTGAAAGGAAAAAAAGAGATTGCAGCCTGCGCGCTGAAGGAAGGTGTTGAATGCCCGCAATCGTTTTTTGAAAGAACAAATAAGCCGCAGTTTGTCTCCTGTCATATGGATGAGAAGTCGATGTCTCAACTTTTTGAGGATCCTTACATTTGCTGGGTTGCTTGTGGAAAACTGATACCGGCAGAAATCATAAAGAAATATCCATTTGCAGCAGATCGCTACTATGAAGACAACGCAGTTGTTGCATATTGGCTTTATGAGGCGGGCAAGATCTTCATAACAGATCTTCCCTTGTATTTTTACAGGATTAATCGTAAGGGAATCACGAAGAGCACACAAACCGATCAAAAAAGAATAGATCATCTGTGGGCGCTCTCCTCACAAATGTCTTTTTTCGAAGAAAACAATATGCAGTTCCTCCTACACCAGAGAATGCAGCACTATCTTGTTACCGGTGCAGATCTGGGATATGAATTCTTGCGCAATAATCAGCCGGAATTATACCAAAACGTCATAGAACTGCTGCAGCATTGGTGGATTTATTCACAACGAGGAAAGTGCTTATCAAATCAACAGCGGAAATATGTGCACCGGGTGTTTCACCCATATCTTGTTTCGATTAGATTGACAACAAAAAAGATCATAACAGATTTTGTTCCGGGAAGAAGATGATGAACAGTGTTTGCAGTAAGAGTCGAACAATCAAGAAAAGGGGAGAGACTGGGCTGCTTCATTGAAATAAGTGCAAAAGCATTATATGAGTAATCACATCAGGAATATAACGCGAGAAAAGATTTTTCAAGTTTTCAAGGAAGTAAAACTATGCAAATGAAGAGGCATGCTTTGCCGATCTCAATGCTTGTATGTATCAGTGCAATACAAGCTTTTCAGCTGAATGACAGTTCAGGGGTTGGGCCTAAGCTCTTCCTCTCGCTTCCCCTGTCAGTCATCTTTCTCAATATAGCAATCTTATTGTGGTTGAACCTGGCAGCCTTGACATTGCTGCGTAAATGGTACCTTTCCGTAACACTGACCACGATTCTTGTGACTATTTGGAGCGCTTTGAATTATTACATCATAAAGTATCACGGGAGCCCCTTGTTATTCACTGAGTTTGCCAGTTTCAAAACGGCAATGAAGGTCATAGATGGTTATAATTTTACCTGGGAAGCGGAGACCACAGAGATAATACTATTAGGTATTATTTGCTTTGTAATCATTATCGTATTTCGGTTATTATCCAGCAAAAACAGTTTTGGAAACTCAGATAGTATTGCCATTTCTTCTATAGTGGCGCTGGGAACTATAACTGGATTGCTCTGGTTATGTCTTTTCAAGTGGGAAGTGCCAAAGCCGAGAAACACAATCAGCTGGTCATGGAAAACGAGCGTTGTAGAGTATGGGTATCTACCTTTGATTGTCGAAGATATTGACCATAGTAAGAATTATTTGCATAAGCCGGAACAATATGATCTGAATGACATCGTAATGCTTGCTAATTCAGGAGTTGGTCAGGCACCGAGCGAATACCCTGATATTATATTGATCATCAATGAATCTTTTTATGATCTGTCAGAGTATATGGTCCTTGATACGGATGTGGATTATCTGAAATCATTTTATGGAATAGAAGGAGCTGTTTACGGAATAGCTGCTATTCCCAATGTAGGGGGAGGGACAAATAATACTGAATATGAAGTATTAACGGGCAATTCTATGGCTTTACTTGCCCGGAACGCACCCTTTAATTATGTCAATATGAATAATGATGACGGCAATGCAGCGAGGTATCTGAGGTCATTAGGTTATTCAACAGCAGCGTTACACTGTGAGCCGGGATCTAATTACTCGCGTAATAAAGGATATCCGGCGATGGGATTTGAAAATGTTATTATGGGAAATGAGAACTTCCTATGTCGCAGATATGGCAACCGTCAAAATCTGGATGAAGATAATTATACGGATATGATCCGAATAGGGGAGTCATTAGGGCAAAACCCGAGGTTCCTTTACCTTCTCACTTTTCAGAATCATGGGGGATGGGAAGCAAATGATGAGAGCTTTGATACTGTTCATGTAAAAAAAGACTTTGATGATCTGACAGACGATCTCAATGAATACCTGACGAGCATTCAGATGGCAGCCGATGCCTTTCGTGGACTTATAGAGTATTACACTGATTCAACACGCCCCACAATTATTTGTATGCTCGGAGATCATGCACCATCTTTCATAACCAGTCTGCCGCCAAAGTCTGAATTCAGTGAAGATGAAATCAAGATATATGAACGATCGGTTCCATATGTAATATGGGCAAACTTCCAGATGGAACTTCCGGAAGAGACAGCTTTTACAAGCGCTGTTGACATAATGCCGATGATATATAAAGGAGCGGGGCTCCCTATGTCGACCTATCAAGACTATATTCTTCAACTGCATGAGAAGCTGCCTCTTCGTACTTCAGACGACCGTTTCCTGGACAGTAGCGGTACAGCCGGGCGAATTGAGGGAAGTAAATACGAGAAGGACATGATGGTTTATTATGAGCTTGAATATAATGCTCTGCATCATGGAGAAGACTACCAGAGAAATCTTTTTATCAGGCCAGATGAAGGTTAGGATGTTAGCGCTGGGCTAATTTCGCCAAAAAGTGTCAGGCGAAAACAGCCAATTTGAGCCAGATTAAAAGAGCCAACAACCCAGCGCTTTTGTAATTTGTTATTAGTCGACGGGCGAGGCAGCCTTCACTTTGCTTGTCTGCAGTGCCACGGTTTCGAGCTTCTTGCCCCGGAAGCTCTCGCCTTTAATGTTAAACACTGTTGCCTCATCAAAGATACGGTCAAGTGCACACAGGAGGGCGTCGTCCTCGTTAAAATTTGCTCTCCACAGCACGGGATTCTTGTTGCTGGTAAAGACAATATTGAAATTGCCTTCTTTGTTGTACCGCCGGTCAATCAGGTCAAAGAACAGGCGCGTGTTCTCCTTGTCGAAGTCACAATGCCCAACCTCATCAATAATGAGGCAGGAAGGGCGAACCAGACCGTTCAGCACAGATGCTTCTTTTCCGGCTTTGCGTGCGGCAGTAAACCGGTCGCGCAGCTCAGACATCTTAATGAAGTAGGTCTTCATACCGCGTTGGCAGCATTCAAAGCCAAACGCCTGTGCCAGATGTGTCTTCCCGGTACCGGCCGGCCCAATGAAAGCAAGGTTCCGGTGCGCATAGATTGCAGAGAGCGATGGCAAAGCCTTGAGACGCTCTATGTCTCGGCCTTTAATCACAGAGAAGTCGAAATTCTCAAAAGTCTTTGGATCCTTCAGCGGGAGTCTGCTCAGGCGCAGAAGCGTCTGGATCGTCATTTCCGTCTTCCTGGTGCTTAAGTGCTGAAATACATTCGCCACAGCATCTATCGTTTCCGGAGTCCAACTATGCTCCTGTGCCATGTATGCGAATTCTTCGGCGCAGAAGTCCAGCTTCAGCGTCTTGCTGCAGCGTGCCACCGCTTCAAAGGCGGACTCACTCATCCCAGTCCACCTCCCGGTCAAAGTTGAACTTCTCAAATGAGAGCCCCGGATTTGGCGCTTCCAGCATCTTGGCAGTTGTCTTCACCGGTGCGGTTGGGAACTCCTCTGGCTGCGCTGTTTCCAGAAA
>JAEEGL011977922.1_pt1 | contig 21571 bp, 14 predicted proteins | sample 9134231 | NCBI WGS metagenome assembly JAEEGL01 (sample SAMN16246548, study PRJNA631951) | gut metagenome | biome: gut microbiome; feature: rumen; material: fiber-attached | host: Bos | place: Iran: Karaj | collected 2018-10
ACAGGGCGGTGTCTGTTCTCTCTCTGCTGAGTTGGTCTGTTCTGAAGGTTCAGCAGTAACGCCTTCATGCCCGATACTTCATCCCGAAGTTCGGCAACGACCTGCGGAAGGTCATTGAACGTAAGTGGTTCATTACTCATATACATACACGACCCTTTAGTGGAATCGTGCTGCAAAGGAACCCAGTTACGAATCGGAGGGCAAGCCACTTTTTAAAAACAGGTTCATCACGAAACAATCACGCAGTTGAGCCTCTTTTTGGGCTGTTATTCGTGGATAAAACAAGATTTAGAAGCGGATTTGACAATATCGAACATGTAAGTATAATGAATGACAATTGGGATTTTGGCTGTTTTGGGGTAAGATTTCAGCTCAAAAGGGCATAGGCACAACAGAGCCACACCAGAGTTTGATATCTGATGTGGCTCCTAAATATGATGTCTAAGTATTGATGCTGACGAACTGAAATCTTACTCAGGCTTTACAGGTGTAACGTCCGACCCGCCGTCACCGCCTTCATCGGGTGCAGGCTCCGGCTCCACGTCCTCGCCCTTCTTTTTCTTACGGCTCTGTGCAATCTGCTCCTCAATCTTCTTGATGTCCTGATTGTAGAACTGCGCGGCCTGCGAAATCTGCTCCTCGGGCTGAATCTCCTGCACGGCATTGATGTAAGTGACGAATGCACGGTAGTGGGCATCCAGAGCCTCACGAGCCTGCTTCAGTTCGCCCACGATGATGGTCGATTGCTCCTCGCTGCGGGCAGCCATCAGGGAGATGATTTCCGTCGTCAACTGCTTCAGTCGCGTGTTCAGTTCCGTCAGTCCCATCGCTGCCAGGTCAGCCTGCAGCGCCGCCTCACTTGTAAAACGCTGCTCCATGTTCTGAATCTTCGCGTTCTCGGCCACCAGCGCCTCCGTCGTGCGGAAGTCGAAGTCCTTGAACACCTGCGCCACGCGCTTGCCGTGGATGGCCAGCGACTGGTCGTCCAGCTTCTCGCCCCACAGCTTTGCCACGCGCTCCATCACGTAGGCGATGTGGTCGCGCTCGTCGTCCTTCTGCTTGATGGTGTCGCTCAACTGGCTCTTCATCGAATTCTTGTAAGCCACGTCGAACGCCGTAAACAGCCTGTGAAACTCGGTCTCCATCGCCAGAAATCGTTCCAGCGTCGTCTCCACCGCCGCCGTGCGGTCGTCCATCGCCTTCATGGCAGCGTAGTAGAACGCCATCGGGAATTCCGTCATTGCCTTTTCTGTAAACTTCGTCATAATCACTACTATTTTTAATCGTTAAACCTTCATTTAATTTTTCACTTCGTCTGAAACCGTCCGTTTTTGCTCCATTCAATTTTGAAAACGCCCGAAATGGTTCATTTAACCGCCATTCAGTTTTGAAAATGCCCAAAATGATTCATTTTACCGCCATTTAATTTTCAAAACGCCCGAAATGGCTCATTTTTGCCATTTATATTTTTCATTGGGCCTAAAATGGTTCATTTTACCCGTTTCAAATTTTCGTTGTGCCTCAAATCTCTCATTTCAGCCGTTTTCATTTTTCGTTGGAGCCTTCCTGTCTCGATTCAGCCATTTTCAGTCGCAAATTTAGTCAAAAATCTACGATTTCCTTCCTCTCTGACCACTTTTCTGCTAAAATCACATAAAATTTAGCACTTTTTTAGATGAATTGATGGTGAAACGCCAAATTATGACTATTTTTGTAGCCGTATTCTCGAAAGAGGACACGACATATTGCTCAACTTTCCCGAACGAATTTGCACCTCAGAGCGGAAACGAGCAAGAAACTAAGAGCTTAAGGAGCGGCGCTACAGGCGCAGGCTTCTCCATAAAGCTATTAAGGCCGTGCAAAGCCTGTTCGGGATATGGTTGGAGCTTGCGCTTCTTTTTTAGGAAAACAAGCATTGATAATAGAAAAAGTAGTATTAAAAGTAAAACAGGAATTATATGGACGACCCAAAGAAAGTGTACGAAAATTTAATGCAATTACTTACGGAGTTGCAAAAGGTGAAAGACCTGAACAATTTGGCAAATGAATACAAGACCATTTCTGCGAATTTGGTTTTGTCTCTTCAGGATTATCTTAATGATAGTCGTGCATTCTCTGACTCTTTCAACAATTATCTCTTGCAAACAAATAAATCTGTAGAAGAAACAAAAGTGGCTCTTGATAATGCTATTCAGTCTATAAATAATGTTATCACTACATTCGGAGTTGCTGACGGAACAATAGATAGAAAGACGGAAGCATTGATAGATGGGCTAAATAAACTTGAGATACAAGCTTCAGCAATCGAAAACTTATATAGCAAGTGTATGTCCATGGAACAAAAGATAAAAATAGACATAGAATCGCTTGTGTCAAAAGTTACCGAAGATGCTTCAGCCCAAAATAATATGCTTATAGGGAAAATCGATACTCTTCTTTCAAGTTTGAAAGAACAGATTTCCGCAGCTTATAATCCATTGATAGAACAATTAAGCACACTAGAAACTGAAATAAAAAATGTTGATAGTAAGACCGAGCAAATAGGAACAACTATTCAAATAGGGAACCAACAAATCTCAGAAGGGATTCGTAATCTCAGTGGAGGAATAGAACAAAGTAGCAATGCTTTGATACAACATCAAGAAAAGTTGCAAAGTGAGCATAAAGAAATCTCTGCTCAAGTACAGAGCTTACGTAATGATCTGTTTGTACAAATAAATCAATCCAAGAAAGAACTTATCAGTTCAACAAGTTCCAATGAGCGGTCTATGGTACAATATACTAATAAAGTTTTGGGGAAGATAGATAGTGCGCAGCTCTTTCAGAAAGTAACGATGGGATTGCTCGCTATTGTTTTAGTTATGGTAATCGTTTTAATTTTTAAATAATATGGCTGAAATTAATTTGGGAAACATTGAGAACATAGTCAACGAATTGGTTCAAGACAATGTAATAGAAGAAGTGTCTGGGCAAATTTCAGATTTTGTTCCTCACACTATCGAAGATTATGAAAAGATAGAGGATAATTTTATCCGTTACCGCATGATGGTAAATGATTCCATTGAGTTATACGAACATGCGAGACTTATGGCAGCAGTTTCTGACACGGGTCTTAGCGCATCCATATATCGTATGGCAGAACCTTTTCGGAAGGGCCATTTCACACTGGCAGTCGTAGGAAAGATGAGTGCAGGTAAATCAACATTCATCAATGCTTTACTCGGAGATAAAGACCTTTTGCCAACAGGTTATTTTCAAACTACTTGCACTCTAACAACCATAAGCCATAGTGAGCACAGAAAACTTTATGTCATATACGGTGACTCTCGCGAAGAAGAAATCTCAGAAAATATAGGTGAAGCTTTGGCTAAGTTAGTAGCTATAGAGCCTCAATACAACTCTCTGCCAGTCAACAACGTAAATCGTCTCATCTTAAATGATGTTTCTAAAGACGACATATGTAGTGAAAAACTTATACGAGAAATGGAGAGTCTGTCAAAAAATACGATAGATGTTGATTTGTTGAAGAAGTATTTAGAATTGCATCCCAAAGAAAAAATTCCAATGGAAGTGGCAATAGAGTGTCCTTTAAGCGAGAATTATAGGGGTTGGAGAATAGTGGATACTCCAGGAGTGGATGCTGTCGGTGGTATAGAAGATGACACAAGAAAGTTCCTTTGTGGCAAAGATGAAGAAGGAAATCACAACGTAGACGCGATTATTTTCATACAAGCAGCAAAAGGCGATATGCAGTCAAAATCCCTCAATGATTTTGTAAATGATACAATAGGCGACCTTACAGAAGAGGCGAAGAAGCGTGCTTTCTTTGTTTTAACTCATGCAACAAATCCGGATTTCATTGCCAGAAAGGACGAAATAATGGATTTGGCCAAACAACTCTTTGTTGATTATGCACATGTGGGGGATGAAAGCAGGCTCATTGCCGTTGACAGCCTAGCCTCTTTGTTAGAGGATGATCCTACTTTGGATTTCAAATCTCTGGTTAAAGACAAAACTCCTGCTCCTGCTCATTGGGATACAGATGGTTGGAAAGATTGCCGTAACCTAATTCAGCAGGTAAAAAACATACTAGAGAACAAAGATGATATTGAGTTCAACAATGAAAATACCCGGTGTAAGTTACATGAACTGGCAAATTTTGAAACATTCCGAAATTTTCTTAACGAGTTTGTAAAACAAGAAAAGAACAAAGCATTTTGTGATATAATAGAAACTATAGAAAAAGATATTAATGGTTGTATTGCTATTCGAGAGAAAGACATTAGAATCATTGAAACAAATTTAGGAAAAAGCCCACAAGAATTTCTTGAAGACCTTGAAGCAGAAAAGGAGAAATTAGACCAATTCCAAAAAGAAACAAATATCAAATTTGCTGAAATCAGTAATAAATATGGGAAAAGTAAGGTCGATGAAAAATTTCAAGAGGGAGGATTAGCAAATATTACGCCCAGTGTTTTTAGGTCACTGCCTTCTTTGAGAAGAATGCGAGAGAAGGCAGAAGAATTAGGCAATAATGCGGAGTCAATTGCAAATGAGATACAAAGCAGTATCACAGAAGATGTAAATGATTTTTTGGAAATATCTCAGCGAAGTAAAGATTTTGTCCTTCCCCCTATTGATTATAGGAATATAGCATATCGGATAGAGGAAAAAGCTGAAAATGCTAGTGATAAGACACGTCGAATTGAACATAAAGAGGCAAAGACAACAACTGGGCTGTTTATACGCAAAAGAATAGGAGATTTCTTTGGTACAAACTGGGGATACGATGTATGGTATGAGACTGTTCATTATACAGACATGGATCTTGCAGCCATTTCATTCTGTAATAACCTTAGAGAAGAAATGGACAAATATCGTTCTCAAATAGCAGAACAATTAGAAAAGCAAATTGACATGATTGATGAGGATATTAAGGCTGCTATTAAGAAGAGAAAGGAGGATTATGACACCATGGCTCAAAATACAGACCTCGTTGACCAGATAAACAAAAAAGAAGGCGAGATAAAACATTTGCAAGCAGCAATAACCAACTTAGGCATTTATCACATATAAAACCGAAAAGTAATATGGAACACAATATTAATATAGGTAAAATAAACCGTATTGCAGTTTATGATAAATTGCAAGATTTATCCGAAGAGTATTTGACTGGCCTTCAAGAGGCATATTTAAATATGTTTGCCAATGAGGCAAAACGTATTGCAGACAATGCTCTTGATGACTTTATTCATGTGCAGGAGAAAATCTATACATCTGACTCCTTGCGTGGAATTAAGGACAATGCAAAACTATTGGCTTTTACCGATGTTCAAACAGGATACCGTCGCCAGATGCAGAAATGGATTAAGAGCAATCCCATTGAAGTTACAAAACAAACAGTCTCAATAGACAGCATACCAAAGGATATTCCTCTTGTTGAACAAGAGGCATTCAAGCGCTCTATGGCAACATTAGGCATTGGCACTATAGTTGTTGTTGGACTGCGTTTTGTTACTGGAACTAATTGGATATGGCTTGCAGAGTTGGCTGCTTTTGCAGCTTCGGGCAAAGCATACGTTTCAGGTAAAGATGTCGATGATAGAAAGCGAAAACAATTACAAGAGAAATGGGTAAGAAGCAGGAAGCAAAGTGTCATAGGCAGTATAAAGCATGACCTTGATTCATGGTTTAATTCTGCAGAAAAGGAAAATAGTCGTATTTTGAAATCATTTAATATTGAATAACTATGGCAATTAATAGAGAAGACAAGAAACTCGGAATTGAAAAGCAAAGACTGATAGAGTTCCAAGAGGCTAGTTTGCTATTTGATCAGGTCATTTACAAATCTTATTTGCAAGGGATTTCCAGTGCTAAGATAGTTCCTTATAAAGGAGAGCCAAAGGTTATTAGATGGTATCGAATTACTAAAATTGTATATGAGAAAGACATCTTTTTCACAGACAAAATGGCCATGCTTTATGCGTCACTCCACAATGTATGTGGGATGGTAGCAATGGCTCTTCATAAAGAAAAAAACGGAATAGTAGATGTCTATTTAGGCACACGTGACGAACATGGGGCAGACTATATATCTGGAGATATTCTTGAGGCAGGATTAAAAGGGATTCTACCAGGAATTGCATTTGAAAGTCTTTCAGGCAAGACCATGCTTGAAGGATTTGAAAAGGACAAGACGTCAATTTCCTGTGTTTCGGGAGTTGGTTCTTTGTCTGATGATAAGAAAGAACATTTCATTCAAGGAATAGAGAACCTAATAAATGGAACGAAAAGTATCCCTTGTTTTACTGCTTTTATCATTGCAGATAAAATATCAAAAGAGGAGGCTTCTCAGATTCAGGCTGCTTATGAAGATTTATACTCAGAAATATCTCCTTTAGCACAAATCCAACTCTCATTTAATGAGTCAGAAAGTAAAGGCGTGACAGATACGCTTACAGAAGGTTTTAACGAGTCCATTTCAAAGAATGTATCGCGTACCATTTCACATGGTACGTCGCAAAGCTCTTCGGTAGGAACTTCTGTTACCAAGAATTCGGGTTGGAATGCAGGTGGAAGTATAATTTTTGCAAATGCGGGAAGAACCTCCGGAAAGAGCATAGGCGATACAACACAGGAAACCGTTGGTACAAATGAGGGTACAGCTGACCAACAAGGGGAAGGCACACAGGAAGGACATCATAAGGATAAGGCTCTGGCTAAAAGTGAAAACATAACGACTGGTCGCACACTACAACTAACGAAGCACAACCGACATGTGAAGAGTTGTATGGATATTATTGACCGACAAATATCACGAATAGAGAAATCAACACCTTCAGGTCTATGGTCAGTTGCAACATATTTCGTAGCAAGGGACAATACAACATCTCAGAAATTAGCAGGCATCTATCGTGGAACTATCGTTGGAGACAAGTCCGAAATTGAGGCTGTCAGTATCAATCTTTGGCCACGAAAAGCCCGTGCGATTGAATCAATCCTTACTTATTTAAAAAACCAATGTCATCCTATCTTCAAAATAAATAATGATATTGAATCTACTGCTGGTTCACTCGTTGATAGTAAAGAATTGGCCATCCATCTTTCTTTACCTCAATCTTCTGTTCCAGGTTTGCTTGTTCGAGAAGAAAAAACCTTTGGTAGAGATGTTAAATCACAGGAAGTATATACTGAAAAGAACTCTATTGGCATAGGTAAGGTAATACATCTTGGTGAAATATATACAGAGGATGTTCGACTTGGCATAAACGGCCTTTCAAAACATACTTTCATTACAGGAACTACGGGTAGTGGAAAATCGAATACTTTATATTTGCTATTGTCTGAGCTTGTCAAGAATGGGAAGAAATTCCTTGTAATTGAGCCAGCAAAGGGTGAATACAAGGAAATGTTTGGCAATCATCCTGAGATAAAAGATGTGACAGTTTACGGGACCAATCCCCGCATGAGCAAATTGCTTACCATTAATCCTTTCCTATTTCCCAATGATGCTGACGTATATGAGCATATTGATTCTTTAGTTGAAATCTTCAATGCGTGTTGGCCAATGTATGCCGCAATGCCCCAAGTTATGAAGCATTCTATAATGGAGGCGTATAAATCCTGTGGATGGGATTTGTCACGTTCAGAAAACACACAAGGCATATATCCTACTATCGAAGATGTCTTAGATGCACTAAAAGAATATATAAACTCATCAGAATACTCATCTGATACTAAAGGCGATTACAAAGGCTCTCTTGAAACTCGCTTACAATCTTTATGTGAAGGATTGGTTGGTCGCATGTTCAGTGGTACGCCAATCCCCGACGAGGACCTATTCAACAGCAATTCCATTATTGACCTAAGCCGTGTGAAATCATCAGAAACAAAATCTTTGTTGATGGGCTTATTGATAATGAAACTTAATGAGTTTAGAGCCTCAGAGCATAGGGGTATGAATCAAGAACTGCGGCATGTGACTATTCTTGAAGAAGCGCATAATCTTCTTAAACGAACCTCAACCGATCAAACAGCAGAATCTTCAAATGTTGCTGGCATGGCAGTCGAAAAAATTGCAAATAGCATGGCAGAGATGCGAACTTATGGCGAAGGATTTGTTATTGCAGACCAATCCCCATCTTTGCTTGACTTGGCAACAATCAGAAATACTAACACAAAGATTGTCATGGCTTTGCCAGAAAAAGAAGACAGGGAGATTGCCGGCAAATCAATCGGCCTCAATGATGAACAAATCCCTGAAATATCAAGGTTAAAGATGGGCGAAGCTATAGTGTATCAAAATGGATGGGAAGAACCCGTCAAAGTTAAAATTCACAAATATGAGCAAGCAGAATCCCGTCTATGGAATTATGACTCCACAGAAGAAGAACGACAAACCCAAGAAGCAGAAATGAGTTTACTTTTTGATATCCTGTATGATCTTTATGCGTTTACAGAACCATCATACAGAAAAGAAGACTTATTAGAACAAATAATTAATAGTCCTCTTTCGGGTAGGAAGAAAGCTCAGCTGTTAGACAAAGTCAATTCAGTAGAGATTCCATTGGTTGATGATTGTGCATCAATGATGGCTACTATCATAGGGACGGATTTATGTCAACAACTCCAAAATGCTTCTGATATAATAAATATGAATAACAGGCTTTTCCGAGAATTGCAACAATGGTACGGATTACGTAACTCAGAACACATAGAAACATTTGCCAATATGTATGTAAGGGGATGTAGTATGGAGGCTTCAGAACCTTTTTATGAAGAATGGCAAGAAAGAACTGCAAAATCTAAAATGATATGATAGAAACATTATTAAAAGCGGCAGAAGTGACCGCAATGAAAAGTATTGAAAATTTTGGAAAGAGTTTTGAGTTTAAGCTTCCTGACTTTTTCCAGAACAAACAAGAAGTGACTGATGCTGTTTTGGATGCTAGGGCCGAAGCTGCAGCACATAGCGCAAGCAAATTTTTTAATTTGCCAGAAGCAAAAATCCAAAAAGGAGCTACCATCGGTGTATACAAAAATGGTGAAGGCACATTTTTGGATGATGTCTTTGAGTACAATTTAGAACAGTTCAAGAAGATGAACTGTACGTCATTTGAAGACATGACTAAAGTGTGGGCACATGAATGTGGGCACCGCTTGTTGCAGAATATTTTTCCTAATTCATGGGCAGATGAACTTGGTGCTGATTTTTTTGCTGGAGCAAGGTCTGAAATGATGGGGCTACCAAAAAGCAATTTCGAGAAAATGTTGGGTTCAACAAATGCTTCAAAGTCGCACCCTGGTGGAGCACTAAGAATGAAAGCAATGGATTATGGGCGCTTTGTTGTTACTCAGATGAAAAAAGCAGGAATACAACCCACTTGGGAGAATTGCATTGAAGCCTACAGGCAATCTCCTTTTGCAAAGATGACTTATGAAAACACAGGCAAAGATAAAGCGACAGGATTTATAGATAATAAAGCATATCATTATGGGAATGCCGCTGATGCCCAAGCAAAAGTGAACTGGAATTTGAGACACTCAAAAGATGCTGCTGCCCGAGGCGATTATAAACTTGCTAAGGATTATGCACATTCGGCAAGTAGATGGCAAACTACAGTAAGAGACGAGACGAGGGCTGCAAATAGAAGCACGAAACTGGTAGATGGGCAAGATGATGCTTTGACTGGCTTTATTGACAATAAAGCATATCATTATGGGAATGCCGCTGATGCCCAAGCAAAGGTTAATTCTAATCTCAAACGCTCACAAGAAGCAGCTGCCCGAGGAGATTATAGTCAAGCAAGAGATTATGCTCGTTCAGCAAGTAGATGGCAAACAACAGTAAAAGATGAAACCAAAGCAGCTAATCGTAGTACAAAATTAGTAGATGATAATCCGGTTGAAGGAAATAGCGAAATCACATCATTCGTAAATGACCGGGCATGGCATCTAAAGAATGCAGAACAGGCAAAAGCTAATGCAGAATATTACTTAAACGAGTCGAAAAAGGCTGCTGCACGTGGTGATTATGGCAAAGCGAAAGACCATGCTAAAACGGCAGAGTCTTATAGTCAAAAAGCAAAAGATGAAGTATCTGCCGCTAACAGCAGTACTAAATAGGTACAAGTCGCTCATAGTAGCACCTTAAACTTATCAATCGAAAGTTGCCTAATCTCCCATCAAGATTAGGCAACTTTCGTATAGCAATCAGGCATGTTTCGTTTTCCGCCCTATACCTTATTATATATTATAGGCCGGTCGTTGTGGCGGTCTTTTTAGCCCCTTTGGCTTACGCCGCTTCCCCGCTTGACGGGGATGCTCAAATGTGGTCGCGGTAGGCTGTGTGGAGTACGGCGCGGAAGGTTGACCAGTAGCCTGCAATGGTGTTGGTGTGCAGTTTCTGCTTCTTGTGGATGGTCTGTGGAGCGGTATAAAGGTACTCCTTGAACTTGTTGCACAGGTCAACATCTATCTCGCCAAAAGTGCATTTCCCTTCGCAGAAGGCTTCGAAATGCTTATAGACGTTCTGCCATTTGGCGTTCCTGGCATCGGCCTTCTTTTTGAACCATGCGAGGAAGCTGCCTTTCTCCTTCTCTCGGTCAAAGAAGTCATAGCGTTCGCTCACGATACTCTCGTAGCGACGGCAGCGGAGGGCTTCGGCCTTCTCGCGCATGCGGTCGTTGTAGTCCTTCTCACGCTGGCTCTTCGGCTTGGCATAGATATAGATGCCGAGGGATTCGTGGCGCATGACCTTCATCGTGCTCTCATCCCTGTACCCGGGATAGTAGTCAAGATAGAAGGACAGCTGTTCCCCGCCTTTGATCTTCCGTGTGCGGAGGGTCACGGTCTTGCAGATGTTGCTCATACTCATTATTGTATTTTAGTGAATAGTCATGGTGAAGCCTTCTTCACGGTGGCGAAATTACCTCATTATTGCCCGGTTATCAACATTATTACCCATAATACGTCAGTAATTGACGGATAATGCTGACTGGTGAGGATTATCGCATGAAACGCTATCCGTGAAATGATTGTTACAGTTGGTTATGCATAAGTGTTCATGCGATGCTGTAGCTGCCATATCGTGCCAGTCTTTCCTCCATCGCTCTGTCGAAGTCAGCCTTGGGTATCAGATTCCTAACACCGACCTTGACCGTCGCTACGTCGTTCTTCTTGACAATGACGGCGACATTGGCGGTACTCAATCCATACTTCTCAGCAGCTTCCCTGGCCGTGTAGTAGCTGCCATCTGCTACAAGGTCTGTTCGCCGCAATTCATCAAAATGGTTCTTGGAGTAGTAGGTCTGTCCGTATTCCCTTTTTGTCGGAATATGATGGCGATAGGTGTACGAACGGACTGAGGCGGCACTCATGCCATACAGCTCCTCTGCCTCCTTTGACGTTATCCATTCTTTGACGGACTCCACATCAGCACCCACACCGAACAGCTTGTCCATGTGCTTGCGGCTGTAGTAGTTCCTGCCCGCTATCCGGCACACCGGCACCTGATGTCTCTTGGCCGATGCGTATAGCCACGACTTCCTGACCTTGTAGATGCTCATGACCTCCTCACCAGAAATGTAGTCAAGAACTTCGTTTTCCTGATGCAAACCATCAGACATGGAAAGCCTCATGCCATTCCTGGCACATGCTGTTTCTTTCTTCTTGGCAGATGCTGATGTCTTCTTCGGCCTGCTCGTCGGTAATACCCGATGGTATGGATTCCCAGCCAGCATCTTCTCAATGTCTACCTTACGGATGAAGGCCATGCGGCTGCTGATGCGCGATGCCGCCAGTTTCCCCTCATTTACCAGCTTATAGACATACTGACGCGAACACCCCATGAGCAGGGCAGCCTTGGCAAACGTCAGGTACTCCTGATTCTGAAGCCCAATCACCGGCTCCACGGCATTCATGAAGTCCTGTTGCCGTTTCTTCCTTGCCTTCTCCGCCATCGTCTGGCACTCCTCGCAGCAGAACTTCTGCATTCCGTTCCTTGCCAAGAACTCCTTCCCACAATACTTGCACTTTCTGATCGTCTTCATTTTCAACACTCTTTTGATGGTTTGACATACAATTCCGCTATCCCCACCGTCATGTCCACCAAGCAATACACTCGTCAACTGCCGTCAACGGTGTCCGCATTGTGACTCCTTCCGAATCCGTCCGTCCTGCTTTGTCCTCTCTTGCCACTCGTCGTTCCTCTTTGTCAACCGAGTCCGCATAGTGACGAAATCCAGGCCCAGTAGATTCCTCGCGGTAGAAATACGTTGCAAAAATATACTGAAATTTGGATACCACCAAATTCCAGCCATCAAGTGTTAAAAATCAAAAGTAGTTGAAAATAAGTGCTTTACAAATAGTTAGTATTAGATATTCATGGTTACTAACACCCTTTTAGATACAGCCTTCGAACGCACTCTCTCCAATATTTGTAACAGAATTCGGAATAGTTACACTTATTAAATTAGTAAGATTTGCAAATGCCTTATTAGCAATACTTGTTGTTCCTTCTTTAATTGAAATTCTGGTATTAGATGGCATTGTGCCTTTATACCCACAAATCCATTTGTCAATATAGAAAACACCATCAGGAGATTTGGCATATATGCCTGTTTCTAAAAAAGCATCTTTTCCTATGTAAGTCACTGAGTTCGGGATGCTCACATTTGTCAGATTAATACAGCCATAAAAAACAATATCATCAATGACTTCAACCGAGTTCGGGATGTTTACATTTGTTAGACTTGAACAGCCATAAAAAGCTCCACCATAAATAATTATAACTGAGCTTGGGATAGTCACACTCTTTAAACTGGTACAGTTACAAAATGCGTTATAACCAATTTCCGTTACAGCGTATGTGACTCCATTGTAGTTAACTGAATCTGGAATGACTATATTGCCAGTATACTCGTTTGGGTATTGATTAGAATTATACCCTTTATAGCTGACGGATAACTCTGTGCAATTCTTAATGAAATCGTAATAGATGGTTATGCCGTCACTATTCGCAACCTCAATATTGTGCGCGGAAGCCTTAATGCCCAACATATTTATGAGCAGGATAAGGAAGATAGTAATGTTTTGTAGTTTCATACTTAATTCGATATATTTGTTGTCATTATAAAGAATAATAGTAGTTTCTGATATTCTCTGCCATAAACAGGCGGCGTTTTGCGCAGAAGTCGGCATAGTCGGCTTCGGTCATAGATTCAAGTCCTTCTGGTATGCAGTTCTCTGCCATGTTGCTCTTCAAGGTGTCAAGGCTGACGATGCCTCCGTACTTGGTCGGCTGACCGCAACATTGGTCATTAACAACGTAGGCGAAGTAATCGTTCGGAGCCTTGTCGCTGATGGCTTGGTTGATTTCTGTCTGTACGTAGGCATAGTTGGCAACTTGGTTGTACAAGGTCTGCGAGAATCCACGCTCTTTGAGGAACTGACGGGGAAATATGTGATGTACATCGCCCTTCTCCTCAATCATGTTGCGAACGGTGATATCGGTGGAGAGGAACCCCTTGGCATTGGCCTTGCACTGGGCAGCGAGAAAAACATTATAGGCGGCACTGGTGGTGCCCGAAGTGCGGAGGTTATTGACCAACTTCTCATTCCAGAACACTTCCGACAGTTCCACTTGTTCTATCTGTGTCAGGTATTCATCAATGCCTAACTCAGTGATTTGGTTGATGTCGGTCTCGTAACGAGTTTCTGCACCGCTGCTGTAGCGGCCCGTTAGGAGAGCCATCACCAACCAGCGGCGTACTACACTTTGCAATTTAGCCTGAGGGTATTCTGTTTTGTAGAGATGCAAGTACAGCGCATAGCAGAAATTCATGGTGCCCATGGAGCGTATTATTCTGCCACGACAGAAACCTGCAGAAGAAACAACCATGACAAACTTCTTAAAATTGTTTTCTTTGATGAAGTCGATTATGCCATCGGTGAGTTTCTGATATGTGTCGTCGATAATAGCCGCCTCATCGGTACGTGTGGTAAAGTTGCGTCCGTCAAGAAGTTGCACTAACTGCCCCATTTTGCCGCGCTTGAACTTGTAGGTGAGCACTACGCGTACGATGTCTTCATACGAGGGGTCGTAGATGTCGTCGTTCTCGTTTTTCAGCCACGAAATTTTGTTCAGATAGGATGATGTGGCAAACTCTCTGTCGTTGGTGGCGATGGCCTCATATCGTTCAGGTTTGGTTACCAGCTCGCTGAAATGGTCGATGACCTTGCGCAACATATTGCCGCCATGAGCCTCGTTGGCCGCAATCTTCGACATGACGAAGTCTGCCTCCTTCAGCAGTGTCCCCTCTTGGTTGATGCGTCTGAAAATCTCGGTCACTGTGTCCATCTCCAAGTTCTTCGATAGCTCTAAGAGGCCTATCTCACGCCCCTTCAAGGAAGCTACAGAGTCAAGGATGTCTGCCAGTTCATCTTCGTCCATGTCAGGGTTGTCTTCCATGTACTTTCTCCTGATTCTAGCCATCCTGACATCGTCTTTAAAGAAGATGGAGATGTCATTAATGTAAGACTTGTCTTTGATTGTAGATGCATCGGGCACGACGAACTTCTTTGTCTTTGGCGAGAAGGCAATCTTGATGACGCGCTTGTTGTAGTCGGCATCGGTTGTCTCTACGCCAAGCAGTGCGGTGGCGAGTGCAGTGATGCGCTGCTGCCCGTCGATAATCATTGTTTCGCCGCCTGACCGCTGACCGTTCTTGAGCCTGACATTGGAACTTCTCGAGGTGACGATATATCCTATGGGATAGCCTTTATAAAGGCTGTCGATGAGGTCACGCACCTGTGTGGCCTTCCATACGAATGGCCGTTGAATCTCTGGGATGAGAATGTCACCTTGCTGGAAGTTGGAGAGCAACTGACTCACAGTCTTGTGCCCTACCTCGTACTTTTGTTTTTCTTGTATCATAAGCAATATGGTTTTAAGTTATTCGTAAACATACAAAAAGAAAACGTGGACAATTTACTTCGTCTACGTTCTCGAGGTATCGCCAAACACCGTGTTGCTTAAACGAGTAAACGCCCACGCCATACGGCGTGAACAATCTACTTCAGTTCTTGCAACAATCTTTGAAATTTGGCGAATTTCGAGAACAAGAATCAAAAGTGGACGTTCTATGTCTTTATGTCCTAATTTTAGTAGTCTATGTCATGGGCTGTATGTTTTTTTTATTTTCAATTCTGCGTTTGACTCATATTAATATTTCAACATTTTTATGGTAGGTTAAGAATGTTCATTCGCGCTCGACCATGGTTGAATTGCTTGCAAAGATACAAATTATTCCCGAACCGCCAAAGCGATTCGGGAATAATTTAAACAGCATCGATGCTTTTTTCCTTCTTTTTTACTAATGGGGTGTTGATTCTATAGTTGGGAGTCCAAATGCTGTAAGGCAAGCTGTATGAACCTGTGCCCATTGCTCGGGTGTCGCCACGGCCTTCGTTGCCCTCAATCTTGCTACCGTATGTCCGTAAGAATTCCTATACAACGGTGTAACGCTATACGCGCGCGTAGGAAAGAATGCATCATGCTACCAGTGCTACCGGCGCCGTGAATGGTTTTCCAATGGATAGGACCACTCATTTGAAAACGGTAGCCTTGAATGAAAACGTGGTGGCCTCCCATGAGAATTTGGCGGTCACTTTTTCAAAAAAGTGAGTGCCAAATTATTGTCCCAGGGCCTGGGATTCTTTTCAGCTGCCCCACCCGGGCTTGTAGCTCCCATAGGATGTGCATTTTTGCTGCTGCTCAGCAGCAGCACACGCGACACTAGCGCCACCTTACTTTCCGCACCCCGTCATCGGTGGCACTGGTAGCATGAAGCGGTAGCACTGGTAGCACGAAAAAACACTCACGCGCGCATTATGCGCGCGTGAGAAGCAATGGGGCACCTTTGTTAGGTGGCAGGGACTCTGGCGTCCCAACGGTTTTTCAGTTGCTTCGCTTAGTGAAAGTGGAATAGCCGAGCGGCAATCGAAATTGCGAGTAGGCGCTTTAGCGGGAATCCAGAGTTTGAGCGGTAACTCATTTGAGCACTATTCTGGAGGCGCCGTTGGCACTGCGCTCTATGCACGGTCCATGAGGCACGGTCAGTCGGTGGCCACGAAGGTCGTAGTAGGTCTTTGTGTCGTCCTTCTCGGTCTGTGTCAGTTCCTTGATGGCAGCACTGCCCTGGTCTATCATGAAGATATAGGTGTTGAGGCTGCGTGCTGGCAGGTTGAGCACAATCTCCTTGGTAGGCTCGTCGATAGCTATGGGCAACTCCTGGCAGAGGTTCTCGGTCTCATTGCCGGTGGACAGCAGGTGTACGCCGCTTTTCACATTGACAGGCAGATTGAGCTTCAGGTCGTATCCCGTCTTGGTGGTGTCGATGACCATCACGATGAGTGAGTCACCCTTCGCATAGGCCGATGCCTCGAGTGCGCCGTTTGTCTTGACGGCGAAGCTGGTGGATGAGCATCCTATGCGGGTGGAGCCTGTGACGTGCTTAGCGAAGTGCGACATGACATAGGCGCGCGGCAGGAGTTTGTTCTTCGTGTTGCCGGGATTATACTTCGACTCGCCTGTGCCTACGAAGGCCCAGTGTGCACGCATGTACCAGTAGATGTAGCCGGTGCAGCCTGCCTGCATGCACTCATTCAGCTCCTCGGCAAAGAGCAGCTGCTCGTGCCAGTTGGGCAGGCGGTTGATTTGGTCGCTGACGGAGTGCTCAGTCATCCACACCTCCTTGCCATACTTCTTGGCCAGGGTGGCAGCACTCTTCATGTTGCCCAGCGGCTCATGTCCGTATATGTGTCCGGCTATGATGTCGATGTGCTTTCGTGCGGTGGTGTCGTTGAGCAGTTTGTTGGAATACTCAGGATTGAAGCCCAATGGCTCGGCACTGATGAGTCGCACGCCGGGATAGGTCTCCCTGTCGAGCATGTAGGCATAGTTCTTGACGAGCTTGAGCTGCTGGTCGGGGGTATAGAGACAGCCAGAGTAGTCAACCCACCAGTCGGGCTCGTTCTGTATGGACACGGCATCAATGTCGACCCTCTGCTGCTTCATGTATTTCAGAAAGGAGTTGAGCCATGGGAATAACTTCTCATAGCAGTCCTGGCGCAGCTCTCCGCGCTGGAATCCCTGGCTCTCATTGTTGCCACCCTGTGCGGTGCCGTTGGTCTTATACTCTCCTGGTGGCGACCATGGTGTTCCGAAGACGATGCCTCCGCGCTGCTTGACGATTCTGGCTGAGGGCACCGAGCCATACCAGTCGTAGGGTGTGTCCCAGCCCACGTCGGCTGCGGTGATGTTGCCCTTGAAGTTGGGCGATATCTCCATGCGCATGATGTTCAGCCCTATGGGCGATTCAGCTCCATAGAGCAGTCTTACGGGCTGAGTGTCGCTGCCAAAGGGGCACATGGCTCCGTCGCAGGCGGCAGCGCCGAAGCCTGTCACCGTCTGATAGCGGGTGCTGGTCACTGTCAGGGTTATCGTTCTGGCCTGCACGGCAGCGAAGGCCGTCAGTGCGACGAGTGTAGTAAAGAGTGTTTTCATGCTTTCACCTTAAAGATTGCTTTCTTGATTGCTGGAGCCATGGAGATGCAGGGTGCGTGTCCGTCCTGGGGGAAGAAGATGGCAAACATGCCGGGCTGACAGTCGACGAAGCTCTCGGCCATGAGTCCGGGATACTTGGTGATGTCCTTCTCGGCGTTGTATTCGGCCTCGGGCAGATGGCTCAACGGTGTGTATCCGTAGGTCTCAGGGGCATCGAGCGGCACCTGTATGTCAATCATTCTGCGGTGCGTCTCTATAACGGCCTCGTCGGGAGCCTTGCCCTGGGCGGTGGTAATGTTTACAAAGAGGTCGGCGCCCTTGATGGTGTGCTTGCCAGCCTCGAGCTTGTTAAGATTGTTTTTTTTCATGAACTCCACCACGTCCTTGAAGAGTGGGTTCACGCTCTCGTACTGAGCGAGGTTGTCTAATGTGTCGATAATCATAATATTTTCAAACTAATTCTGTCGTCGTATGCCGTTGATGTATGAGCCTTGGGCGGTGATGTTGCCATTGCGGTCTTTCTCCACGAACTGTCCGTCGCGCTTGCCGTTAGCATAGTTGCCCTCGAAACGCTTTCCGTCCTTTGCCTCCTCTATGGCGGGGCCGTGGCGCAGGCCGTTCTTGAAGGTGGCCTTGAACTTCGACCCGTCGCTCATGTGGCCTATGCATTCGCCGTCGGGCTGGCCATTGAGAAACATTCCCTCAATGACGTCGCCCTGCTTTGTGGTGAGTTTTCCCTTTCCATTGGGCATGTCGGTCTTCCACTGTCCCTGGTATATGGTGCCGTTGGCCCACACCACTGTGCCCTGCCCGCTCTTGTCGCCGTTGAGGAACTGTCCGGTGTACTGGTCGCCGTTGGCATACTTGATGATGCCCTGTCCCGTGCGCTGCCCCTTCTCATAGTCGCCCTCGTAGATGTCGCCGTTCTGGAAGCGGTATATGCCCTTTCCGTGTTGCAGGTCGTCGTGCCATTGGCCTATGTAGAGGTCGCCGCTGGCATACTTGTAGGTGCCCTTGCCCTCACGCTTGTTCTTAGCATACTGCCCTTCGTAGGTGGTGCTGTCGCTCCACACGAAGATGCCCTTGCCGTCCTTCATGTCGTCCTTCCACTCGCCGTCGTACCATGCTCCGCTGGCAAAGGTGTACTTGCCCTTGCCCTGCCGCTTGTCCTGATACCACTGTCCGTCGTATACGTCGCCGTTGTAGTAGTGCATCACACCGTGTCCGTGCTGATAGTCGGTGTACCAGAGTCCCTCGTAGCGGTTGTTATTGAGAAACCAATAGGTGCCCTGCCCGTGCTGGTGGTCGTCGAGCCACTGTCCCTCGTAGCGCTCTCCGTCGCTGAAGACGTAGGTGCCGTTGCCCTGCCGCTTGCCTTTCACATAGTCACCCTCATACCAGTTGCCGTTCTTCCATGTGGTCTTGCCCTTGCCGTGGGGCAGGCCCTTGGCCATTTCGCCGTTGTATTCGCCGCCATCGCGTGTGGTGCACGACCCCAGGGTGATGCTTTGGGCTTGTGCAGCGCATGGTAGCAGCAAGATGCTTATAACAAGAAATATGTGTCGTATATTCATTTTGTTTACTTTTGTCTGCACCCTGTTATTTAATCACCCGTTTCTTTCCGTCGATGATATAGATACCCTTCTGTGCATGAAATGGGTTGGTTGTATATTCACGGTGCAAAGTTACAAAAAAGGTGAGAGAAATGAAAAGAAATACACGTTTTTCTTTCTCTTCTCTAACTTATTTTGTACTTTTGGCTTGTGCCGAAGGTACTTTCGCTCGGAATTGCAAAAGAAATAAATGTTTTTCTTTTGCAATTCGCTCGCTTATTCGTACCATTGGCTGGCACCGAAGGTACTTTCGCTTCCTCTATATAACAAATAGACACTTGTTATATTAACTTCAATTTGAGAGCCTTAAATCTATACTCTGCACAAGAATGATGGCACCCGTAGGCGCGGGAATAATGGCACCCGTAGGCACTCCCCTCCCCTACATGGGAGGGGAGTGCCTACGGACTCCCTGCGTTTCCGACTGCGCTCTCTGCGCTTTCGACTTTCAAAAAAAATACTGTTTTTCTTTTGCAATTCGCTCGCTTATTCGTACCATTGGCTGGCGCCGAAGGTACTTTCGCTCGGAATTGCAAAAGAAAAAAACGTTTTTCTTTTGCAATTCGCTCGCTTATTCGTACCATTGGCTGGCGCCGAAGGTACTTTCGCTCGGAATTGCAAAAGAAAAAACAATTTTTCTTTTGCAATTCGCTCGCTTATTCGTACCTTTGCAGGTTGAAAACACTAAAAAACACGGAAGAACATGACATTTACAGCTATCATTCCTGCACGCTATGCCTCCACACGTTTCCCCGGCAAGCCGTTAGCCATGCTGGGCGGCAAGCCAGTAATACAGCGTGTGTATGAGCAGGTGGCAAAGGCGCTCACAGTCGCCCAAGGACAATCAACGACTCACGCACCCGTATGGGTGGCTACCGACGATGAGCGCATACTTCAAGCCGTGGAGGCCTTCGGCGGCCAGGCGGTGATGACACGCAGCGACCACCAGAGCGGCACCGACCGCATAGAGGAGGCAGCAGAGAAGACGGGCACCACGGCCGACGTCATCATCAATGTGCAGGGCGACGAGCCGTTCATACAGCAGTCGCAGATTGATACGCTGATGCACCTCTTCGACGACGCAGAGACGCAGATAGGCACCATAGGCAAACCCTTTGACACGATGGAACAAGTGGAGAACCCCAACTCGCCGAAGATAGTGTGCGATGTGCGCGGCTATGCCCTCTACTTCAGCCGCAGTGTTATTCCCTTTGTGCGCGATAAGTCGCAGGCATCAGCCCTTCAGCCGCAAAGCTACCTGAAGCACTTAGGCATATATGCCTACCGCCGCGAAGTACTGTCCGAGATAACCAAGCTGCCGCAAAGCCCCTTGGAACTGGCAGAGCGCCTGGAGCAGCTGCGCTGGCTGCAGAACGGCTACCGCATAAAGGTGGGGCTGACCGACGTGGAGACTGTGGGCATAGACACCCCCGACGACCTGATACGCGCCGAAGCATTTATCAGGGCGCTCCCCTGACCGAAAAAAGAGCGTACTGTACGGTTGAAAGTAATTTGCATAGAAAGTTTGGAAAGAAATTGGAATAATAAGAATTATTTTGCCTACGGCACTCGTTGCGCATGCCAATTATTCTCATTATTCCTATTTCTTTCAACAAAAAAGACGGACAGATGTTCGACTTTTTTAAGTGAACTCATCCAATGATTTCCTGTGCAGTGATGATGGTCTTGCTGCGGCAGCTGTAGGTGCCCACGGTGAGGTGGTTCTCAGAACGCTGAGCCATGTCTTCTATGATTTGTTGAAAGGAGAAGAGCCCCGTGTCGTAGACAAGGCATGAGCCGGATTCAGGGTCGAGCGTCATTTCCGACAGGCGCCTGACGGTCTGGAAGGTGGCTGTTAGTCCCTTGCGCTTGGCCAGTCGGCGGCATTGGTCTATCATAGGTGATGAACCTACGAAGTAATAGTTCACATCGGCACGCTCGCCACTGTGGAATCCCAGTGACTGGCATGCACGGTGGTAGAGCATCTGTATGAGGGCCAGGAAGGCACGGAAATAAATGGCCAGCTTGATGGGCAGCGTGACGAAGAACGAGAGGTGACCGTAGTGCTTGCGAAAGAAGATGAGCATGGCCTGATAGAACACATGCACATAGCGATAGCTGGTCTTCTGGGTGGACTCCCCCTTGTAGTGCACAATGGAAGCAGGATAGTACCAGTTTTCGTAGCCGCCCTTCAGTATGCGGCAGCTCAGATCTATATCCTCACCATACATGAAGAAGTCCTTATCGAGCAACCCCACCTCGTTGAGCACGCTGCGCCGCAACATGCAGAAGGCTCCGCTCATCACCTCTATGCGGCTCGGCTCGTCCCAAGGCAGATGACTCATGTAGTAGCGGCGCGAACAACCCACCATCTTCAGCAGCGACACCCACG
>JAEEGL010436871.1_pt1 | contig 21570 bp, 18 predicted proteins | sample 9134231 | NCBI WGS metagenome assembly JAEEGL01 (sample SAMN16246548, study PRJNA631951) | gut metagenome | biome: gut microbiome; feature: rumen; material: fiber-attached | host: Bos | place: Iran: Karaj | collected 2018-10
GCTTCATCGTCGGCTTGACGACGGTAACGGTATACGTATTTTCCGGGAGTGCCGCCCGCGCCGGGTAATAGGCGCCGAATCTCCACATGGCAAACAAGCCGCATTCAACGGCAATGAATATCAGGACCGCAAGAACAAGCTTCATTATCTGTTTCTTGCTCGGCTTTGGCTTTGGCTTTGGTCGTTCCCTGTCCTTCGGTGCGGGGCTGTTCCCAAACACCCGATCATCATCGCCGCCGTCAAAATAATAGACGTCCTCGCTCGTGAAAAGCTCGTTGTAATGCGCGGCGATATGGTTCGCAGCGGCGCGTGCAAGCTCCTCCGATAGGCGGTCGTTCTCGTCCGCGTCTGTCATTATCTCTTCGGCCTTTCGGAACTTCTCGGCCATGTCTTCGTCGTCCTCGCCGCCAGTGATCGGAAGAGCAAAGCCCGAAAACTGAGAAGCAATCGCACGCTCGAGGGTAGAGGCATACGATGTCGCTCCAAGCTCTTTCAGCGTGGGGATGATCTCATGGACGTGCTCGGAACGAAGTATCTCCTCGGAATCGAAAGATTCCATTACGAACGCGAGGAGCGCGAGCTTTCGCTGTTCTGCATTCAGCGCCCCTTGCCCTGCGAGCCCCGAAAGCAGCCGGTCGAAGCTAACGGAGGGATATGGTTTGTCGCTTCCCTCGGGGCAGAAAACCGTCCTGACGCCTTTTTTTATACTACCGACCGCGCGGATAGCGATGTCGATCTCGTCCTCTCCAGAGGTAAAAACGACGGCGTTGTTTTTGATCGAACCCCAATGCTGAATGAAAAGCACGCGCTGTGTCCTGACCGAAACACTTCCGCTTCCGCCGTTCTTGATTGCGGGCGAAAGCTTGCCGCCCACGAAAAAGCTCTGGCGGAACAGACTTCCGGCGAAGCCGCGTTTTCTTTTGATGTTGATCCGGATACGATCCATTTGTTTTTCTCCAATGATCTTTGGATGCTGCTTAATGGTCATTATACCATTCAAACTCCACCCAGGCAATACCGCCATGGCATCACGTTTTCCACGGGGGTATTAGGGGGCATCCCCCTAAAGATGAGCCCACCGGGCTCCCCACGACGTTTGCGGCACACAAACGTCCTGCTGGTTACGAAGTTGATCCTATGCCATAAGTTATTCGCGGGCGTCGGGTTATCGCCCGCGGCCTGTTTATCGCCATGCGGACCTTTGGCATCATCGGTTTAACGGACGCAGGCCGGATGATGCCAAATACGGTTGTTTTGGCGTCATGAAAACATATCGAGCGTTTCGAGCACGTTTTGGTCATTCGCTTCCTTTTCTTCCTCGGTCATTTCGGCGGGCGGGGTGAATGCGGACGCTTGTTCCCTCGGGGCGAAGTCCATCTCCCGCAGCTCCTCGCGGAACAGAGCCCGGATATCGTCGAGCGTGAAATCATGTTCTCGGCGACGCAGAAGGCGGTCGAGGTATTCCCCGATCGCCTTTACCGCGATTGAGTTTATAGAGCAGTGCTTTGCCGAGCGCGATTGCTTTTTGATTACTTCCTTATCACTATCCGGCATTCCGCTTCATGCTTTTTCTTTTTTCAGTATCCGGAAAAACCGCGCTTCATTCGAAGAATCCGTTGAATTCCGGCGTGAACTCGCCCGAGGCGGACGAGAGCTTTTGAATGAACACGTTTTCAAAGCCGAGATCCAGCGCATGATCGACCGCCCGCTTATACTCGGCTTTGGTGATGCGCCTGTCAAGCGGCCTGCTCATGCCCGGTATGGGCGTATACTGGCTCATGAGCGATATGCAGACTTCGGCGGGCAGCTCGCTTTTTATCCAGTCAAGCACGCGCCTTGTTTCATCCACGGCGCACGGCAGCACGAGATGACGGATGATGACGCCCTTTTTGGCTATGCCCTCCTCATCGAGCTCCAGCGTGCCGACCTGGCGAAACATCTCCCTGACCGCGCCGCCGGCGAACTCGAAATAATCCCCCCTGCCGCTGTACCTTTCCGAAAGCCCGGCGGAAACGTATTTGAGATCCGGCAGATAGATATCTATCATGCCTTCAAGCCTTTTCAGCGTTTCAGCGCGCTCGTAGCCGTTGGTATTGTAAACTATGGGAACGGTAAGCCCAAGCTCCTTTGCAAGCGGTACAGCCCGCTCTATGAGCTTTATATGGGGCGTTGGAGTTACAAGGTTCACGTTATGCGCGCCGAGCTCCTGCATACGGAGCATAAGCGCCGCGAGCTTTTCTTCGGTGAGCTCCGCAGCGCCTTCCGTCCTGCCGCCTTCGGAGCTTATTCTTTTATTCTGGCAGAACACGCAGCGCATATTGCATCCGTTGAAGAATATCGCTCCGCTGCCGCGAGTGCCGGAAATGGGCGGCTCCTCGTAATAATGCCTTGCCGCCCTTGAAACGTATGAAGCGGAGCCGACTCCGCAGGCTCCGGTCTCGCCCGCTTCCCTGTCCGCTCCGCACATTATCGGACAATCATAACAATTCATATCCGCCTTATCACTCCGCCTCCTTCTTCGATACGGTGAACGTAAACCGGATAAGGGCTTTTTCGTATTTTACGGTTATGCTCTCGCCCATGAGCCGCAGCACCTCTTCGGTGATGGCGAGCCCGAGCCCGGTGCCGTCGCCGGTATGCGCCTCGTCCGCCTTGAAGAACCTGTCGAACAGATGCGGGATGTCCTTTTCCTCGACGATAGCGGGGTTTTCAACGTAGACGAGCCATTTATCATGAGTCTCATCCATGCCGACCTCGATCGTTCCGCCGTGAGTACCGTGCTTTACAGCGTTATCCATGAGGGATACCATGACCTGCTCGAGCCTGTCGGGATTGCTGAAAGCGTAATACTTGCCCTCGGGAACGGTCAGATCGATCCTCATGCCGTTTGCGGAGGCAGATTCGCTGCACCTGTCCGCGGCGTCCGCTATGAGCTCATACAGCTCGAGCTTCCTCAGCTTCAGCGCAACGCCTCCGCTTTGCAGGCGCGAGAGCTCCAGCAGATCGTTGATGAGAGTCGAGAGCCTTATGCTCTCCTTCAATATGCTGCCGTAGTAGCGCTGCTTGTCGGCCTCATCCTTAACGAGGCCGTCGTTGAGCATATCCGCTATTCCCCTGATCGAGGCGAGCGGAGTCCTCAATTCGTGGCTGACGTTCGCCACGTAGTCGCGGCGCGTCTGTTCAAGGCGCTCGGCCTCGGTAACGTCCATTATGAGAGCCACCGCGCCGGCTACCGCGCCGCATTCCTCCTCGATAGCGGCGGTGCTGATGCTCAATTTGCGCTCCCCGCAGGAGATGGTATCGACGCGGCTTTCGCCCGTGGAGAGTACCTCCTTCGCCGCCTTTATGATCTTATCGAAAGCGGGTACGGCACAGATATCGGAGTCCGTTCCGCCGAGCAGGCGCAGCGCGGAGTTGTTGCTCTGTGTGACTTCGCCTTCGGTATTGAAGCCGATTATGCCTTCATTGAGGCCGTCGAGCACGGCGCGCAGGCGGTTCCTTTCGATCATGAGCGCGCCGATGTTCTCGCGGAGGTTATCCGCAAGCCCGTTAAACGTCTCGCCGAGCTCCGCTATCTCACGCGTGCCCTCCGGCTTGACCCTTCCGCTGTAATCGCCGGAGGAGAACTCCCCCGCCACCTTGTTGAGCTTTTTGACCGGGTTGGTCAGGCGGCGGCTGAGAAGGTATATCGGGAGCACCATCAGCAGCGCCGCAAAGAGCGAAGTGATAACGAGCACTATGAGCACGCTCTTCGAGGTCTCTGCGATATCGTTTACCGGTTTTATGAGGAATACTGCTCCGAGCGTTTTTTCGCCTTCCGCAGCGGGCAAAGCGACTATTACGCCGTGCTTAGAATCGATCTGCGAATACTCCGAATAGGGCTCGGCGTTTACTGCTTCATCATAGATCCCCTTGCAGAGATCGATGTAATTATTGAATTTGTCCACGCTCTTGCCTTCGCCGTCGGGCCTGTCGCCCTCCTGATGAGGCGGGGCGACTTCGGGCTTATCCATGGGGACCTCATTATGCTTCGGCTCGGAAAAAGCGAAGGGCTCCTTCTTTTCATCGAGCACCACGACGACCGTTTCGTTCGAGCGGAGCATGAAATGATAGTTATCCTCCGATATGCTGCCGTTTAAGAATTTAACCGTGGCTTCGGAAAGCATCCTCGCCTGGGGGCGCATGCCGTTTGCGAGCACCTTGCCGTAAACGGTTCGCCCGACCAGCGAGAAAAGTATTACGGTAAGCGCAATACTCGCCACCAGCGCGGTAAAGCATATCAGCAGCATGGAAGCGAGCAGCCCCGGTTTTTTCATTCCGGCGGACGCCTTTTTTTCAGGATTCCTGTTCACCGTTATAGACCTCAAAGCGGTAGCCGACTCCGTAAACGGTCTTTATCGCCCAGCCGACGTCCTCCTGCGGGAGCTTCTGTCGGATGCGCTTTATCTGGGTATCGACCGCCCTGGTATCGCCGAAGTAATCGTAGCCCCAAACGAGGGATAGTATCTTCTCCCTTGAATAGACCTTGCCGGGATGGGAGGCGAGAAGCTGGAATATCTCGACCTCCTTGGGGGTCAGGGGGAGCCTTTCGCCGTCGAGCCGGACGTCGTAATTGTTGATGTTGATCTCCAGCCCGCCGTACCTGATCATCTGCGTGGGCTCCTCGGACTGGCTGCTGTACCTTCTGAGCACGGCCTTGACCCGCGCGACGACCTCGCGGGCGCTGAAGGGCTTTACGATGTAATCGTCCGCGCCAAGCTCCAGCCCGAGCACGCGGTCGATCTCCTCGGATTTGGCGGTAAGCATAATAACGGGAACGTGGCTCATCTGTCTTATTTCGCGGCAGACGTCCATTCCGTTCTTTTTGGGCATCATTATATCGAGAATAACGAGATCCGGCTTTTTATCATTGAAGACCTCTATCGCCTGAAGCCCGTCGTAAGCGGAAACGCACTCAAAGCCTTCGTTTTTGAGATAGGCGTTCAAGGTCTCGTGAATGATATGCTGATCGTCGCAAATCAGTATCATCTTGCTGCTCATATCCATCCTCCTTTTTTGAGCTTATTATAAACTAAAACCTTCCCATATTCAACCGCTTTGCCAAGTTGACATCTTTGATACACAGTTTGACATCATTGTGTCCGCAGCGATCGATTTTGAATATCGTGACAAAAATATTTTCGGGTTAGCCATTGCCAAACGGTTTTTTTTGGCTATAATTATATCTGTAAAAGAATAGGGCGCATAAAGCCCGATACTATAGAAAGGATAATACAGTATGGATAATGAAAAGATCAGAATGCCGGCCGGTGCGATAATCGCCTGCATACTTATAATAGTGTTTATTCTGGCCGGTATCGCCGCCGTATGGCTCTTCAGCGACGGGAAGCTGTATCTCCCCGGGAAGAGCTCCGGGCAGACCGCGGCAGTCGAGGGCACCGTCTCCCCCACCGAATGGGGTTTCGTTACGCCCACGCCCACGAAGCGCCCCGCGTACACTCCGAGCGAGGGTGATACGGGCGCCCAGGAGGGCGAATCGACGGTCGATATACTTGCCAACTGCATGAGCACGGTCGTCAGCATCGACGTTTCGGTCATGAGCGGCCATTCGGAAGTCGTCGCCGGCAGCGGATCGGGCGTCATCATTTCGGAGGACGGGCTCATCGTCACCTGCAACCACGTTGTTGAAGGCGCGGCCTCGGTGGACGTGTTCCTGAACGACGGCTCCACCTATAAGGCGGAGGTGCTCGGCACAGACAGCGTGACCGATATAGCCGTTATAAAGCTTAAGGCGGACGGCGTAAAGTTCCCCTGCGCGACCCTCGGCTCCTCTGAGGAGCTGCACGTCGGCGACAGAGTCTACGCTATCGGCAACGCGCTCGGCGAGCTTTCCAACACCGTGACCGAAGGCATAATCTCCGGTCTCGGCCGTGATATCGAGGTCAACGGTCAGAGCATGTCCCTGCTTCAGACAAGCGCCGCGATCAACGAGGGCAACTCCGGCGGCGCTCTCTTCCGGTACGACGGAACGCTCATCGGCATAGTTAACGCCAAATCGAGCGGCGTTACGAGCAGCGGCGCCACGATAGACGGCCTCGGCTTTGCGGTGCCCATCGATATCGCCAAGCCCATAATCGAGGATATAGTTACCTACGGTTACGTTACCGGCCGTCCGTACCTCGGCGTTTCCACCAAGAACGTCACCTTCGGCGGGATGTTCACCCGTTACACCTATCCCCAGGTCGTATCGGTCGTCGAGGGCGGCCCTGCGGATATCGCCGGCATCAAGGAGAACGATATCATCACCCAGATCAACGGCACCTCCATCACCAGCTCCACGGCGCTGCGCGTTGAGATCAATAAATACAAGGTCGGCGACAAGATCACCGTGGTAGTGCAGAGGGATTCCCAGGTGCTTACGTTTGAAGTCACTCTGCTCGAAAGAACCTCCAGATAACGGCTGATAATGTTAAAGCGATGGAATTGATTGGGGCTTCCTAATAAGGAAGCCCCGTGCGAGCTGAGCGAGCCGTAAGGCCGACGAGAAATGCATGCATATTTCGAGGAGGCCGTCGCCGCGCCGCGATAGGCGCGGAATGCGAACAAGGGGGCAAGTCGAACCGCTCCTGCGAGACATATCTTAGCTGGATCGACGATGTACGGGGCGGACCCAGCCGACCATTTTAAACCGCATTGATCAGATAAAACAAAACATGGTATTGAGCTTTCACCCAATACCATGTTTTTTTGTGTATTAATTGTTTTGCAAGCGAATACTTCCTTATTCGGATGTATTTATCCCGGGCATTTTAATACCTTAGCTTTAAACCGTTTTCTGGCTTATGCCCTTAATATTGCAGATGAGCCAGTCATGCTCCTTGACCGTGATAACGCTGTCGCAGTAGGGGCATTTTGCGGTCATATTGATGCTTACGGGAGCTCCGCAGTTGGGGCAGTTGATTACCTGCATCTGTGCTGCGGCGCCGGTCTTTCTTCCGCTGGTGCGGCACAGATCCCACTCGTAACGCATGAACTTTTCAAGCTTGGGATCGCCCCGGACGATGTTTCCCGTCGCGTCGTCGGTGGTGTAGGTGGTGATCCTCGTCCTGAGATCGATTATCAGGTGATCCCTGCCATCCCTGACCTGGTAGCCGCGAATGGTCGCCCCGAGCACGCCTATGCGTTCGATATGGGGCGTTTCATGCTTTGCTCTGATCTCGGAAAGCTGACGGTCGAACTGGGTGTAGAGCTCGTCGGTGAAATACGGCGCCATGGGCGAGATATCCTTCGCCGCCCAGGTATTCTGGAACTGCACGTACAGATTGGATACCTTGTTCTCGATCTGCATCACGCTGAAGCCCTCGTCATGCTCCGCAACGTATTCTTCGATCGGGCGCAGATCCATCTGCGAAGTCGGCTGTGCTCCTGCGTTGACGGAGGGCGCCGCGCCCTTGCTCTTTCGCCCGGCTATTACGATTATGATTATCACTATGATGATTATGAAAACCACTTCAAAGCCGACCGAACCGCCGGATCTGCTGCCGTCGTCATAGCCGAGCCAGCCGAACCCGCCGCCGAAATCGAATCCGCCGCCGGAGCTTCCTCCGCCGCCGTAATTACTGTCGCCGCTGAAGCCGCCCGCATCCGCAAACGCGGATGAGACCGCGCAGAGCATCGCAAGGCAAATGATAAGAGTCAATACTATCCGTGCCTTTTTCATCATGTGCTCCTCCGTTTGAGTTTCGGGGTGAGAGAACGGATCCCCTCACCCCGATTATAATACAATATGCTCTTTAAGTAAAGAGTTTGATGCGCGAAGCTTTGATATCGCCCGTCAACTGTCGAGGATATCCTGCAGCGCGTCCTTCCTGAACTGGGTCGTGTAGAGATCGTAATAGTAGCCGTGGAGCTTTAAAAGCTCCCTGTGCGTGCCGGATTCGGTGATCATACCGTCGCGGATAACGAGTATCCTGTCGGCGGAGCGGATGGTCGAAAGCCTGTGCGCTACTATGAAGCTCGTGCGGTTCTCCAGCACCTTCGTAATGGCGTTCTGGATGAGCTGCTCGGTCTCGGTATCGATGGAGCTCGTCGCTTCGTCGAGCACGAATATCCTCGGATCGGCAAGTATTACCCTCGCAAAGGATATGAGCTGCTTTTGACCGGTGGAGAGCCTTCCGCCGCCTTCGCCGACTTCGGTATCGTAACCGTCCTCGAGCTGTTCTATGAACTCATGCGCGTGAACGAGCTTCGCGGCGGCAGTCACCTCTTCATCGGAAGCGTCCGGCCTGCCGTAGCGGATGTTCTCGCGGATGGTCGTTGAGAACAGATGCGGCTGCTGGAGCACGTATCCGAGGCGATCCTGCAGCCAGAGCTGACTGCGCTCACGGTAATCGACGCCGTCGATGAGTATGCGGCCCTCGGTCGGCTCGTAGAAACGGCAGACGAGGTTGACTATGGTGCTCTTTCCGGCGCCGGTCTCGCCGACGAGGGCGATGGTCTGCCCCGCCTCCACTTTAAGATCGAAATGGGAGAGCACCTTTTCGCCCTCCTTATAGGCGAAGCTGACGTCGTCAAACTCGACGGAGCCCTTGATATCCTCCCAGTTTTCGCGCTTGGGATCGAACGAATCGCCGTACTTTTCGATAACGTCCGCGCGATCCTTGATCTCGCACTCGGTATCGATGAGGGTGATGACCCTTTCCGCGGAGGCCTGCGCGGACTGCATCTCCGCGAATATGCCCGCGAGCTGCTGAATGGGATCGAAAATGCCCGTGGAGTAGGAGATGAACAGCGCGAGCGTGCCGACGCTTATCGTGCCGATGGCGGCGAATTTGCCCGCGGCGCTCATGCCGCCCGCATAGAGCGCAAGGCCCGTTCCGACGGCGCCGAGGCTCATGACTATCGGGGTGAACATGGCGGAAAGCACCGCGGCCCTTATTGAAGACTTGCGCATGCGGCCTGTCTCCGCGCGGAACTCCTCGGTGTTCTTTTCCTCGCGGACGAGGGTCTTGGTGGTGATCGCGCCCATGATCCCCTCGTTCAGCGCGCCGGTTATTTTGGAGTTCTGCTTCCTCACGTCGCGGTAATGCTTCAGGATCTTCTTTTCGAAGTAGACGCAGATCACGGCAAGAGGCGGCATGACGATTATAACGAGCAGCGCCAGTATGGGGTTGATGGAGAGCATTATGGCTATAATTCCCACGATGTACGAAGCCGACCACAGAAGGTCGATTATAGACCATGCTATGAGCTCCGAGAGCCTGCCTATATCGGAGACCATGCGCGCCATTATGTAGCCGACGGCGGTCTTGTCATAATAGGAGAACGAGAGCTCCTGCAGCTTCCTGAAGGAATCCTGCCTGATAGCGTACGCGATCTTCATCTCCAGCCTGCCTGAGCCGAGTATGAACGCAAGTACGCCCGCGCCCTGGACAATAATGAGCCCCGCGTAAATAAGGGCAAAGGGCAGTATCGCATCCCTGCGCCCGAGCGGGATGAGGTTGTCTATCGCATAGCGGCTCATGAGCGGGTACGCGATATCAATGGCGGCGACGACTATGTTCGCAATAATGGTGAGTATGACCGTGCCCTTTGATCTGAGCGCGTATTTGATAAGGCGCTTCCAAAGCTTAAAGTCGACCTTCTGATCGAATTCCTTTTCTTTCAGAGCGGAAGTGCTCATTTCCTCCATATCTTCCATTATTCCTCACCTCCCGTCGTATCGTTTGCAAGCTCGTCTTCGAGCATATTCTGGATATCCGCTATCCTCTTATACAGGCCATCCTCGCGGATGAGCTGTTCGTGAGTGCCGGTCTGCACGAGTTTTCCGTGTTCGAGCACGAGTATCTTATCGGCAGTAGAGAGCGTCGTTATCCTGTGAGAGATAATGAACGTGGTGCAGCCCTCTCTCCTGCCCGCGAGCGCCTCGCGGATGGCGGCGTCCGTTTCGGTATCGACGGCGCTCATGGAGTCGTCGAGTATGATTATCGGCGCGTTCTGCATGAGCATCCTCGCTATCGCCACGCGCTGCTTCTGGCCGCCGGAGAGCGTAACGCCCCTCTCGCCGACTATCGTTTCGTAGCCGTTTTCAAAGCCGGTCACAACGTCGTGTATGGAGGCTATGCGCGCCGCCTCGAACACCTGCTCTTCGGAGGCTTCGGGATCGACCATGCGGATGTTCTCCATAATCGTCCTCGAATAGAGGAACGGCTCCTGAAGGACTATGCCTATGCTCTTTCTGAGATGATGGCGTTCGATATCGTTTATGTTGACGCCGTCGATAAGTATCTCGCCCTCCGTCGCCGTGTAGAGGCGCTGTAACAGCTGCACGAGGCTGGATTTGCCGCTGCCCGTGGAACCGAGTATCGCGACCGTTTCGCCCCTGTGAGCGGTGAAGCTGATATCCTCCAGCACGGGAGCCGTGCCGTCCTCATATTTGAAGCCCACGCTGCGGAACTCGACGTTCCCGCAGATCTCGGGAGTGAGCGCGCGGCCGGGCTCGGTCTCGACGGGAGCGGACATTATCTCATCGATACGCCCGAGCGATACCGAAGCCTTGCCGAGATCGGCAAGTATCCTGCCAAGCTGCCTGACAGGCCATGTGAGCATGCCCGTGTAGGAAACGAATACCAGCAGCTCGCCGATGGAGATCTTTCCGTTTATGGCAAAGAGCACGCCTACGCAGAGCGATATCATTATCTGCAGATAGCCGACCGCATCGGAGGAGCTCCAGAAATACGCCATAAGGTCGTTGACGCGAAGCGCCTTGTCCCTGAAATCGGCGTTCTTTTCGGTGAATTCGTCAAGCTCGCGCTTCTGCTGACCGAAGGCCCTGACTACCCTTACTCCGGTAAGGTTCTCCTGGATGGCGGCGGAGAGCCTGCCTTCGGCTTCGTCTGCGTCGGAAAAGCTCTTCTTTACCGCCTTGAAATAGATGAAGCTCGAAAGCGTGAGCACGGGCATCAGTATCACCGACCAGAGCGTGAGCAGGGGGTCGATCCTCAGCATTATCACGGCGGCGATCACTATCATAAGGACTGTTCTGATTATTTCAAGGAGCTGGTTCTGGATGAACCTTTTGATGGTATCCACGTCGGAGGTGCATCTTTGCACCAGATCGCCCGTGGATACGTGCTTGAAGTAATCGAACGGTACGTTCGCAAGATGGGCGTAAAGATCGTCGCGCATGTTCTTTGCCATGGTCTCGCCCGCGTCTGCTATGAAGCTGCGCCTCATAAAAGTGCTCAAAGCGTTTATCGCGGTCACGGCAAGGAGCGCAAGCGCCATTAAATAGAGATGATCGAGCAGGTATTCCCTGCCGCCGATGCTCTCTATCCAGCTTATGAGCTTTGCCGGGATCGCGCTCAGATCGGCGTTATAGCCCTCGTCCGCGAACGGAAGCAGAACGTAGTCGATCGTAAAGCTTGTTACTATCGGGATGACGTATGCCGAAACGACTGCGATGAGGAGCGCCGCCGCCGCTATTATGAAATATTTGGTTGTACCCCTCATGATGCGCCTTACAAGGCGGTAGTTGACGGGTTTGCGTTCTTTCTTGTTCTTCTTTTTTTCGATCGTGATAGATTCCATTTGAGTCACCTTGCCTGACGGATCAGGCGTTCTTCCTTTTCAAGTAAAAAAACCGCGGGCCTTATGCCCGCGGCTGCGCGTTATTCTTCCTGTTGAAAATCACTTGACAGGCCGCACAGATATGCCTTGGGCATAGTTATACATCGATACAATGGATGCTGAACGCTGGATCATGATATAGAACATATTGACGGCCTCCTTTCGTTTTTTCATAGTATAATCCCCGCATTGCCCGTTAGCAATAGTTTTTTCCCAAATAACGGCAATATATTTTTATAAAAAAGCAAATATATTCCGGGTACGCCCCATATGAGTGTTGACATATCGGCGGCATGAGCATATAATATGCATTGTTAGCACTCAAAGGTGTTGAGTGCTAAACGCCCCTCCCGCTCCGGGCCGATACCCGGATGCGCTTTACGGGGAGGCATTGACAGGATCAATAATTATTCACAATAGGAGGAATCGAACAATGAAACTCAGACCGTTATCCGACAGAGTCGTGATCAAGTCTCTTGAAGCTGAAGAGACCACCGCTTCCGGATTCATTCTTGCAGGCAACGCAAAGGAAAAGCCCCAGATGGCGGAGGTCATCGCGGTCGGCCCCGGCGGCGTTGTTGACGGCAAAGAGATCGTTATGAACGTCAAGGTCGGCGACAAGGTGTTCTACTCCAAGTACGCAGGCACCGAGATCAAGCTTGACGGCGTTGAATACACCATCGTCCGCCAGAACGATATCCTCGCGGTAGTCGAGGAATAATGAGGAGGTAATATCATGGCAAAGCAGTTGAAGTACGGCGAGGACGCAAGGCGTTCTCTTGAAAAGGGTCTCGACACCCTTGCCAATACCGTTAAGATAACCCTGGGCCCCAAGGGCCGCAACGTCGTTCTCGATAAGAAGTTCGGCGCGCCCCTCATCACCAACGACGGCGTGACCATCGCCAAGGAGATCGAGCTCGAGGATCCGTTTGAAAACATGGGCGCTCAGCTCGTCAAGGAAGTCGCGACGAAGACCAACGACGTCGCGGGCGACGGCACCACCACCGCCACGCTCCTTGCGCAGGCCATCGTTCGCGAAGGCATGAAGAACGTCGCCGCGGGCGCGAACCCCATGGTAGTGCGCCGCGGTATCGAGAAGGCCGTTGAGGAGGCCGTTGCCGGTCTTAAAGAGATATCGAAGCCCGTTACCGGCAAATCCGAGATCGCGCAGGTCGCCTCCATCTCCGCTTCCGACGAGCGCATCGGCTCCCTCATTTCCGACGCTATGGAGCAGGTCGGCAACGACGGCGGTAGCACCGTTGAAGAGGGCAAGACCATGAAGACCGAGCTTCGCTTCACCGAGGGTATGCAGTTCGACCGCGGCTATGCTTCCGCATACATGGTCACCGATCCCGATAAGATGGAAGCCGTTCTTGACGATCCTTACATCCTCATCACCGAGAAGAAGATCACCAACATTCAGGATATCCTCCCCGTTCTCGAGCAGATCGCAAAGCAGGGCCGCAAGCTCCTCATCATCGCCGAGGACGTCGAGGGCGACGCGCTTGCAACTCTCGTTGTAAACAAGCTCCGCGGCATATTCACCTGCGTCGCGGTCAAGGCCCCCGGCTTTGGCGACAGGCGTAAGGAAATGCTGAAGGATATCGCGATACTTACCGGCGGTCAGGTCATTTCCGAAGAGCTCGGCATGGAGCTTAAGGACGCCACCGTCGCTCAGCTCGGCTCCGCGCGCCAGGTCAAGGTCGACAAGGAGAACACCACCATCGTTGAAGGCGCAGGCTCCGCCGAGGAGATCGCAGCGCGCGTCAAGATGATCAAGAACCAGATCGCCGAGACCAAGAGCGAATACGATAAGGAAAAGCTCCAGGAGCGCCTTGCCAAGCTCGCGGGAGGCGTTGCCGTTATCTCCGTCGGCGCCGCTACCGAGCCCGAGATGAAGGAGATCAAGCTCCGCATTGAGGACGCTCTGAACGCCACCAAGGCTGCCGTTGAGGAAGGCATCGTTCCCGGCGGCGGTATCGCGCTCATCAACGTCATCGACCGCGTAAAGGCGCTCGAAGAGACCGCCGCGGGCGATGAGAAGACCGGCGTGCAGATAATCGTACGCGCTCTGGAGGAGCCCCTCCGTCAGATCGCCGCGAACGCGGGCCTTGAGGGCAGCGTTATCGTTGCGAACGTACGCGCTTCCAATAAGATCGGCTACGGCTACGACGCGGCTAAAGACGAGTACGGCATGATGTTCGAGAAGGGCATAATCGATCCTACCAAGGTAACGAGGAGCGCCCTGCAGAACGCATCCTCCGTCGCCTCGATGGTGCTTACCACCGAGAGCCTCGTGACCGATATCCCCAAGCCCGAACCCGCGATGCCCGCGGGCGATCCCGGCATGGGCGGAATGTATTGATCCAAAGCCGAAAATGAGTTCCGCAATTCCTGCGGATGACTTGCGGCGAAGCGTATATGAACAAACAAAGGGAAGGCTTTCGGCCTTCCCTTTAATATTGCCATTTATCAGAACCTGAAATAGATGAACGGGTTATATCCCGAGGCTACGAGCGAGGCGATGCAGAACGCGAGCGCGATAAGCACGAGGCCGATATCCGCCCAGTCCGCCCAGGCTTTGCCGTCGAACCTGTGCCTGAGCTTTGCGAGCAGCGGCGTGGAAGCCACGCAGGCCGCAGCGAGCAGGGGCAGGAACGAAAGCACGAGCACGCCGGCGTCATGCGAAATGAGCCCGTTCCTGAAGCTGAACATGGAGCCGAGGAACGCGAAGAGCTCCTTCAGGTTCGTGAAATCGAAGAGCATCCAGCCAAAGCCTGCGATCAGCAGCGAATAGATATGCCGCAGCGCCTTAGGCCACTTTTTCAGCCATTTGCCGAGGAAGAGCTTTTCAATAACGACGAAGAAGCCGTGCCAAATGCCCCAGAGGACGAAGTTCCAGCTTGCGCCGTGCCAGAGGCCGGTAAGCGCCCAGACGACCGCAAGATTGAATATCTGGCGGCTCATGCCCTTGCGGTTGCCGCCGAGGGGGATATAAACGTACTCGCGGAACCAGGTGCCGAGGGAAATATGCCATCTGCGCCAGAACTCGGTGTTCGACTGGGAGATATACGGATAATCGAAGTTTTTAAGGAACTCGAACCCGAACATCCTTCCGAGGCCGATCGCCATATCGGAATAGCCCGCAAAATCGAAATAGATCTGCAGCGAATACGCTATCATCCCGACCCACGAGCCGAGCGCGCCGTTTGCCATTGAATCGGCTCTGAGGCCGTTCCAAAGCAGCGCGACCTGGTTTGCGATAAGTATCTTTTTCGCAAGACCTATCGTAAAGAGCTTAACGCCGGAGGCGAACTGCGCGACGGATTCATGCCTGCCCTGGAGCTGATCCTCAATATCCTTGTAGCGGACGATCGGGCCGGCGATGAGCTGCGGGAAAAGCGCCACGTAGGTGCCGAAGAGCATCGGGTTCTTCTGGATGCCCGTATCGCCGCGGTAGGCGTCGATAACGTAGCTCATTGCCTGGAACGTGTAGAAGGAGATGCCTATGGGCAGCATGTTCTCCACGCCGATCTTTACGCTTGCAAGCTGCGGGATGAGCCCGCTGAGAGCCTTATAGAGCTCCTGCTTGGCTATGGGGGTAGGCATGGATCTCATGGCGGGGATGATCGCCTTGAGCGTATCATAGACCAGCGGGGTATACTTGAACACGCCCAGCATAAGCAGATTCAAAACGATCGCCGCGATGAGCGTTGCCTTTGCTCCGCCTTCCTTCCCCTTCCTTCTGAAAGCGCCCATGAGTATGCCCGCGGCATAGTTCATGAGGATCGAGAATACCATCAGCACAAAGCAGATGGGCTCTCCCCATGCATAGAAAAAGAGGCTGGCTACGCACAGCACAATATTGCGGTACAGCCTTTTAGGTACTATATAGTAAAGGGCGAGTACCGCAACGATGAATATTGTTAAAAACAGCAGACTTGAAAAAATCATTAACGGATATTATCTCCGAGAACGTCCATCATGGCGTCGTAATTATCGCCAACGCAGTAGTAGACCCAGGAACCGACGACCTTGACCTCGGTATTTTCAAGCTTAACGGCCTCTTCGGGGCTGTAAGTCGCCGCGAGCTGCTTCTGGCGCTCGATCCTGCTGCTGCAGATACCGGCGAGCTCCTCGGCATAGGAGGCGTCCTTCACCTTGAAAATGGCGACCTCATCGGCATTGACGGCGGGATTGGAGGACATATACCAAACGGAATCTTCAAGCTTGGCGGGATCTACGCCGAACTCTTCAAAATACTTGGAGGTGGGATAGGCCGCCATATCGCCGAAACCGGCGACCTCCTTTACAAGATCGTAGATCTCGGCGGGAGTCTTCTCGGTCGCCTGACCGCCGGGCTCCTTGCCGCCCTGGGACTTGGCGCAGGCGGAGAAGGCCAAAAGCGCCGTGAGCAATACGGATACGAGTGCTATAAAGGAAACAATCTTTTTCATGGATCAATACCCCCATTTAATATTGTGCGCAGCAACGCTGCGAAGTATCTCCGCCCACACCTTGTAGGCGTTGTTGGTCTGGTGAACGTAATTATCGCTGCAGTATTCGGGCTTCAGATACCCGTCGGGGCCGACGAGATGGCTCGCAATATCGACGAAAGAGTAGCCCTTTTCATCGCAGAGCCCGCGCAGCAGCCCGTTGAGCTTGCGAAGATTCTCATTGGTGAGCTTTTTCATACCCGAATCGCTTATAAGATACATGGCGCTGATGATGTAGATCTTGGTATCGGGTGAGCTTGAGGTGATGTTTTCGCACAGCGTACGGAAATTGTTCGCGGTGCCTTCGACGCCGTAAATGGCGACGTCGTTCAGACCGAAGCAGATAAACGCCTTCTTTGCGCCCATCATCTGGATCGAATCCCATAAAAGCCTCTGCTGGCCCTGATAAAGGGGGTGCAGGCTCGTGCTTGAAACGGGTTCGAGCGCGTGGCCGGCGCCGTAGCTTCCCTCACAGAGGAAATGCGTCTGGCCGAAGAAATTGGGGTTGGTGCCGAGCATGGCGTTGTTGTAGTTCTTCCAGCCGAGCATTATCGAATCGCCGACGAACACCGCGTCCGAGAACCAGTTTTCCGCCTCGGCCTCGGATACTCCGTAAAGATCGAGGGGCATCGTGTTGAGCCACAATACCTGACCGGCGGGAAGATCGGGAACGGCGGTGGGTTCCGGAGTCAGCATGGGATCGGGAGTCGGAGCGGCAGTTTCGGTAACGCCGGGATCGGGCGTCGGCGTGGGAGTCGCTTCTGTTCCGGAGGTGGATTCGGGATCGACGTTTATTTCAATTACCTGCCCGCCCTTGGGGCTTTTTGTGCAGGCCGCTGCTCCGAAAAGCATCAGCGCGGCGATAAGCAGGCACAGAGTTTTCTTCATACGTGCTTGATTCTCCTTTCGGCATAAAAATCCAAATATCAGTTTAACATATTTATAGAGAAAAGTCAATCAAAAAAAGAGCGCGGCGGACATTCGTCCTCCGCTCCCGGAAAGCCGTTATGACGCCGCGTATTTTCCCTTTTGAGAAAGAAAAATGCCCGGATCGCTCCGGGCGTTTATCACAGTTTCGTCAGATCTTATTCGCTATCTTCTCCACCCATCCGGTGATGAAGGGCACTTCAACGGGCTGCTTCCTGATGCACTTAATTGCGCAGGTGATCTCGACGGCAAGCATTACAAACCACAGTATGAGTATTATTGCGGCAAACATTACCGTGCAGAACACGTAGAAGACGCCGGAGGCGTGAGTGATGCCGCGGATGATCAGCCAGAGTATCGCGGGCACGATGCTCAAAACGTCCATAGCGAGGCACACGACGCAGGTATGCAGGCAGGCGACCCTTGCGACGGGATTCTTTTCAAGGAAAAACATGATTATCGGAAACAGCGGGAACACGAGGCAGCACCAGCCGGAAAGCCCGCACAGCACGTGAAGCACGGCCGCAAAAACGTTGCCCGTCATAAACGAGAACAGCGTGCATTTTTCTTCTTCCATACGAGGTTTACCTCCGTTTGAAGTCTTATTAAGATATTATACCGCAATTTGCCCAAAACCGCAATAGGTTTTATTATATCCGGAAGCGGCGCTTCTCCCCCGCGGTCAGCTCCCGACGATCACGTATCCGATACCGTAGTATTCGAGGAAGCGGATCAGATCCTTCGGCGTTATCACGAGCGTTGCCGTATCCGTATTCGGATGCACGCAAAGGCGCTCCCATGAGAGGATCGCCTCGTCGACGGCGACGGTCAGCACGCCCTTGCGGTTGTTTTCCCTGGCGCATTCGTTTGTGAGCGCCATCACGGAGACCGCCCCCTGCCTTGCTCCGAGCACAAGGCTCAACTGCTCCGCGGCGCCGAAGCTGAGCCTCGTCGAGCCGAGCCTGCGGCTGACTTCGCTCGTGCGGTAGGGCTTATCGGGATCGGTGAGATAAAGGAAAAAGCGTGTTCCGTGCTTGTTTGCAAGGAACAGGTTTTTACAATGCCTCGCGCCGTATTCCGCCCCTATGCCGCGGCAGAGCTCCATGGTATAGGCCGCGGGATGAGTCAGCCTTATAAAAGGGATCCCCGCTTTTTCAAGCGCTTCGACCGACTTTATTTCAGGTTCAGAAAGCTGAGATGATTCCATTCCTCCGCCCGCTCCATCCGATTAGATATGCTTCGATTATAGCATATCCCGCGGGATTTGCAAGTTAAAAAGGGGTTGCATTTCATTCCAAACTGTATTATTATGATAGTTGTGATATTCTTTATTATCGGAGTATTGTATGGAAGAGATACTTAATGCCGTTTCCGCGGCCTTGAGTCGAAGCCTTTGGCTTGCACCCCTTTTTGCTTTTATCGGCGGAGTTCTGACTTCGCTGATGCCCTGCTCGCTTTCGACCGTGCCCCTTGTGATAGGCTGCGTCGGAGGAGGAGAGACCAAGGGCAAAAAGGCCTTCCTGCTCTCCCTGCTCTTCGCTCTCGGCTCTGCAGTCACGTTCATTACTCTCGGCGTGATCGCTTCGGCGGCAGGTCTGCTGCTGGAAAAGCTTGAGATATGGATGCATCTGGTGCTCGGCATAATACTCGTGCTGATGGCGCTGCAGATGTGGGGCGTGATCGACCTTATCCCCACCGGCTCCCTGATGGCGGGAAGAAAGCTTAAGGGGAGCTGGGGCGCGCTCGCGGCCGGCCTTCTGGCAGGCGTGTTCTCCGCCCATTGCGCGACTCCCGTAATAGTCGTTCTGCTCGCGCTGGTCATCGACCGCGGAAGGATCGTTTTCGGCATAGTGCTGCTGCTGCTCTTCTCGCTCGGGCACGCTGTCCTTTCGATCATCGCGGGGACCTCCGTCGGGCTCGTGCAGCGCATCTCCGAGAGCCCCAAATACGAGCGGATAGGCCGGATAATAAAGATATCGCTCGGCATAATGATCCTCCTCGTCGCGCTGTGGCTCTTCTGGGAGGCGTTCAGCGAGGGCGTGCTCGGCTATGAGCACGAGCATCACGAAGCCATGCTGGCGGCGGCTGCCGGGATACTGTGAAACCGATCTGTTGAATTAGCTGAAAGGCGGTTAATATGGCAATAATCAAGATAATGGATATCAAACAAAAGCGCAAAGCCAAAGCGCGCACGCTTATCCCCGAGGCGGTCGAAGGCGCAAGGATCAAAATACTTGCCACCGGCTGCTCTCATTGCAGCGCCATGCGCGAAAACACCAGGGAGGCCGTAAAGCTTCTCGGGCTCGAATCCGAGCTTGAATGTATTTCGGATATAGCCTCGATAGCAAGGCTCGGGATCATGACGACTCCGTCGCTGATAGTCGACGGCAAGCTCGTTTCCTCCGGCAAGGTGATGAAGCCGGATCAGATCGCCGCGCTCATTAAGGAAGTCATGGACGAGACCGATCGAAGCTGACGGTCGGTTTTGAAAAAGTTTAATACGATTCAGGAGGTTCAGGTTATGAAATGTGCTTACTGCGGTAAACGGAACAAGGACGGCGCCGTCGTCTGCAAGCGCTGCGGCATCGCGCTCGCTCCCCCTCTCCCCTCTCTTGACGAGGGTGATAAGTCCGATAAGGATCCCAAACTTCTCAATGAACCGGCCTCTGCGGACGGCAGCGGCATAGGCCTCGATAACGGCGGCATCAACGATCCCGAAAAGGACAAGCGCGCTTCAAAGCGCAGGAAGCTCATCGCCATAGCCTGCGCGGCAGCGCTCCTGGTGCTTGCAGCGGTGATAGCGATCGCGGCGCTCAGCTCCAATTCCATCATACTGCCCCTTAAAAACGGTTATTTCGCCTCCACTCCGAGCGGCCTGTTCTGCAAGGATAAGGTCGTCTGCCCCACCGGCGAGCACGTCAAATACGCCGCTTCCGATCTTCGCGGCGCGAGGGCTGCGATAGTCACGACGGAAGGCAACCTGTATTCCTACTATCGCGGCAAGGAGACGGCGGTATCCAAGGGAGTCAGCGATTTCCAGATCTCCGGCAACGGAAAGATACTCGTCTTCAAGGATGAAAAGGGCCTCCTCTGGAGCTATGACAACACTAAAAACGGTACCGCGCCGGTATGTATCTCCAGCGATCCGGTCGATGAATACGCCCTCTCGCCGAACGGCAAGACCGTGATATTCACGAACGGCGACGGCTCCGAGCTGTTCATCTGCCAGAACGCCAAGACCAAGTCGCTCGGCGGCGGGCTCGCTCCCGTTTCCGTTTCCGATAACGGCAATCACATTTATGCGTACTCCGCAAGCGACAACGCGCTCTATTACGTCAGGAAGAACGCTAAATCCACTTTCATCCGCGGAAACATCGGCCCCGAGATCTACCTCAACAGCAAGCACACCGAGATAGTCTTCTCCGTTCATTCCGGTCCCGGCATCGTCATTACCATGATCTGCTCCGGCGGCAAGGAACCCGTTGAGATAATCAACACGGTCGACAGCGTCGCTCCCGTGCTTCCCGCGACCGCGTATTCGTCCGGTATGCTCGAAGTGAAGAAGGGCGGCTACGTTCTCACCTGCCCCATGAGCTCCTTTGACAACAGGCTTTTCGCAGGAGAAGGCCTTGTCAAATACACCAAAAAGGGCTCGACCGTGATCGATCCCAAGCCCATCACCGACGCGGTCGCCACGGATGATTACAGGACCGTTTACTACGTTACGGACGGCAATCTCCAGCGCGTTTCCGTGAAGAGCGGCTCCGAGCCCGAGAGGATCTCGATCGACTGCATGAGGTTCAGGATCAGTTCCAGCGGCGCCGTGATCTGGTATACGGACGGCGCGAACACGCTCCATTACCTCAGGGGCAAGCGCAACGTTGAGATAGCGACCAACGTATCCGAATTCCAGATCAACCGCAGCGGCAGCGAAGCCGTATTCATCGCGAACGGCGTGGTCTGCATCAATAAGAGCGGCAATCCGAAGAAGTGCTACTCGTATGACGATATAAAGGCCGAAGCCCTGTTCTCCAACGGGAAACAGTTCTTTGCGTGGACAACAAGCTCCGGCTGGGAGGCCATCACCGGCAAGGGCGTCAGGATCGAGTTCTTCAGTTGATGATCGATCATCGGCATTAAGAAGGCTGCCAAGCGATCCGAAGCTGCTTTTCAGCGGTAAGATGCGATAAGAAAAACTCAAGCCCGGGAACGGCAGATCGTTCCCGGGCGTTTTTTTCGGCTCACCCCGCCGCCTTCTCGTCCTGCGTCGAAAAACCCGGGGCGGGCGGAAGCAACACCGTTGCCTTTTTGCGGGCTTCGAGCCCCTTCCTTTTGACCATCAAAGAAACCTCTTTTGTCTGCCAAGGCAAAAGAGGGTTTTTGTTGTCTGACACGCCTGGCTGTGGTATAATCATTTCGATAAATCGGGATTTGTGGAGGAAAGAGCCAATATGATTTACGAGCTTACTGACACTTCCAAAGTTGAAAAACTGTTTGACGGTTGGGAGTTTCTTGAGAC
>JAEEGL017273108.1_pt1 | contig 21569 bp, 14 predicted proteins | sample 9134231 | NCBI WGS metagenome assembly JAEEGL01 (sample SAMN16246548, study PRJNA631951) | gut metagenome | biome: gut microbiome; feature: rumen; material: fiber-attached | host: Bos | place: Iran: Karaj | collected 2018-10
GAACCAAATAAAGAAGTTGCACTAGAGCTTGCAGAAACTTTAGATAATGTTTTAGTAATAAATGCAGACCCATCAGATGAACAAACATTATTTGAAGAAGGAATACAAGAAACAGATGCATTTGTTGCCCTAACTGGAATAGATGAAGAAAACATTGTTTATTCGATGTTTGCATCCGCCCAAAAAGTACCAAAAGTAATTACTAAGATAAACCACATTAATTTATCTGGTATTACACAAATGGCAAAAATAGATGCAGTTGTATCTCCACATAAGATTGCAGCTAACCAAGTTGTACAATATGTACGTGCAATGGAAAAAGGTAAAAGCTCAAGTTGTGAATCTATATACAACTTTGGAGATAACATCTTTGAAATGATCGAGTTTAAAGTAAAAGAAGATTTCAAAGGAATAAACAAAAAAATAGAAGAATTAAAAATGATAGATGATACATTAATTGGTGCTATACAAAGAGGAAAGAATATTATTTATCCTCAAGGAAAAGATGAAATAAAACTTAACGATACAGTTCTTGTTATATGTAGAAACAATAAAGTTAAAGAACTAAATGATATGATTAAGTAAGAGAAAAGGAAAAAGAAAATGAGAGCAAAAATAACATTAAACTTTATCGGTAAAGTATTAATTGGAATGGCAGTGCTTTTCACTTTTCCAATTTTTACAGCACTAATTTATCATGAAAATATACTAAATTTTGTTATACCACAAGTAATATCACTAACTATAGGTGTATTACTAAACTTAATTAAATATGAAAAGAATTCACAAATATATGCAAGAGATGGATTAAAAATAGTTGCTCTGTCTTGGATAATAATATCTTTAATTGGAGCATTACCAATTTATCTAAATCATGATGCACCATATATAGATGCATTATTTGAAACAGTATCAGGATTTACAACAACAGGGGCTACTATATTTAAAGATGTAGAACACTTAGATAAAGCAATACTTTTCTGGCGTGGCTTTACACATTTTATTGGTGGTATGGGAGTACTTGCTTTTGTCATGGCTATTATTCCACTTTCAACTAAGAATAAGTCAATGCATGTACTAAAAGCAGAGATGCCAGGACCATCTGTATCTAAACTTGTGCCAAGTATGAAGAAGAGTTTAGCAATTCTTTATGGAATTTACATTGGTTTAACAGTACTTGAAATTGCATTACTAAAAATAGCACATATGCCAACATTCGATAGTATAGTCATAGCATTTGGCACAGCAGGTACAGGAGGATTTTCAGTACTTAATACATCAATTGCAAGTTATACAACAATGGCTAAATATGTTATAGCAATATTTATGTTCTTGTTTGGTGTAAACTTTAACATATACTTCCTTGTAGCACTTGGAAAAGTTAAAGAGGCATTAAAGAGTGAAGAACTTAAAGTATACGCAAGCATGTTCATAGTTGCAGTAGCAATAGTAGTAATAAATACAGTACATATATTTGGCAATACATATAAAGCATTTGAGGAAGCTTTCTTCCATGTATCATCAATAATGACTAGTACTGGATATTCAATAGGAGATATAAACATTTATCCAACAACAAGTAGATCAATTATGTTAGTACTAATGTTAATTAGTGCATGTGCAGGAAGTACATGTGGAGGATTAAAAATATCTAGACTAATAATCTGTGCAAAAAGCATTAAAAGAAACTTAATTAAACAAGTACATCCAAATGCAGTACAAGTAGTTAAATTTGAAGGAAAGAAAGTATCAGAGGAAACTATTGAAAACACAAACACGTTCATATTTCTGTACGTAGCACTAATACTACTATTTATACTAATTATCTCATTTAACGGCTACAACATAGAAACAACAATAAACGCAGTGTTCACGACATTTGCAAATGTAGGACTATGCTTTAACATACAAAACTTTCAAGAGTTCACTGTACTTTCAAAAGCAACACTATGCGTAGCAATGCTACTTGGACGTTTAGAGATATTCCCACTTGTGTCATTGATTAGTGATATGAGAAAGGAGTAAGGAGATTTAATAATGAAGGAAACAAACATTAAAGCAGAATATTTAGAACTCTTAAATGATTCATTTTGGCTTGGATACATTTTAAAATTGATAAAATATATTGATAATCAAACAATGGCTGAATATCTAAGTGAATTTTTAAAATTTTATTCTATAATATATAGTAATGAACTAATAGTAGCAAAATATGGTAGGATTAGTGAGGAAACTACGCTAACGAAGAAAAACTTAAAAGATATGCGAATGGAATATGTTAAAAATATACCTAATAGTGACGCAAAATATGTTATAAAAAAAGTTAAAGAAATGGGTATAAATTTTGATGAATATGTTTTTGATATGAATTTAATGTGTGATCAAAAAAAAGAACTATTTGATACCAATTTTAGGCTTTGGAATGTACGTGAAAATAGAGAAAAAAGCATGGAAGAATTACAAGATATAGTTAACACTCCATTAAACTGGACCAGAAGATTATTACAAGATAATGCTGAAAATTTATATAAAATTTTAGAACAGAACAGTGAAGAAATAATTAATAATATAAATAAATATAAATTAAAAAGATATTCATATTCAAGTTACATACTATTTAAAAAAAGTAAGTTATCAGAAAATGAAAAAATATATATAATTTATCGATATGGTTTAATAAAAACAATGATTTTTTTAGATAATATTTTTAGTGAAAATATAACAGTTCAACATGCAAATATTGAGTTAAACTTAAGAAAATTTTTAAATAAAATTAAAGCAGTAATAATCGAAATTATAGGAAATGATAGAAATTACAATTACACAGTAATAAAAGAATTAGAAACTCTTAATTCTAAAACAATAGGTGAAGACTTTTACAAACTGAATAGGAAACTTAGAGATAATATTCACTATACTAAAACAGAAAAGATAGATAAAGAAACAATTGAAAAAATTGAAAAGGAACAAAAAATATACCTTGATAACCTGATAAAAATCTTTGATAGTAAAATGACTATAAAATTTGGATTTTGGTACAAAATAGGGCTATCTCTAGCAAAAATAACTAAATGGAGTAATTATGAGGAATATAGAAAAAATAAACTTATGGATGATAAGAAATGACATTAACTGTATTTATAAGATATTAAAAGATATAGTGAAAGAAGAAAAAGAAGCAGTATTAATGATCGGATGGCTAGAATACTTTTCGTTAATAACTATAGAAGCAATAAAATACTTGGATTCAAAAATAGATACATTAAATATTAGAAAAAATATGAATAATAAGAAAGCGATAGAAAGTTGCAGGGCAAGACTTAAACCATATAATACTGAATATGAAAATTTCTATAATGATATAGAAAAATTAAACGAAGAAAAACTGAAAGAATTTGAAAATTATACAATAAAAAAGGTTCCAAAATTTTTAAGATTTATAATTGATAATTATGGTACATATTCAATCAACAACAAAATAATATTTAATACATTTCTTTCTGAATATTTATATAAAAAGATGTTGATATCTCCAGAGAAAATGTTTGATGTGGGCAAAGAAATAGGACAAAATATTAAAATCATTTCAAAGTTACTTGGAATAAAGGAGAACGATTATAAAGGAGAAAAAAGAAACTTCAAGATAATAGACAATGACTATAATGTATATATTCAACCTAATTTGTTGTTTAAAGATTATATAGATTCAAATTACGGGTTATTATTATTAAATAATATATCATTAATGAATTTTTATACAGAAGTGATTACAAAAATGACTAATAATGAATTTCTTAAATATAGAATTGCATATATTATTTATGACTGTACTAGTTCAAATTTAAAAAAGATGAATATTGTAAAAGATATTCCAAAATTAAAGGATATATTAAATGCTATGGAGATTTTAAACAATAGAGATTTTCGAAATTGCATGTATCATTATAATATTGAAAGTGTAATTAACGAAGATGAAATAAAAATGAACTTGTTTTTTGGATTAATAGAGAAATGTTTGAAAATTGAAATAGAGGAATATAAAAGTGCCTTAGATTATTACTTGTTATTGCTGCCTAGAATAATCGAAAACTATATATTAAAATAAAAAAGACTTCGACTACCGGCGAATTTCATAAATGAAAAACTAACCGGATTCACGTCGAAGTCCTTTTTGTAGCAAGCATAGAGCTATAGGTAAAATCCCAATTGAACTATGCTTGCTACACATATATTATAACATGGATTCGTGATATAGTCAAAAAAAGCACCTGTGAAGGTGTTATTCTTTTATTACTTCTTTTTTATATCCCATTAATATACGTATTGCTTTTACATCATTACCGTTTCGTTTATAAAATGGAACAATAATTATGAATGTGTATATTTTTTACTTCTATTTAAAAGGTTATAAAAAATTGATATTTTAATAAATATTTGATATGTAAATAACATAAATTACCAAATAAAAATCGAGTAATATTTTTTTATGGAAGAAATTAGCTAAAAATAAAAAGTTCTTCCATAAAATCGTTGAATATTGATATTATATGTTATATAATTAGCTCGAGGTAGAAGAATGATAAAGTATAAATGCGAAAAATGTAATAATATAGAATGTGAGACTAGCATTTGCCCTGTTTGCGGAGAAAGAGCTTACATAAGTAGTTCTGAAATTTATTGGTGTTCAGAATGCAATATCCCTAATTACGAAAAGACTTGTGCTTGTTGTGGTAATGAAGGAAATTATATTGGAACAGATATTAGACCTGTATTCCCTGAAGAAAGATTGCTAATTGAAGTGTTATTAGATAAACCGTTTGAGTTCGCGGAAAAATCAGTTTGGAACACAAGTGGAAACAACTACTATGTAAATGGCAAGAAAATAAAATTTTCGATTAAAGATATAATAGCAAAAAACGGATATAAAGATGTAATTAAGAAAATTAAAGATAATTCCGAAAAAAACAAAGTGTATTTAGAAAAGTTTAAAGAAGACGAATATATAAGTAGATTTATTGAGTCGAATAAAATAAGACATAATTACATAGTAAATGAGGCTTCAAAATACATAAAAAATATATCTGAGAAATATTCGGATGATGCTATGTTTGTTTCTTTTAGTGGTGGAAAAGATTCTACTGTTACGAGTGACTTAGTAATGAAGTCATTGGGCAAAGAAAATATTATTCATATATATGGAGATACAACACTAGAATATCCTACTACAGGAGTATATCTTGAAAGATTTAGAAAAGAACATAGTAAAACGCCTATGTTAATTGCTAAAAACAAAGAACAAGATTTTAATGAGCTTTGCAAAGTGATTGGACCACCAAGTAGAATGATGAGATGGTGCTGTACAATTTTTAAAACTGGAGCAATAACTAGAAAGATTGAAACTACCTTCAAAAACAAAACAAATGTATTAACTTTTCAAGGAATAAGACGAAACGAGTCTACCGCGAGAAGTAAGTATGATAGAGAAAGTAATAATTCAAAAATTTCTAAACAATATGCGGTATCACCAATAATAGATTGGACTGAGTTTGATATATGGTTATATATCTTAACTAATAATATTGATTTTAACGATGCATATAGATTAGGTTTTTCAAGAGTTGGTTGTTGGTGCTGCCCTAATAATAGCTCTTGGTCTGAGTACTTAGCATCCATATACATGGAAGAAGAATATGAAAGATTTAAAAATATACTTATTGATTTTGCAAAAGAAATAGGAAAAGGAGATCCTGAAGAATATGTTAGTAGTGGTGGATGGAAAGCTAGACAAGGAGGAAATGGCTTAGAATATAGTGAGAATGCTGTGCTAGAATTTAAGCCATGTGCTCTTATAGAAAACACAATAAATTTTGAACTGACAAAAAATATAGAAGAAGACTTGTATGAATTATTTAAGCCTTTTGGCGAAATCAATAATGTCATTGGAAACTCAAGATTAAATGAAATATATGTATTAAGTCGTGGGACTCATGAACCATTATTAAAATTAACTGGACGATTAGGTCAAAAAAACTTAAAAGTTACTGTTGTTAATTTTAAAGGACCATTTAAAGATATGAAAACAGCAGAAATGTTAATAAAAAATCAAATAACAAAATACCAAATTTGTATTGGATGTTTGGCATGCGAAAGCCATTGCAAATTTAATGCCTTAAAAATTACAGATATTGGAGTAGGGCAAAAAATAAAGTACAAAATTGATGAAAATAAATGCGTTGGTTGCCTAGAATGTGTAAAGCATTTTTCTGGTGGCTGTTTTATGAAAAAAGTACTAAGAACAAAAATAGGAGAACAAAAAAGATGGAAAGCAAAGTAAAATTAAAAGGTCATGAAAGTTTCTCAATAAGAGAAGGATGGATAACTAAAGGAATTGAAGAAGTAGAAAATAATTCTAAAATATTTTCTGAAAAAGACGCAACTGACATATTAGGAATAGGAACTAATATGGTTAAATCACTTAAATATTGGATGCTTACTAGTGGTTTAATAGAAGAAGACAAAAAAGGAGAATTCAAATTATCAAAATTAGGAAAATTAATAAAAAAATATGATTTATATTTAGAAGATACTTTTACACTGTATTTAATTAATATGGGAATAGTTAATAATACTGAAAAAGCGTACGTATGGAATACTTTTTTTAATAAATGTAATTTGAAAAACTTTACAAAGAAAGATTTATTAGAACACATAGAATATATACTTGAAACTGAAAACATTGAATACAACGAAAAAATGTTGATAGATGAAATTTCTACATTATTAAAAACATATACAAATGAGGAGAAAAGTGGAACTCCAGAAAACAACTATAACTGTCCGTTAACAGAATTAAATTTAGTAAAAAAAATAGATAAAGAAACATATCAAAAAGAAAAAAGCAATATAGAAATGGTGGATCCATATATTGTTTACTGGGGAATTATAAATTTAACATCAGAAGATAGCATAAGTATTAATGATTTAATGAATGGTGATAATTCTATTTGTAAGGAACTAAATATAGGAAAAATAGAATTAAATGAATTTTTAGATGAGTTAAAAAAAGAGGAATTAATCACTGTAAATAGAACTGCAGGATTAAATATGGTTTATATTAACAAAAGAATCGATATAGATGAAATATTTAAAATACATTTTAAAGGAGAATAACAAGTGAAATACAAAGATTATATAGATATAAATGAAACATTTCAATATTCAATAAATTTACAATTCGATATCAATAATATTGAAAAAATAAAATCATACATACCAACTAGTGATAGTTGTGAAATAATCAATTGTTATCTAGATTCAATACTAGGAAAGTTTAGCAAATCTACAACGTTAATAGGCCCATATGGAAAAGGAAAATCCCATTTACTTTTGGTATTACTTACTTTGTTAAATAATTACAATGACGAAGACAAAGAAAGCATAGATTTGTTATTAAAAAGAATAAAAGAGGTTAGTGAAACAACATACGAAAGAATAAAGACTATAAGAAAAAGCAATTTGAAATATATGCCAGTTATAATAAATAGTAATTATAATAATATTTCTCAAGCATTTTTAATAGCAATGACAGAAGCTTTAGAAAGAGAAAAAATAAGTGATATTGTAATTAATACATATTTTGATGTAGCGCTAAAAGTAATTGAAAAATGGGAAAAAGAAGGATATGAAGACGCTATAGCAAAGTTTGAAAAATGTCTTTTAGAAAACAACACTACAATTAAAGAATTAAAAAATAATTTAAAAATGTATGATGATAAAAGTTATAATATATTTAAAGAAGTATATAAATGTGTAATGCATGGAATGGAGTTTTATCCATTAATTAATACTGATATAATAAAATACTATAAAGACATTAATTACAACTTATGCCAAAGAGGATATAATGGTATTATTATTGTTTTTGACGAATTCAGTAAGTTTTTAGAATATGTTGGAAATGAAAGTATAATGAAAGATTTAAAACTACTTCAAGATTTTGCAGAACTAGCTAGTAGAACTGGTAAAAAAGAACAAATATTATTCTCATGTATTACACATAAAACAATTAATGAATATATAAAAAATCTGAAAGAAGATAAAGTAAATGCATTTAAAACTGTTGAAGGAAGATTTAAAGAAATATACTTTAACAGAAGTATGGAACAAAATTATGAGATGATATCTCAAACTCTAAATAAAAAAGAGGGATATGAATCTTTCATAGAAAAAGAATATGAATCAAGAATAGCATTTTACAACAAAATAATGGACACATTTGAATTTTGCAAATTTGATAATTGTGAAAAAATTCTATTTAAAGGTGCATATCCTTTAAATCCATTAACAACTTTTTCTGTAGTAAAACTAAGTGAAAAAGTAGCTCAAAACGAAAGAACATTATTTACGTTTTTAACTGATGATGATATAAATAGCTTTAAATATTTTATCAATAATGAAAAAAATAATGGCCTATTTAATATAGATAAAATATATGATTATTTCAAAAATACTTTTAAAAAGGATACAGATCAAACTATAAAAGAAATATGGTTAAAGGCAGAGTCATCTATATTAAAAGCAAATAATGAAAATGAAGTGAAAGTAATTAAGGCTATAGCAATTATATATATGATAGGAGATTTTGATAATTTTATTCCAAATGAAAAAGAGATAGCTTTATCATTAAATCAAGATGAAAATATTATTAATACTGTTATTAAACAACTAATTGAAAAAGGTATTTTAAAACAAAAAAGAACAAATAAATTCTATGACTTTAGTAGCATGTATACCAAAGAAACTACAAAAGAAATTGATAACATTGTTGATAGTAAATTTTTCAATATAGATTATAAATCTACATTGCAAAAAGTATATGACATGGGTTATGTTATTCCTAGAAGATACAATCAAGAGTACAAAATGACTAGATTCTTCAAAAATATATATCTAACCGACGAAGAACTAAATAACCTAAAGTCATTTAAGATTATTAAAAATAGTATTAACGCTGATGGAATAGTTATAAACTTGATTAGAAAAAATGATGATATTAAGAAGAGTGTTGAAAGAGTACTAGAATTAGATGATTCTGAAGTGATTGTAAAAATTCCAACAAAAAAAGTAGATGAAGATGTTTTTATGGCTCTTAAAGAATACGAAGCAATTGAATATCTAATAAAAACACAGAATAATGATAATGAAATACAGAAGGAACTACAACTTATACAAGAAGAAAACATTGAACTACTACAAAACTATATTGAAAATACATTTTTTAGAGACAATATTGAATATTTATTATGTGGTAAAGATAATAAGAAAAATCAAAAGGTTAATGCCCTAGTTTCAGATATTTGCGAAAAGGAATATAATAAAACACCTATAATTAATAATGAAATGATTAATAAAAACGAAATTAGTGTACCAATATCAAAAGCTAGAGAGGCAGTAATTGATACTATTTTAAATGATGATGTTTCAATGATAAAAAGTCAGACAAGTCCTGAAGCAACAATATATAGAGCTTTTTATGAAAAAAGGGATAATTTAGATTGTAAGGAAGTAATTGAAATAGTAAAAAAATCAATAAGAGAATCAGAGAAAAATGGAAAAGAATCTTTTGAAAAAATAGTTCAAAAATTAAGAAACAAACCATATGGCGTCAGAAATGGAGTTATACCTTTGTTCTTATCATTAGCAATAAAAGAATATAGTGACAATATGGTGTTATATTACCAAAATAAAGAAATAGATATAAATGGAAGTAATATTGCAAAAATTATAGAAGAACCAGAAAAATACTACGTTGCAGTTGAAAAAGGTACAAAAGAAAAAGAAGAGTTCGTGAAAAGAATGATGACACTATATCAAGTAAAAAACACAAATAATTATAGAAACAACATAAAAAATATTGTCATTGAAATGAAGAGATGGGCCCTATCATTGCCTAAGATAACTAGAGAAATTTCTGAAGTAAATGACATAGTAGATGATAATGGATTTATAAAAATAAAAAACGAATTAATGAAAAGTGATACTAATACAAATGAACTTCTATTTATTGAAACAAAGAACTTGCTTGAAAGTGACAATTATAAAATAATTGCTGAAAAATTGGAAAAAATGAAATTTATTTTTGATAATTATGTATCTAAATACACTGATAATTTAATTACAGATTTTAAAGAAAATTTTGAACATAACTCAAAAACAAATTTGAATATTTTACTTAATAATTGGTATAACGATATTGATGATAAAGTAAAAAATTCAATAGTAAAAATAGAAACTAAAAAACTATTTGAATACATAAAAAACATGAATACCTATAATGAAAAAGAAATAATAGAGAATATATCAATATCAATTGAAGGTAACTATATAGAAGATTGGCAAGATGATTCGTATAACAGCTTTATGAATTCTTTTAATAATATTAATGAAGAAATTAAATTGTCGAGTGTAGATGCAGAAGAAAAGAAAGAAGAAATATATATATCAAATGGAAATTATGAAATAAAAAAATATATAGATAATTCAGATATATCATTATTAGGTAGTACATTAAAAAATAATATAGAGGATTCACTAGAAGAATATGGGGATTCCGTATCAGAAAGTGAAAAAATTAAAATATTATTGGAGTTGATAAAAAAATATATGTAAAGGAGGAAATATGATATATTTAGATAATGCAGCAACAACCTTTCCGAAACCTGAAGAATTATATAAGGCAATAGAATATGCTAACAGAGAATATGCTTTTAATGCAGGAAGAGGAAGTTATAAAAAAGCTAAAACAATTTCAAAATTAATTGATGAAACACGAGAAAATATTGGAAAAATGGTTGGAGCACAAAAGGAAAATGTTATTTTTTCTACATCAGCTACAGAGGCTCTAAATATTATTATATTTGGTATTGATTGGAAAGAAGGAGATAATGTATACGTATCTCCTTTCGAACACAATTCTATTTTAAGACCTTTGGAAGAAGTAAGAAAAAGATATAATATCAATATTAAAATATTACCATTCAAAAAAGATAATTGGGATGTAGACGACATGTTTGAAGACCAGTTTAGCATTGAAAAACCAAAATGCGTTTTTTGCTCAGCTAAGAGTAATGTGACTGGTTTTCACTTACCTTACAAAAAAATATTTGAGGCTTCAAAAAGATATAATTCTATCAATGTTTTAGATGCTTCTCAATCATACGGAGTGGATAAAAATATAAGAATTGACAATGTAGACTTTATTGTATATGCAGGCCACAAGTCGCTTTATGCAACATTTGGAATTGCTGGATTTGTTGACTGCGGAAACGTAAAACTGAAACAATTTATATTTGGTGGAACAGGATCTGATAGCTTAAATCTAGATATGCCTGACGAGTTACCTACTCGATATGAGGCTGGGAGTAAAAATGCTATAGCTATATTTGGATTGCATGAAAGTTCAAAATGGGTGCTAAATAATAATATAGAAGAAAAAGAACGTGTACTATTTTTATATTTTTATGATAAAATTAAGAATAATAAAAAAATAATCAAATATTTGCCAAAAGACATTACAAATTTTTCGGGTATAATGTCTATAAATGTTGAAGGGTATATGCCCGATGAGGTCGGGAATATATTAGATGAAGAATATGACATATGCGTTAGAACAGGGTATCACTGCAGTCCATATGTACATGACTTTATAGGATCAAAAGATTATTACGGAACAATAAGAATAAGCTTTAATTATTTTAACACTAAAGAAGATGTTGACCAGCTTGTTGATGCCTTAAACAGTTTATAAAGGGGATAGTAGGATGAATTTCAAAAATATTCTAATTAAGAGCTGCTATAGAACAGCTGAAGATGACGTTATAAAAGATTTTTTTATACCAGTTTTAAAATGTGCAAAAACATACAAAAGAGCCGCTGGATTTTTTTCGTCTAGTGCACTTGTGAGAATGTCTGTTGGAATTTCAGGTTTAATTAACAATAACGGGAAAATGCAATTAGTTGTATCTCCAAATCTTAGTCAAGAAGACATTGATGCTATTAAAAAAGGGTATGAAAAAAGAGCTGACATAATTAACAGAGTGCTTATAAGATCTCTTGACGAAGAACTAGCAGAAACAGAAATGGATAGATTAAATTTGATGATAAGTCTAATAGAAAATGGAATATTAGATATAAAAATTGCTATATTAGATGAAGATTCAGATTTTGGAATGTATCACGAAAAAATAGGTATAATTGAAGATGTTGAAGGAAACAAACTAGCATTTACAGGTTCATATAATGAATCAATGAATTCATATGTAAAAAATTTTGAGTCATTAGATGTATACAGTACGTTAACATCAGAATATAGTAGAGTGCAGCAAAAAGAGGATGATTTCAATAGATTATGGAATAATTCTACAGAAAAACTTGTAGTTGAAGAATTTCCTGAAGCTGTAAAAAAACACTTATTTGATAATTATTACAATAGAGAAAAAGTACTTTCAGAAAACGCTATTATAAAAAAAGAAGAAATTGCTATTAAAGAAAAAAGAATAGGAAAACCAGATATGCCATCTGATTTTTTGAGGGATTACCAGAAAGAAGCAATAGAAAATTGGAAAGGCAACAATTACAGAGGCGTTTTTGATATGGCAACAGGTACTGGGAAAACTTTAACTGCATTAGGTGCTGCTATTAGGCTACTAAAAGAAAAACAATACAATTTAGGAATTGTGATTATATGTCCATACACACATTTAGTTGAACAATGGGTAGAAGATTTACAAGAGTACAATTTTTCTCCATTAGTAGGTTATGGTAGCATGAGCAATAATAATTGGAAATTAAAACTAAAAGATGAAATATTAAGCTATAAAATTGGTATAAGTAATTACTTTTGCTTTATTACAACTAATGCAACTTATTGCAGTAAATTTATACAAGAACAACTTAAAAAAGTTGAAAACAAAGATATCCTTTTTATTGCTGATGAAGCACACAATGTTGGAGCATCTAATCTTTTAAACAATCTAAATTATAAATTTAAATATAGATTAGCTTTGTCAGCAACTTTTGAAAGGTATGGAGATGAAGAAGGGACTGAAAAATCATTTGAGTATTTTGGAAATTATTATTGTATACATTATAGTTTAAGACAAGCAATAAATAATGGAATGCTAACACCATACAAATATTATCCAATAGTAACTTATCTAAGTGATGATGAATTAGAAGAATATAATTATTTAACAACAAAAGCATCTAAGTATATTAAAAGAGATAAAAAAGGAAATATAAAAATAGGAGAACAAGGAAAATTATATTTATTAAAGAGAGCAAGATTAGTTGCTGGTGCAAGAGAAAAATTGGATGTGGTTATTAATTTACTTAGAGAAGAACAAAAAGTAAAAGGTCAAATTAATAATACTTTAATCTATTGTGGTGCTACGACTGTAAATGATCCTGGATATAAAGAGGAAAAGACAGATGAAGGAGAACTAAAACAAGTAGATTATTTAAGAGAAAAAATTGAAAAAGAACTAAATATTAATGTTTCAAGATTTACATCAAGAGAATCTCAAGAAGATAGAAAATTAATAAAAGATCAATTTATTAGCAACGACGTAAATGCTATAGTAGCAATTAAATGTCTAGATGAGGGCGTAAATATCCCTTCTATTCACACAGCATTTATATTGGCCAGCAGTACTAACCCTAGAGAATACGTTCAAAGAAGAGGGAGAGTATTAAGACTGGCAAAAGGAAAAAACTTTGCGGAAATATATGATTTTATAACACTACCAAGAAATATAAACGAAAGAGCAAATGTATCTGAAGAAGAACTAAAAGGAGACTTAGGACTGATAAGAAGAGAGATGGCTAGAATTAATGAATTTGCAGAAGAATCTTTGAATTACTCGTCAAGTCAAGAAATATATGATAAAATTAATAGTGTTTATGGTAAGTATTTATATAAATATAAGGAGGAAATTGTAGAATGATGAATGAAGCCGACGATAATAATATTAATATTACTGAAAAAGATAGAGCTGTTTTAAAAAGAATACTTGCATTAGAAAAAGTTAACAACAAAATAAAAAAGTATTCAAATAGTGAAATGGTAAATCAGATTGTTGATGTTATCAAGAAAGGAGTAGAAGATGAAGTTTAAAAAAATTATTTTAAATAATTTTAGACAATTTAAAGGAGAGACTTCTATTGACTTTTCCACAAATGATGAACAAAATATAACTGTAATATACGGTGAAATCACAGGCGGAAAAACTACATTATTGCAAGCATTTAGATGGGCTTTATATGGTGAAGTAAACTTACAAGAACCTAATAAATTACTTAATTTTGAAGAAGAAGAAGAAATGAAGGCTCCTGGTGAAGAAAGAAGAGTTTCAGTAGAATTAATGCTAGAATTAGATGATGGTGAATATTCTATTAAAAGAGAACAAAAGTATTACGTAAACGAAAAAGGAAATATTAGTAGTTCTGAAGCTGTTGCAAGCGGTGCACATAAGTCTAATGGTATATGGAAAAAAATACCAGATTTGAATGATACAATTAATAAAATATTACCATTTGATTTATCATCATACTTCTTCTTCGATGGAGAAAGAATGGATGTTATAAGTAGTCAACAAAGACAAGGTACGAAAGAAATTGGAAATTCCGTAAAAGCGATTCTTGGTCTTGAACATTATAGTGCAGCAATAAACCATTTGTCAGAAGGAAGAACAAGTGTTATGGCTGAACTAAGAAGCAAACTAAATACATCCGCTGATTCAAAACTTGAACAATTAAAAAAAGATATTGAATACAATACAGAAAGAATTAATAATAAAAAAGAAAAAATATTACTTCTAGAAGATGAAATAAAAAAATTACAAGCTAGTAAGGAATTAAAAGAACAAATAATTTTGAATAATAAATTGACTTTAGAAACTCAAAAACAAAAAAATAATATGAAAAATGAGTTAGAAAATGCAGAAGATAAAATGGACAGAATGTATTCTAGCTATTACTCATATTTTAATAATTATTATATGGATTTCTTTTATTACGGATTAATTCATAAAGTTGGAAAACTTAATGATATATTAAATAGCGATATTGAGGGAATTCCTGAAATGCACGCAAAATCGATAGAGTATTTAATTGAAAGAGGTTTTTGCTTATGTGGAGAAAAAATAAATAAAGATGAGCAAGACAAGCATTATTGCTCTTTAATTAAAGAAAAAAATAAATTACCACCATTATCTATAGGAAGTAGTGTACACAATTATAAGAAAGATGTCGAAAAAAATATACAAGAAGATAAAGCGCTAGCTTTTAAAAATGAAATTAATGAAAAATATAAAGATATATATGAAAACAGGAAAAAAATATTTGACTTGAGAGAAAGAATAGAAAGTTTATCTAAAGAAATAGAACTTGATATAGATGTTGGAAGAATAGAAAGTGAAGTAAGAGATTTAGAAAACAAGATATCTAACTATAAAGCGGAAAATATAGCCGACAGTATGGAGATAGATAGACTAACAGAAGAAAATAAAAGAAAGAATGCGGAATTAATTAACTGTAGTCAATATAACGCAAAAAATGCAGCTATTTATAAACAAATGCAATACACAGAAAAAATGACAACGATTTTAAAACGATATTATAAAGAAAAGGAAAAAGAACTAATTAGCAGATTAGAAGTTGAAATTAATAAATATCTTTCTCAAATGTATAAAGGTGAAAGATATATGGTAATTACAGATGATTATAAATTTAGACTACAATATTCGAAAGATGGTGAAGAGGTTGATTCTATTGAATCTGAAGGACTTGGAACTATAAAGGCTATGGCATTTATGTGTGGATTACTAGAAGTTTCAAGAGAAAAAATACTTGATGATGTACAAGAAGAATCTTTATATCCATTAATTTTTGATGCACCTTTTTCTAAAATAGACAGTCATCATAGAGCAAAAGTAATGGAGGCATTACCAGAAATTGCTAGCCAAGTAATATTATTTACTAGAGAAGAAAAAGATTTGGAAGATATGAATAAAAAGACTAAAAATAAAATTGGAATTAATTACAAAATCAAAAAAATATCTGAGAAACATTCAGAAATAGAAATCAAGGAGGAGAATTAATATGTATTTTGAAAAAGAGTATGAATTTAAAGGAAAACATGCATTTTATGCTGAAGCTCTTGCAAATATAATGTTTAAGAGGGTAGTAGACGTATTAATTGCTGCTCCTGTGATTGGATTAGTATATAATAGAACATCAAAAATTGATAAAGAATCCGAATATGCTAATAAGTACACTAAGTCTATATTTGGTGAGCAAATAACAGGTGCTAAAGATAAAATATTATTTAATTACAGACTTTGCATGTTATTAGATGAATATTCAACTAAAGAAGAAAGAATTGATAATGCTTTTAAATATTATACTGATGAATGTGAAGATGAAGATTCGTTAAAAAGATTTAAGAGAAATATAGAATTATATAATTCTTATGTTTTAGGTGGAGTTGAAATACTTTATGAAAGAATGCTAAATGAGAATAAAAGTTTTAACGGAGATTTAGAAAACGAGGCTTACAAAAATGAAATATTTAATTTAGTTACTGAATTTATTAATAGTTATGATGAGGATGCCAAAGACTTTAATGAAATTGATGATACAATAGACGAATTTTAGAAGGTGTTTTATATGAACAACTTAACACAACAAATTAGACAATTTAATGAAGAAAGAGATTGGGATCAATTTCATTCTCCAGAAAATTTAGCTAAATCTATTTCTATAGAAGCTGGAGAATTATTAGAATGTTTTCAATGGAATAACAATTATAACAAAGAAGAAGTTTGTGAAGAATTAGCAGATGTATTTACATACTGTATTATGATGGCAGACAAGCTCGGTGTTAATCCAGAAGAAATCATTTTAAATAAACTAGAGAAAACAAAGAAAAAATATCCAGTAGAAAAAGCTAAAGGTGTTAGTACAAAATATGATAAATTATTATAAAACAAAAAGCATATAACATTAAGTTATATGCTTTATTTTTTGTCTTATCTTGTAACTATAAATCACCTATGATAAAATATAACCATATTTTGGAGGTCGAAATATGATAGTTTACGAGGCTACAAAAGAGAGATTTGTATCAGATGTAATACAAGATAAAATAAGAGATAGAATAGATAAGAAGTTTTACGAGAAAATAGGCTATCGCACAAGTGAATCAGAAAGAAATGCTTGGGAAAACTCTATGCAATATATGTTAAAAGTACTTTATGATAGTACTATACCTGATGCTTGTGGTATAGCTATAGAATTTAGAATACCAAATACATCTAAAAGAGTAGATCTTATTATTTCAGGTAAAGATGAAAGTGGTAAAAATACAGCTATAATAGTAGAACTAAAACAATGGGAAAGTGCAGAAATAGTAAGTGGTAAAGATGCTATTGTTGAAACTTATACTGGACATGGTATAAGAGAAGTAGCACATCCATCTTACCAAGCTTGGTCTTATGCTACCACTATTGAAGATTATAACGAAAATGTTCAACAACAATGTATAACACTACATCCTTGTGCATACTTACACAATTATAAAAAAGTTGAACCACCAACTATACTATCAGATGTATATAAAGAGTATTTAGATAAAGCACCTGCATTTGTAAAAGGTGATGTAGAAAAACTACGAGATTTCATTACTAAACATATTAAATATGGAGATAATAAAGAAACACTATACTTGATTGAAAATGGAAAAATAAGACCATCTAAAGCGTTACAAGATGCATTATCTGGAATGTTAAAAGGTAATAGAGAATTTGTAATGATAGATGACCAAAAAGTAGTATATGAAACTGCATTTAATATGGCTAGAAAATCTTATACAGATGGAAAGAAAAGAGTATTAATTGTTGAAGGTGGACCAGGTACTGGTAAATCTGTAGTAGCAGTAAACTTACTTGTAAATCTAACAAATGAAAATATGCTATGTCAATATGTAACTAAAAACTCTGCGCCAAGAAATATATATGCAGCAAAACTTAGTGGTGAAATGAAGAAAACTAGAATAAATAATTTATTCAAAGGTTCAGGTGCATTTGTAGATGAACCTGCTAACCAATTTGATGCTTTAATAGTAGATGAAGCACATAGATTAAATAAAAAATCTGGTATGTTCCAAAACTTAGGAGAAAACCAAATTAAAGAAATAATTAATGCATCTAAATTTTCTGTTTTCTTTATAGATGAATCTCAAAGAGTAACTCTAAAAGATAATGGTAGTATAAAAGAAATAGAAAAATTCATTAAAGAATTTAATGCAGAAGAAATTAAACTTGAACTACAATCTCAATTTAGATGTAATGGCTCAGATGGATATATAGCATGGCTAGATAATGTATTACAAATACGTCAAACAGCAAATGATATCTTTGATCTAGATTATGATATTAGAATTTGTGATACACCAAATGAAGTAAGAGATATAATCTTTGAAAAGAATAAAGAATGTAATAAAGCAAGACTACTTGCAGGATACTGTTGGAACTGGATAAAAGAAGGTAAAAACAAAAGTGATGTTCATGATATAACAATACCAGAATATAACTTTGCTATGAGCTGGAATTTAGGTAACAGTGAAACATGGGCTATAGATGAAGACTCTGTAAATGAAATAGGATGTATACATACATCTCAAGGACTTGAGTTTGATTATATAGGTGTAATAATAGGTGATGACTTAAAATATAGAGATGGAAAAATAATTACAGATTACACAAAAAGAGCAAGTACAGATCAATCACTTAAAGGAATAAACAAACTTGCAAAAGAAAATCCAGAAGAGGCTAAAAGAGTTGCAGATGAAATAATAAAGAACACATATAGAACACTACTATCTAGAGGACAAAAGGGATGCTATATTTATTGTACAGATAGAGAGTTGAGAGAATATTTAAAAGAGAGATTAAAGTAAAATAGAAAGCTGCCAAATATTTGGCAGCTTTTTATTAAAATATGTTACAAATTTCGACAAATTAAAGTCTAATTAATAGATGCACTTTAGAGGAGGATACATGAAATATATAAAAAATGAAGAAGAATTTTTAAAATTATTTTCTAAAAAAATATATGATAAGGTAATAAAAGAATCTACAATATCATCAATTAGAAAAATTTCAAAAAACGAATATGATAATATTTTAAGAGATTTGTATAAAGAACTAAGTTTGTACGAATATAAAGTTAATAAATTAGATGAAAAAATTTATATATATAAAACAAATAATGTTGCTAGAATAATACCGATATTAAACGTAAAAGACGAACTTGTATATTACTTTGCTTGCAAAATGATTGAAGATGAAATAGCAATAAATAGAACCCCAAACACTTATGGTGGTTGGAGAATTGGTAATAGAATTAAATTAGAAGAAGACAGTGAAATAGAGTATGTCTATAAGAGCTATAATCCTCAATTATGGAATGAAAATTGGAAAGAATTTCAAAATATAGTTTATAATGAAACTGAAAATATAAGTGATGAAGATATTATATTAAAATTGGATATAGCCAACTTCTATGACAATATTAATTTAAATTTGTTAGAAAGAAAATTGCTGGCTGGAATCAATAATGATAAAATAGAATATATAAACATATTAATGTATTTCTTAAAAAACTGGAATATAAAAAATGATAAATATAATTTGAAAACAGTTGGATTGCCTCAAAATGAATTTGGAGATCAATCAAGATTGTTGGCAAACTTTTATATACAAGATTATGATAGTGAAATTAAAAGAATTTGTGATAGTAGTGATGCAACATATATTAGATATGCTGATGATCAAATAATAATAATTAAAGATAAAAGCAAAATCAACGATATAATGTATGTAATATCACGAGAATTGAACAAATTAGGTCTTAATTTGAATGCAAGTAAGGTTAAAGAATTCAATAAAGAAACGATAAGAATCTATTATGGAATTCCAGTATTTAAATTACTTGATGAACAAAAAAATAATGAGGCAGCAAAATTGTTTTTTAGTTTTTATGAAAACAAGAATATTGAGTTTAATTATACCTCATCTTTGAAAAGATTTTTAAACATAGGATTTGAAAATTTTTCATTACATTATAGGAGTAAATTAAAAGCTATAGTAACTCAGTATCAATTTGTAAGAGAAAGCGACGACTATTATTTAAGGAAAATTTATACAAATTTGAATGACAGCGAAAAAAAAGAACTAATTGAGTTAGTAAAAGTAATATCTAAAGAAACTACATATAATGGTTTTCATTATTCGGCAATTAGATTTCTAGAAAAAGAAGGAAAAGATTATGATGAGATAACTAAGCGAATCAAAGAAATAGAAAACATCTAGTTAATAATTAATAAAAAAACATAAGCGAAAGGAGAAATAATCATGTGGGTACTATTATCAGAAGCTATAGATGACAACATTAAAGTTAATGATAGTAATTTAAAATTAATTAAAATAGAAAAAACAACATTTTTAGTTGGAAAAAACAATAGTGGAAAAAGCTATTTACTCAGAAATATATTAAAAAAAGCAATTAAAATATATAAAAATAGAGAGGAAGTTATAACAGATTTAAAAGAATCTCTAAAAAGTTATCATAATAAAAAATATGAAGATTTTAATGAAATAAGTGATAAAACTATATCGGATTATTTATCACAATACACTGAAATGAACAAATTAATTACTGAACTAGACCATAGCAAAAGCGAAACAGGAAGAGTATATAGAAATGATGGAATACGTGTATATTCTTTTGACAATAGTTTGGTTGAAAAGTCTAGTGTTAAAGTATTACCCGAATTAGGTATAAAGAGTGATAATCATGACCTATGCAAAAAAGTAGCTAATAAGACTCCTGAGCTTACATTAAAACTGTTTAATAATTTCTTAGATTTAGTTATAGAAAATTTAGACAATATAAACGATGAAAACTTAACTAAAATGGGTAGATTCTTAATGGATGTAAAAGTTGAATATCCCTTAGAAAAGTATTATTTCCCTATTAATAGAATGATAAGACATCCTTTAAAAAATCCAAATGAAAAATATCAAGAAGAACAAAGAAATGATATATTTTCAAATAGATTAAGAAAGGAATATAATCTTAACGACAGTATTCATGTAATAACAGGATTAAATTTTTATAGTGATTATAAATCTCACTTGCTTGGTAATAAAGAGAGTAGAGAGAAGATTGGAAAGTTTGAGACTTTTGTATCTGAATACTTTTTTGATAAACAACCAATAGCGATAATTCCTGATGAAAAACATGAAGAAATTAAGATTAATATAAATAATGGTGAAGATAGATATATATATGAAGTGGGAGACGGAATCACCTCACTACTGATATTGATGTATACAGTGTTTATGGAATATGATGAAAATAAATTTAAATTGTTTTTTATAGAGGAACCAGAAAATAACTTTCATCCTGGGTATCAAAAATTATTTATTAATATGATTACATCATATAAA
>JAEEGL011746966.1_pt1 | contig 21568 bp, 17 predicted proteins | sample 9134231 | NCBI WGS metagenome assembly JAEEGL01 (sample SAMN16246548, study PRJNA631951) | gut metagenome | biome: gut microbiome; feature: rumen; material: fiber-attached | host: Bos | place: Iran: Karaj | collected 2018-10
CTGTCGCAGATCCTTTTTGAACATATAATATCTCCATCGCGTGCAAAAAGACGTGCTATGCACAGCAATATCAGAATCTCCTGATCAAAAAACAGTTTTTTCCTGCCGTAACGCAGTACATAATCAAGGGGCATCGTCTCCTGCAATGCATTTATGTACTCCTCAAGATCAACCTCTCCCGTTCTTGCAGTATAACAAGCCACGATAAATCTGTGCCTCTGTCTTTCATAGTTACCCAGCTCGCTTTCATCCCTGTCCGACATATTATTCATATAGGTGTGATATGTTTCAAAATCATTGTTTTCCAGGTCTTTCAGCACTCTGGTCTGGCGCTTCAAAAAATCAATCTCCTCCACCGTGGAATTACCTATATAGAAATACTGATGCGCCTTCAGCCTCTGCATCAGACATTCCGCCATCTGTGCTGTCGGCAGCGTCTGGCCGGTCTCTATCCTGGACAGCGTGGATGTATCGCATATGTTTTCGCACAGCATTGCCTGCGTCAGACCATTACGCTTACGAAATTCCTTGATAAGTGAACAAACCGGATAAACTGACATTTCCTTTTCCTCCTTTGGTAAAAACATGACAAAACGACAAAAGCACCGGCTCTCCAACCGATGCTTTTAATCTACCCCATATTATATGTGCTTTGACACATTTCTCCAAAAGATTTTTAGAATTCCGGCTCTATAAGTCCGAATTTGCCGTCTTTACGTTTATAAACCACATTGACCTGATCGGTCTCTGCATTCGAGAACACGAAAAAGCTGTGTCCCAACATTTCCATCTCAACACATGCATCTTCAGGAAACATTGGTTTGATACCAAATTTCTTGGTACGTACGATCGGTATCTCCGTATCGTCTAAAATCTCCTCCTCTATGTATTCCTGCTTGAAACTCTCGGCAGCCTGCTGCTTTGTCACAAGTTTCTGCCTGTATTTTTTCATCTGTGCATCGATAATATCAACCACAAGATCGATCGTGACATACATGTCATCGCTTGTCTGCTCGGCTCTTATGATGCTGCCCTTAACAGGTATCGTAACCTCTATGGTCTGATTGAGTTTTTCAACAGAAAGTGTAACGTTTACGTCTGTATCCGGCAGGAAGTATTTTTCCAGCTTTGAGAGCTTATCTTCCACAGCTTCCTTAAGCCCTTTGGTAATATCGATGTTTTTGCCGCTGATGATAATATTCATAGGCATCGTCTCCTTTTATTGAACTTGGTGTATTTCACCAGTAACGACATTATATAAAAAATAAACAAAAAATTCAAGGAAAAAATGAGATTTTTGTGTGTTTTGTTGTTTTTGTTGTCGTACACGCAAAAGAACTGCCGTCTGCAAAAGCCATACTTTTCGACACAAGCTCAATGCCGGTGGAATCTGTCTTTACACCGCCGTATTTTTCGTCTCCCAGTATGGGATGCCCCATGTTCGCCAGCTGACAGCGGATCTGATGGTGACGGCCGGTCTTAAGCTCGATCTCCAGAACACTGGTTTCGCCGTCCGAACTCAAACGTCTGTATGATAAAACAGCCTCTTTTACCGTCCCACTGGGGTATTGTTGTCTTTTCTCCTCCGGTACGATAACTGTGACGTTTTTCTTTTTATCAAAATATAAGAAATCTCTGAGCTCACCGCTCTCATCCGGCACAACACCGGATACATGTGCCTCGTAGATGCGGGTTACCCGGTTGTTTTGCAATTCGTTGGAAAGATACGCTGCCGTCTCTTTGTTTTTTGCAACAAGGCAGACACCGCTCACCACCTGGTCTATCCTGTGGATCGGAGCAGCGTAGGTATCCTCTCCCTTTTCGTAACGGTATTTTTTCACAAGACTGACAAGATCGGTCTCGCCGCTTTTTTTCGTCTCGACGGCAAGGCCCGCCGGTTTGTCTATAGCCAAAAGATCCTCTGTTTCCGTCAGAATGTATTCTTTTATGTCTTTAATATTTTTTCTCATAAGTACCAACCGCCATCGAAGGTAATTATCTGTCCTGTCATATAAACATCACTGTCCAGCATAAGCGCTGCCTGCTTTGCCACATCTTCCGGTGTTGCGAAGCGGCCTGCAGGTATCTCGTCTGCCAGTTCGTTTCTCTCTTCGTCCAACAGATGACCGTTCATGCGCGTATCCACAAAGCCGGGACTCAGGGCATTCACCGCTATATGTGACGGCGCAAGTTCCCTCGCCAAAGCTTTTGTAAATGCGTTCACGCCACCCTTCGAGGCCGAGTATGCACACTCGCAGGAAGCACCATGACTTCCCCAGACTGACGAAATATTAAGTATCCGTCCCTCGCCGCTGCTGTTATGTAACATCAGCGGTATCGCATATTTGCAGGTCAGAAAAACACTGTCCAGATTGACGTTCATAACCGTCTTCCACTGTTCGAAACTCATATCCTGCAAAAGCCCTACGTAAGACACTCCCGCGCAGTTCACCAGGACATCCAGGGATTTCTTTTCATCCGCGATACGATCCGCTATCCCTGCCACAACGGTCTCGTCACCTATATCTCCCTGACATACAGTCACTGTTACCTTATCCGACGCCGCAAGGCATTTTCTTCGTACCTCTTCCAGAGCCTCAGCATCTGTCCTGCCGTTTATATAAAGGTCATATCCTTTTGCTGCAAGTTCTATGGCTGTTGCACGCCCTATACCGTGGGATGCACCTGTTATAAATGCTGTTTTATTCATATATCTTCCTTTAGTCTGCCAAACAAAACCGCCCCGGACCCCGGGGATATTTAAACGATAAAACGGGTGCATAAAATGCACCCGAATACAGTTCAGTGTATCATTTACTTAGCCTCTGCAAAAGCTCTTATCTCTTCGTCCGAGCACACCAGTTCCATCTCTGCGCCGAGGCTCTTGAATTTTTCGACTATATCTTCGTAACCGCGCTGTATGTACTGTATATCATCCAGCACAGTTATGCCGTCTGCGGAAAGACCTGCTATGACAAGCGCCGCTCCTGCACGAAGATCCGGCACGCAGACTCTTGCTCCCTGATATCCGTCAACACCGGTTATGATGGCTATGTTGCCCTCAACCTTTATGTTTCCGCCCATGCGTGCAAGCTCGCCTACATATTTGAATCTGTTTTCGAAGATGCTCTCGGTGACTGTGGATACGCCCTGAGCTATACCCAGCAGAACTGCCATCTGAGGCTGCATATCCGTCGGGAATCCGGGATACGGCAGTGTAGTGACCTGTGTATGTGTCAGATTGCCCTTGCTGACCACTCTGACAGCATCGTCAAACTCATGTATCTCGCAGCCCATCTCCAAAAGTTTGGCTGTTGTAGCTTCCAAATGCTTAGGGATCACGTTCTTTACAGTGACATCACCCTTTGTGGCCGCTGCGGCAAACATATATGTTCCCGCCTCGATCTGATCGGGTATTACCGAATACTCGCTGCCGTGAAGTTTTTCAACGCCTATGATACGAACAACATCGGTACCTGCACCTCTGATGCGCGCTCCCATGGAGTTGAGGAAGTTGGCAACGTCAACCACGTGCGGCTCTTTTGCCGCATTCTCAATAATGGTCTTGCCGCCCGACAAAGCCGCAGCCATCATGATATTGATAGTCGCACCAACCGAAACCTTATCGAGATAGATATGGCTTCCGGAAAGACCGCCTGCTGCCTGTGCAACAACACAGCCGTCGGCGATATTTACCGTAGCGCCCAATGCCCTGAAACCTTTGATATGAAGGTCTATCGGTCTTGCGCCTATTGTGCATCCACCCGGCAGTGCAACCTTTGCTTTTCTGAATTTTCCCAGCAATGCGCCCAAAAGATAATAAGATGCACGCATTTTTTTGATGGCATCATAATCCACTACAACGCTGGAAATTGTGGCTCCGCATATGGAAACCGTATGATTGTCGATGTGTTTTACCGTGGCGCCTATCCCTTCTATGGAATCGATCAGCACGTTCACATCGCTGACATTGGGCAGATTATCTATCACTACCGTATCATCGGTCATGATAGCCGCCGCCAATATAGCAAGAGCAGCATTTTTAGCTCCGCTGATATTAACTTCGCCTGCCAGAGGATTTCCTCCCCTTATCACGTATTGATACATATATATCTCCTGTGTATTGTGTAGCGAACGCTCTCAACGAGAATGTCCGCATATTTTCAGGAGAACCCCGGGATATCCGTGTCCCGAAGTTTCCCTCAATCTTCTCAAACACCAGATATCTTACTCTGTTACGTCTGTTGCGTCTTCTGTTTCGCCTTCACCCTCTACAGCCTCTTCTGCTGCAGCGGTAGATACTATCTTATAGAAATTCTTGAAATTGATCTTCTCGAGTACCGACTCGTCAACGATCCACTCGCAACCGTCTATATAGCCCTGAAGTGTGTCGTCATAGAGGTCCGAACCACGCTCTTCGATGATGCTCTCGATCTTCTGTGCGGTGGCTTCCTCATCGTTTTCAGAGTCAAGTCTGAGAATGTAATAGCCCTCATCCGTTGTAACAAAATCTGTTGTGACCTGTCCAACCGAAAGCGACTCTGCTGCCTGTAAAACTTCAACATCCAAAGATGTGCTGTTCTTCTCAACATCAAGATCGCTCTTTGCATATGTCGCGGTGGAAACGCTGAGCTTTGTATACTGCTCGCAGATATCTTCCAAAGAAGTATCCTCTGCCATCAAAGCTATCAGGAAAGCATATTCCTGCGCCGGTGTCTCTCCGCCTGCGTCCTCATCGGCGGGCTCTTCTTCTGAGGTTGTTTCTTCAGCTTCCTCAGCGACTACTGCAGCCTCTTCTCCGTCCTCATCTTCCGACGGATCAAAGTCTGTTGATATGAAAATATAACTTATCTTCTTCTGAATGGATTCTTCATCCGAAACCGCTGTATCGACTCCTGCCTTAATAGCTGTCTTCATCTTGTCACGGATAGTCAGAAGTCTTAAGTACTCTTCAACTATCTCCTGTGTGGCACCCATGTATTTGAGAGCCTTTTTGCTGTTGGCAGCGATAAAGTTCTGCGCTGCAGTCTTTATCTTTTCCGTATCCTCTGCGGTGATCTCAACACCGTAATCAGCCATGTGTGCTTCCATCAGGTAGCACTCCCGGATCTCCTCAATGGCTTCTTCCCTTACGTCATCCGCCATTGTGGAACCTGTGGAATAGACATCCGAATCCCACATGTCCTCTCCGAAATATGAAACATAGTAAGTATCATACATTACCGCATTATACTGACATATAAAATTAGCCACTCCGACGGTCTTCTGATTGCCGTCCATGGTGACAAGCACCTGATCCGGATTAATGGTGTTTCCACACCCCGTTAAAGCCATGGAACCCGCCAGCATAAGCGCTGCCGCAGTTCTACAATGTCTGCCTGACATAAAGAAAAATCTCCCTTCAACCTATTAATAACGTATAGAAGTTGCATTTTGCACAATGCAACAAATTGCATTGTACTATTTATTTTTCTTTTTGACAAGTCTATTACATAAACTTAGCAAAAAGTCGAAAGTATCCGTGTTTGCAACCCTGGAATTGTGCTTTTTGTCGAGAACAAGCCCCGGCTTTTCCCCCTGTACAAAACGCAATGCGCCATCATATTCATGCAGCAGCTGCGTTATGTTTTCCGGATCTATGTCCGCCTTCGGCATAAAAGATACCGCTATCTCGTCTCTTTTTTCTTTTATGCCCGTTATATATGCACGGCCCGCGGACAGCTTTAACATCGCAATGGCCAAAAGTCTCTTTACAGCCTCGGGCGGCTCACCGTACCTGTCCATAAGTTCGTCGAAGAGTTCTTCTTTTTCCTGCTCGCCGGAAATAGTCGCTATCCGCTTGTACATGTCGAGCTTTTCACTCTCGCTTACTATATAATCCGCCGGAATATACGCATCCGTCAAAAGATCTATTGTCGTCTGCTCCGCACTGTCGTCCTCCTCACCTTTGGCCTTCTTGACCGCGGCATTCAGCATTTTGCAGTACAGTTCATACCCAACCGACGCCATGTGTCCGCTCTGGTTCTTGCCCAGAAAGCTTCCTGCGCCGCGTATCTCAAGGTCCCGCATGGCGATCTTTATTCCGCTGCCTAGATCCGTGAACTCCTTTATTGCAGTCAGCCTCTTTTCGGCTATCTCCGTCAGTATCTTATCCCGCCTGTACATAAAGAACGCATAAGCGCTGCGGCCGGATCTGCCGACTCTTCCTCTCAGCTGATAGAGCTGGGAAAGTCCGTATCTGTCAGCATCGCGCACGATGATGGTATTCACGTTCGGTATATCAAGCCCCGTTTCTATAATGGTGGTGCTGACCAGCACGTCTATATCACCGTTTACAAAAGAAAACATAATGTTTTCCAGTTCGCGCTCATTCATCCGTCCGTGGGCGTACACTACATTCGCATCCGGGACCATCGTACTGATGCGGGAAGCCACATCCGCTATGGTATTTATGTTATTTGAAACAAAATATACCTGTCCGTCCCGGGCAAGCTCTCTGGTGATAGCCTCACGGACGAGCTCGTCGTGGTATTCCATGACATATGTCTGAATAGGAAGCCTGTCCACCGGCGCTTCTTCCAAAACACTCATCTCCCGGATGCCCGTAAGGCTCATGGAAAGAGTTCTGGGTATGGGCGTCGCCGACAGCGCCATGACATCCACATTTGTCTTCAGTTTTTTGATCTTTTCCTTATGAGTCACGCCGAAACGCTGTTCCTCATCCACTATCAGAAGCCCCAGATCCTTAAAAGATACATCGTTGCTCAAAAGTCTGTGGGTTCCTATGACCACGTCCACAGCGCCGCTTTTCAGTTTTTCCACGGTCTTTTTCTGCTCTGCGGAAGTCCTGAAACGGCACAAAAGATCAACGTTCACCGGATAAGCGCTCAGCCTCTGGGAAAATGTATCGAAATGCTGCTTTGCGAGTATTGTGGTGGGTACCAGCACCGCAACCTGCTTGCCGTCCTGCACCGCTTTGAAAGCAGCACGTATGGCGATCTCCGTCTTCCCGAATCCCACGTCTCCGCAGATCAGACGGTCCATGATGCGGTCGCTTTCCATATCCCGCTTGGTGTCCTCGATGGCCTTCAGCTGATCTTCGGTCTCATCATAAGGAAAGAGCTCCTCGAATTCCTTTTGCCACGAAGTATCTTCCGTGAATCTGAATCCCTTTGCCTGCTGCCTCTTGGCGTATAGTTCCACAAGATCCTGCGCCACGATCTCAACCGACTCCTTGACCTTCGACTTGGTCTTTTGCCAGTCGTTTCCGTTAAGTTTGTTTAACTTCGGCGGTTTGGCATCATCCGCCGCGGCGTATTTCTGTATCAGATCGAACTGCGTCGCCAGAATATACAGCATGCCGCCGTCACCGTATTCGATCTTCATATAATCCTTGATCACCGAATCGACTTCCACTTTTTCAATGCCGCGGTATACGCCCATTCCGTGATTTTCGTGCACAACAAAATCCCCCACCTTCAGGTCGTTGAAACTTTTTATATGACCTGCGCCGGAGTATTTTCTGTATTTTGTCTTTTTGCGGTTTCTCACAAAAACATCACGCTCCGTGATCACCGCGAATTTTAACAGCGGGTACTCGAATCCCCTGACAAGGCTTCCGTACACCACATCCACTTCCCTGTCGGCAAGTTCCCTGTCGGTATCAAGGGTATAAGTACAGGGCACTCCCGCGTCGTCTATATCCCTTGCAAGACGCTCGGCACGGCTTCTCGAAGCGCACACCACAAGAACCCTGAATTTGTTTTTTCTGTATTTTGCCAGTTCCTCCACCAGCAGATCAAAGCTGTTACCGTAGGACTGCGGGTTTCTGGTGGTAATGGTTGTCCTGAAGTCCGCTTTGAAAAGACTGCAGCGCCTGTCCAGCACACACAGCGACACGCATGCATGCATTGCGAGTTTCTCGAATATCATCTCCTCGGTGCTCAACAGTTCAAGCTCGTCGGCGTTCAGACCCGACTCCAGACGTTTTTCCACCGCAACAGACACTTCCATTGCAATGGCTCTGCCCTGTTCCTCCAGTTTCACCGGTTCATCCAGAAAACATACCGTATCGTCCCAGTCAAAATAATCAAGCAGCGACGAGTTCTTCGCAACTCCGTCAAGGTCCTCGCTGCCCGGGTAGATCAGCAGCTCCTGCTCTTCCGATACCGACCTCTGGGTTTCGGGATCAAAGCAGCGCAGGGAATCTATCTCATCGCCCCAGAACTCAATCCTGTACGGAAACGTCGCGTTCTGCGGGAAAACATCCACTATGCCGCCCCTGACTGCGAACTGTCCCGGCAGCGTGACACTGGTCTCGCGTTCGTAGCCGCAGTTTGCCAGATCGTTTTTCAGCTTTTCCTGATCAAGTTCGTCGCCGACACTGCATTTTATGATATGCTTTCTCATGTCGAGCGGCGAGATGCAGCGGTTCATGAGTGCGTCAAAGGTAGTGACTACCGTGCTTTTTCCCGATGCTATGCCCTGATAAACCTTCAGCCTGTCCGAGGCTATCGAGCCTCCTCCGACATCAGACTTGTAAAACAGCATATCCCTCCCGGGAAAATACATTGCGTCCTTCCTGAAAAACGCAATGTTTTCCATCACTTCCGCAGCCTTCTGTTCCGAGTAAGTGACGAACAAAACACTTTTGTCTTCCCCTGCCAGACCTGCCGCCAGGTGAGGTTTCGCCGCCTCCGAAACTCCGCATATCTCGCAGCTTTTGCCTTTATTCAGTTCCTTTTTTGTTTTGTCGAAGTCTTTCCACTCCGCGAGTGGTCCGTAAAAAGATCTCATGATTTCTTTCCGTTAAATCTGTTCATGGCTTCGTCGATATCGCCTGACAGTATCAGCGATACCGCATCTGCCGCATCCTTTGCCGCAGTCCCCACCGCCTTTTTGTCTTCATCACCGAAGTGTGAGAGCACCCAGTCCGCAAGATCGAATTCCGGCGGTTTTTTACCCACGCCGACCTTTATACGCGGAAAGTTGTCTGTTCCCATCATGAATATGATGTTTTTAAGTCCGTTATGTCCCCCCGCGCTTCCTTTTTTCCGGATGCGGATGCGCCCGGGATCAAGCTCGATGTCATCGGATATAACCAGAAGCTCGCTCTCCGGATCTATATCGTAATAATCCACGATCTCGCCGATACACTCACCGGAAAGATTCATATATGTCTGTGGTTTACACAGTATCACTTTCACGCCGTCTATTATACCGCGGCCCAAAAGACCTTTATGTTTTTTCTCGGTCAACGGTATGTTATATTTTCGCGACAGCTCGTCTATGACGGCAAAACCCGCGTTGTGTCTCGTATTTTCGTATTGTAGTGTAGGATTTCCAAGTCCTGCAATAAGGTACATCTCTTTTAACTCCTTAACCTTAAAAACGCACCGGAATATCCGGTGCGTAAAATAATCCATTAAACCGCTGTGTCTTTACTCTGCAGTTTCCTGCCTGTATTTGTCCAGGATCATCGACTGAATGCGATTTCTGGTCTCTGTCTTTATTGGATGTGCAATATCCCTGTACTCGCCCTCTGCAGTTTTCTTGCTGGGCATTGCGATAAACAATCCTTTTTCACCATCCACAACTTTGATGTCGTGGATAACGAATTCCTCATCGATGGTGATCGATGCGATTGCCTTCATTTTGCTGTCTCCGTCCATTTTGCGAATACGAATGTCTGTGATTTCCATAACTTTAATTTCTCTCCTCCTCTAATTAACGCACATTATTATCTGATCAATACCGGTCGGATGCGAACACCGTAATCGACCGGAGAACGGCCGATTACGGTATTCAGTTCTAAATAATCATGTGCAAGTCAATTCAAACCTCTCGGCAGATCAGATCTCATATCGTGTTCTCTCGCCTGATACTACCAGTATCTCTCCGTCTCCACAGTAATATGTGTTCGGCTTGAGCGTTCCGCGGCTCTCCACTATACAGTTTTCAATGTGCGTATTATCTCCGATGTAAACATCATTTAAGATAATAGAGTTTTTGATAACACAGTTTTTACCTATGAACGCTTCCTTAAACAGGATCGAATTCTCAACCTTACTGTTGATGATACATCCGCTGGCAACGAGACTGTTACGTACCTCAGAACCCTCATTGAACTTGGCCGGCGGAAGATCGTCGATCTTGGTGTAGATCTCCGGTGCCTGATGGAAGAAGTACTCCCTTACGTCAGGTTTCAGGAAATCCATGTTGGTCTTGAAGTAGGAATCAACCGTCGATATATTGCTCCAATACTCCGGCATCTTGTATCCGTAGATACGTTTCATATCTTTGTAACGGATCAGGATATCGGTAACGAAGTTCCATCTGTCTTCGGACGCGCACTGTTCAAGAAGTTCTATGAGCTGTCTGCGTCGCATGATGTAAATTCCGGTAGAGACTGTGTTTGACCTTGCCACCATCGGTTTTTCCTCAAAATCGGTAACCCTTGAGCTTTCGTTCATGCGGATGACGCCGAATCTGCTTGCATCCTCGGAAGCCATAAGATCTTTTACCGCAATGGTGATGTCAGCACGTTTCTCTACATGATAATCCAACATCTTATTAAAATCAACCTTATATACACAATCTCCGCTGGAGATTATAACGTAAGGCTCATGACACCTCTTCAAAAACTCAATGTTCTGGTATATGGCATCTGCCGTACCGCGGTACCACCAGCTGTTGTCTGCTGTGACCGTCGGTGTGAACACGAAAAGTCCACCCTGTTTTCTACCGAAGTCCCACCATTTTGATGAGGCAAGGTGCTCATTTAACGAGCGGGCGTTGTACTGTGTCAGCACAGCAACCTTCTGAACATGTGAATTGGTCATGCTGCTGAGTGCAAAGTCTATACAGCGGAAGTTTCCGCCGACAGGCATGGCAGCGATGGCTCTCTTGTTTGAAAGAACGCCCATGCGGTTGTTATTACCGCCGGCTAAAATAATACCTACAGCTTTCATGCGTTACCTCCTGTCTTAATAATGGCACCGCCGGAAGCGAGTGCATTGTCCGGGTAGTCTTCCAACGTGGTAACACCTGATATTGCCGTGTTCTTGCCTATCGAAACGCCTGCAGGAATGACTGATCCCTCACCGATGGTGACAAGTTCCGACGCATAAACTTTGGCATTGTATGTGCTGTCAGCGTACTCTCCCACACCGAGGTGGCAGTTTGCGCCTATCTGCACATTCTCCGCAACAATGGATTTGTCTATTATAGTGCCCTCTTTTACAGTGGTGCCCTGCATCACGATGGAATCCCTGATCACGGCTCCCTTTTCGATGATGACATTAGCGCCGAGGACTGAGTTGTAAACCTCGCCGTAAATCTCGGATCCCTCGCCGATAATGGATTTTACCACGTTCGACTCACCTGAGATATACTGCGGAGCGCTGTTGTAGCTCTTGGTGTATATCTTCCAGTATTTCTCATAGAGGTTGAACTCCGGAATGAGATCAACAAGCTCCATGTTTGACTCCCAGTAAGACTGAAGAGTTCCGACGTCCTTCCAGTAGCCCGTGAACTCATACGCAAACATCTTGGAACCGCCCTCTCTCAAGTACGGCAGGATATGTTTACCGAAGTCGCAGTTCTGCTGGTCTTTCAGGGCGATAAGAGAGTCTCTCAGCTCCTTGAAGTTAAAGATATAGATACCCATGGACGCAAGGTTGCTGCGCGGATGCTCCGGTTTTTCCTCAAACTCGGTGATCTGCCTGTTGTCGTCCGTGATGACAACGCCGAAACGGCTTGCCTCCTCAATAGGTACCGGCATAACAGCAAGCGTAACGCTGGCGCCCTTTTCCTTGTGGAAGTCCAGCATAAGCTCGTAATCCATCTTGTAAATATGATCGCCGCCTAGGATCAGAACGTACTCGGGATTGAAACTCTCCATATACCTGAGGTTCTGATAAATAGCGTTTGCCGTACCTGTATACCACTCTGCATTCGTACTCTTCTCGTACGGTGGAAGAACCGTCACTCCGCCGTTGTTACGGTCAAGATCCCACGGAATACCGATACCGATATGCGTGTTAAGTCGAAGCGGCTGATACTGAGTGAGTACGCCCACAGTATCAATGCCGGAATTAATGCAGTTGCTCAGCGGGAAATCTATGATACGGTATTTTCCGCCGAAGGCTACTGCCGGTTTTGCGACGTCCGCTGTCAGAACACCGAGACGGCTTCCCTGACCACCTGCAAGAAGCATCGCTATCATTTCCTTCTGTACCATGCAATCACCTCGTCTTTAAGTTTTTATTGGTAGCAGAAAGATTATATCACGAAGAATTTGTTTTGTCATTATATTTTTACAAAAAATTTTTAGTTTGAAATGAAATTTTGTACATTTTCACTATAAGACTATTTTCCCTTTGCAAAAGGAATGCAAAAGACTATACTTATACATAGATAAAACACATTTCAGGAGGCTTTATGACAGTCAGATTTCCGGCAGCGCCGGCTCACATACACTTTATAGGAATAGGCGGCATCAGTATGAGTGGTCTCGCATCGGTGCTGTTGAACTTAGGTTACAGCGTGTCCGGATCCGACAGCAAACGTTCGGATCTCACTGCCGCTCTCGAGGCCAAGGGCTGCAAAATATCATACCCGCAGAGTGCCGATAACATCACGGAAGGCACGGATGCAGTTGTTTACACGGCGGCCATACATCCCGACAACCCGGAATTCGCTCAGGCGAAAGCTCTCGGTCTCTACATGCTGACCAGAGCGGAACTTTTGGGCGTCATAATGTCAAAATACAGCGAGTCCGTTGCCATATCAGGTACCCACGGCAAGACCACGACCACGGGAATGCTCTCCCACGTGCTCATGGAAGCAGACAAAGACCCCATCATATCCATAGGCGGCATATTACCTTCCATCGGTTCCAACATACGCATCGGAAACGGCGACACCTTCATCACCGAAGCCTGCGAATACACCGACAGCTTCCTGTCCCTGTTCCCGAAATACAGCATTATATTAAATGTTGAAGCCGAGCACCTTGATTATTTCAAAACATACGAAAACGTCCGGGCTTCATTTGCAAAATTCGCAAGCCAGACTTCGGACACTGTCGTGATAAACGGAGATGTGGGACCGTTGCTTACTCCATCGGACACTCTTTCGGTCATAACCTACGGTCTTGACCCCTCATACGACATCCACCCGGAGGACATCAGGGAAAACGAAAACGGCTTCCCTATATATAAGGTATACGAAAAAGGAAACTTCCTGTTCGAAGTAAATCTTTCCGTCAGAGGAATGCACAATGTTTCAAACTCTTTGGCTGTCATCGCAACAGCAAGAGCCATGGGCATCGCAGACGACGCCATAGTGAACGGTCTCGCCTCTTTTTCCGGTACCAAAAGACGATTTGAGATAAAAGGAAAAGTCAACGGATTTACGGTGGTAGACGATTACGCGCACCACCCGACAGAGATAAAGGCGACTCTGACATCCGCAAAGAGTTTCCCGGCAAACCGCATCGTATGCGTCTTCCAGCCCCACACATACTCACGTACCAAAAACTTCCTTCATGATTTCGCCGACGCTTTGGCTTTGGCGGATGTCGTGATCTTAGCTGACATCTACGCAGCAAGAGAAGCCTTTGACGAGAGCATTTCATCCCGTGATATCCGTGATCTCCTCGAAGAAAAAGGAGTGGAAGCATACTATTTTTCAACGTTTGACGAAATAGAAAAATTTATCTTAAAAAAATGTATCGACGGCGATCTGTTGATAACAATGGGCGCCGGAAACATAGTAGATATCGCAGATCACCTTACAAGCTCATAAGTTATTAACAATCGATCACATCCCCCACCGGATTTTTTCCACAAAGGGATGTGGTTTTTTTATTCAGTATACATAAGGTTTTTGAGCGCTTATCAACATTATCAACATGTTAAAGCGTGATTTTACCGCAACTTCATAGTGGAAAAGAAACTCTTCTCAATTCGAAAAAGCTGTGCTATAATCGCCTCGCAAGTGAGGAAAAAATAATGGCAGACGTTATTTTGCGGATGGACAGCGGGCATGGAGAGACCTGCGTCCCCGATATTTTCATAGATGAATATATGCCGGCTGCTGATGGAGAGTTCGTAAAAGTTTATCTCTATCTTTTGCGCTGTATGAAAGATCCCGAAAAGGTCTTTTCCATCGCAGATGCCTCCGCAGGTTTCGGATGCAGCACGGGACGTATCCTGGATGCGCTCAAATATTGGGAGCACGCAGGACTTTTGCGTCTTGATTTTGACAGCGCGGGCGAGCTTTCATGCGTAAGCTTCACCCGAAGGCTCTCAAGCTACACCTCGGTCGATGCGCAGGCCAGCGCTCCGTCACTTTCACAGAACGCCGAAGCCGTATACAGTTCCGAAGATATTCCGGACACCGATACAGCATCAAAAGCCACATACCGCGAGCCCGATTTCCGCATGAACCTCAATGTGAATTCCGTGTCGGATGCGGACAGACGCGAACTTTTGATGATAGCGGAGACATACCTCGGACGTACGCTCAATTCCACCGAGGTATACAAACTCTACGACTGGATCGACAAATTCGGTCTTCCCGCCGAGGTCATCGACTACCTTATAGATTACTGCGTAACCCACGGACACACAGCTTTTTCTTATATGGACAAAATTGCCGTTTCCTGGGCCGGCGAAGGTATCGACACTCTGGCAAAAGCGAAAGACCACACCAGAGAATTCGACTCCGCAAAGACCTACGATGCCGTCCGCAAGGCTTTCGGCATAGCCGGTCGCAATCTTGTGGATTCCGAAAAAAACTATATCCGTCTTTGGGCGATAGACTTAAACATGTCGGACGAGCTGATATCCTTAGCCTGCGAGCGCACCATCTTAAAAACAAGCCGCGCAAGCTTTGAATACGCAGACCGCATCCTGCGCAGCTGGCACGAAAACAAAGTGTCATCGGCAGACGATGTAAACGCACTTGACGAAAAATACCGCACACAGAAAACATCAAAGCAGGGACCTGCCAGATCAGGCAAGCCCGCAGCCGCAGGGTTTTCTTCATTCGAAGACAGAGGTTATAACAGCAGTGCCATAGAAGACATCGAAAAAGCACTGCTCAAGGTATAGATATGGGACTTACAAATTCACAATACAATAAGCTCATACTCGAATATGACGCCAGGAGGCTTTCTGCTGAGCGCCTTCAGTCGGCCCGTTACGATGAGATCTGCGAAAAAATACCGGAGTTCAAAGCCTTAGAAGACTCTTCAAAGACATCTATGGCAGACATGATCCGCCGTAGCTTAAGCGAGGAAAAGATTTCAGCACCCGTGATACCCCAAGACTACATTTCCGACCTGAAAGCGAAAAAAGCTGCCCTGCTAAAAACCCACGGCTATCCCGAAGATTATCTCGAGATGACCTATACCTGTCCGGACTGCAAGGACACCGGCTACATTGCGGGTCGTAAGTGCCACTGTTTCGTGGAGGCATCCATAAATCTGATATTTGATCAGGGCGGGATCCGTGATGTGCTGACCCGCGAATGTTTTGAGAATTTCTCTTTGGACTTTTATCCAAACGGAGACAAAGATCCCTCTACCGGCAAGAGCGCACGGGAGAACGCAGAATATGTGCTCTCCTACGCCAGATCTTACTGCGATGCTTTTAACAGTGAGCATTCCGGAGAGAACCTTTTCATATTCGGTCAGACGGGCACAGGCAAATCTTTTCTGACGCATTGCATAACCGGCGAACTCATACGCCACGGACATTCATCCATATACCTGACTGCTTCGTCTCTTTTTGACATCATAGCAGACAGCCGTTTTCACAGAGATACACAGTCTGACAGAAACGGCACCTACAGTTCCGACGACATTTTGGGAGCAGACCTTTTGGTCATCGACGACCTAGGCTCCGAAAATCCCAACAACTTTACCGTCAGTGCATTGTTTGATCTGTTAAACGAACGTGCTCTGCGACACAAGAGCGTCGTGATATCATCAAATCTTGATCTTGCCAAGATCAGGGACATGTATTCGGAACGTATCTTTTCCAGGATCGCAGGCGGCTTCAAACTCATGAAACTTTACAGCGATATGGATATACGATTGAAGAGAAAAATGTGATATTTGGTCACAATTCACATTTGTTTTCATATATACTTACAAATGTGATTATGTATATTGGGTAATCGGATTAGCCTCCGCTATCCAGTATGAATTATAATGAATAGGAGATCATTATGGCAAACGAAGAAATCCAGCTCGAAACCATCCCCCACGGAAAACTCGGCATCATAGGCATGGAAAACTGCAGCCAGTTCAGCGGAATGGTAGACCACTACCTTGTAAAATGGCGCTCCACTAGGCAGCAGCTCCACCCCAATGACATAGCTTTCAAGGGCTATCAGCGCGACACATACCTTTTAAAACACAAGTGTGCGCGTTTCGGCAACGGCGAAGCCAAAGGCGCTCTTTATGAGTCTGTCCGGGGCGACGATATCTTCATCATCGCGGATGTCACAAATCACAGCATGACATACAACATGTGCGGATACACCAACCACTACTCACCGGATGATCACTATCAGGATCTCAAGCGTGTCATCTCCGCTATCGGCGGAAAGGCAAAGCGTATCAATGTCATAATGCCTTTCTTATACGAGAGCCGTCAGCACAGACGTACCGCAAGAGAGAGTCTTGACTGTGCATTAATGCTCCAGGAACTTATCGGCATGGGCGTTGAGAACATCATCACTTTGGATGCTCACGATCCCAGAGTACAGAACTCTATCCCCTTAAGCGGTTTTGAATCCGTTCAGTGTACATACCAGTTTGTAAAAGCTATCTGCAATAACGTTGATGACCTCATCTTCGACAACGAGCACATGATGGTGATTTCACCCGATGAAGGCGGTACCAACCGTGCCGTATATCTTGCAAACGTGCTGGGCATCAACATGGGTATGTTCTACAAGCGCAGAGATTACTCAAAGATCATAAACGGACACAACCCCATCGTGGCACACGAATACTTAGGTCAGGATGTAGAGGGCAAAGATGTTTTCATCATCGATGACATGATATCATCAGGTGAATCCATGATCGACGTTGCCACAGAGCTCAAGAAACGCAAGGCTAAACGTATATTTGTACTCTCTACTTTCGGACTTTTTGCAAATGGATTAGAAATATTTGACAAGGCGGTCGAAAGTGGTATAATAAACAATGTATTCACCACGAACGCAATTTATCAGCCCCCGGAGCTTTTGGAGAGGGACTACTACGTTAGCTGCGATCTCAGCAAATACATAGCGTACATCATCGATACCCTTAATCATGATACTTCGCTGAGCGATCTGCTGAATCCTTACGATAAGATACATTCCATCGTGGCAAGGTACATGAATGGCGAATTCAAGAAGTAATACGAAAAGCGCAGGACGATTACAGGTTCTGCGAAAGCGCTGTTGATATGTCAGTGCTTTCGCCGGACTTGTGAGGCTATCACGCGCAAAAGGTTGTTTACTTTTGAGTCACATGAGAAAGGATGCCTTAGGGAGATGCCAGCTGGATTTCCTTAAAGGCAACAGGCAGGTAGAATAAAACTACCTGCCCGTTTTGTTTTTAAAGTCCGTGATTGAATGTGAGATGACCGTGAATAACAGCAAAAACAAACCCCGTGCCTGATGACACGGGGTAAAAATTTGCAATATTAAAATGAACTCTTAAAATGCATCAAAAAGATTAAAACAGGTCTACCTTGCCGGCATAGCTCTCATTGATAACAAAGTAAGCATAACCGTCTTCCGGCTTAAGGTATACATTAAGCGACTTGATGGAAGAAGCCTTGTGACCGTCAGCCACATATGCCTTCTTAACGTTCTCAACGATCTCATTAACGTTATTGTCTTTTCCGTAGAACTGAAGTACAACATTTCCTGTAACGTTTGTCTTAACTGCTGTTTCTTTCTTCTCAACAGTCTTCTTTGCAGCTGTAGCTGTCTTCTTAGCAGCTGTAGCTTTCTTCTCTGTTGTCTTCTTTGCAGTTGTTGTTTTCTTAGCTGTTGTCTTCTTTGCAGTCGTCTTCTTTGCTGCTGTCTTTGTTGCCTTAGCAGCCTTCTCTGCTGCCTTTGCGCCCTCTTTCTCAGCAACTGCTGCTACTGAAGAAGTGCTGCTTGCAGAAGTTGTCTTAGCAAGTCTTCTTGTAACCCCTGTTGTTTCTTCCTTCTCTGTTACTGCCGGAGCAGCCTTTGCTACTGCCTTTGTCTCTTTCTTTGCGTCTGCCATTTTAAGATTCCCTCCTGATCTTTTCTCCAAAAATTAACCGCAAACCAAAAAATCTTCCATAGCCGAAAGTGCAGCAGCTTCGTCCGCGCCCTCAGCTACAATATTAACAGCCATCCCGTTTTTGGGATTGAAAGCCATAATACCCATGATACTCTTTGCGTTTATCTTGCGATTGTTGCTCTCCAGTGTGATGATGCTGTCGAACTGACAAGCCACCTGAACCAATTCAGCGATCGGATTTTCATGTCGCAAGTCGATCTCCGATATGACAACCACTTTGTTACTCATCTCTACACTCTCCGTATCTACGACATTTTACATCAGCCGTTTTGTATACGCGGGCACCAAACAGGGCTAAAAAACACGCCCAATCGCACGCACCTTTTCATTTATATACTAAAAGCGCCAATCTTGCAAGGTCTTTTATGAAATTCTGTGATTTTGACCAACAGAAACCACATTATACAATGGCTTTTGTGAAAAATGCAAAGAAAACAGACCTTTATCTCATGCCGGTTTCGAGTGTATTTATATTTTCATATACTTTTTACCGCTCTGTCACTGAATATATTTTAAAACAATTTCCTCGTTTTGCACAGACTTTTTTTGCGTTTTCCGAATCTTTTTTTTGCGATGTCATTTCTTCACGGTTGTAAAAATACACACCCGAAGAATCGTAACCCGTCAAAAACATCATGTTTTCGCCTTCTCCGACACCCACTGCAAAACCTCTTGAAAGATATCCCAGCGCCATGTCAAGCCTTACTCCGTCCACTTCAAAAAGATAGTTTTCGGGATCGATCTTCTCCATCTTTTCCGAAGATACAGGATTGACATATCCGGCTTTTCCTCTGCTCCAGATACCGACCGTATCCGATATCACAACGCCCGCATCTTCATCCGCAAAAAACATGGCGTCCGCCAGCCTGTCAGTCTGAATCCTGCACTTTCCGCCCGCGTACACAAGGTACTGCTGTCCTTTGGATGTACGAATGTTATGCACCGGAAGTTCCTCCAAAATTTCTTCGGAAGAACGCTTTGTTTTGATATCTTTCCGGTACGGCAGCGACCCCACATCCAGTATCGCAACTCTTTGTTTTCTGCCGTAACTCATATAAGACCGGTAATCTTTTATCAGATCTTCACCACTCTCATTTACTATGGTATCCTGAAAACTTTCAGTGTACTCGCCGCCTGCAAAGCCTATACATGTCAGCTCTATCAGGTAATCTTCTATATCGATATCGGTTACGAATGCGTTATCTTTTTTGTAACTCTTGATCACACGGCCTTCCGCATTGCCTATGATATCCAGTTCTTCAAAGGGGCGCACACCGTCCTCGGTGTAGCGTGTATTCTCATCTTTTACGGCGTAAACAAAATCCTCATTCAGGAAGCCTATGCTCTCGATGTATTTTCCGTCTGCCGCATCAAACTCTTTTTCAGTGGCATTTTCCATATCGAAAACATGGATAGCCGCGCCATCCTCAAGCTGGTACACGATCTTTCCGGCACCTGCCGAAAAGAAAAGATCGGTGTTGTCTATATCTTCCACCAATACGCTGCAGGAGCCTTCCTCCGTATCTATCCTGTAGATACAGCCGGCATAAGCCATGTAGGATATGTCGTCTTTATTGGTGTATATGCGCCCTGCAAGGTTTGATATCATCACATCTTCAGCCACCGCTACAGGCATGAACATCTCTTCCGTAACCATGGCGGTCATGGCGTCATAACTGTAAAGGCCTATGCCTGTCTCGCCTTCGTGCCTTCCTCTGTTCATGTAGCCGCACACAGCAAAACCGACATTGCCACCCTCACCGGTGGTTAAGGGTATGATCACAAATCCTTCGTGATCGTTTCTGTAATCCGGTTCCGTAAAATCTCTGAAAGAAAAAACGCAGGTCAGAGTGCCTGTGTCGGCGTTGTATGTCCAAAGGTCCTGACCGGCCACAAAACAGGTCATCTTTCCTGTCGAGCTCTTAAGACACGGTATATCTCTGCCGTTGACGCCAAGTATAAGTCCCTCTGCCGTGAACAGTTCTCCGTCGGTATCAAAGACCTCCGTCATGCGCCGCTCGTAGTCCAAAAGATAACATCTCTCAACATCCACGCCATAGCGCATGCGATAGTATTCCTCCACATTGTAATAGGCTACCGCGCCGCTGTCATCGGCTCCTATCACCATGTAATCCACCGTAATTATATTGTAATAGTCGGTCAGTTCACAGATATTATACGTAACCTCGCCCACTACCTCAGGCTGAAAATCGCCCCATCCGATCTGCGATAACGGTGAGTGTATATTCACATATGCAAGGTCCGCGGACGCTGTTCCGTCTGGCTCAAGGTAAACAGAAAGTGATTCGAGATTTCCTTTTTCAAAAGAATGGCGATGAAAATCTCTTGCAAAATCTATGCATTCATCAAGGTTGTCTTCGTTGTTTTTAAGTATCCTGCAATAATAGGATATCAGATCTTCTCCTACGTTAAGTTCTATCACAAGTTCGTATTCGCAGTCATCCTCTAAGATGTTTACACAGGGAACGACCGCGTTTAAAACATCGGTTCCTTCATTTTCCGAAAGTTCAAGTTCTCCCTCTGACAGGAAGCGTTCTCCGTCTAATGTCCTTATCTTGTAATTGCCGCCGCCAATTGCTGCGCCGTATGATTTTATACGTATATCGATCTTATCGTCTCTTGCCGGAACGATAGACTTTCTGCAGGTAGCATCTTCTATCTTTGTCTTGTAACCGAAGAGTTTCGCCATGTTCATGCCCTTGTAATAAGGCATCACAACCGGCAATGTCGGTTCCTCCATCGTGCCCTTGTAATCCGTTGTGCCGAGCCTTGCCGCAAACGAAAAACCGATCAGGCACAAAATAAACACCACGAACAAAACAGGGATCTTTATTAAGTTTTTGATGTCCATGTCCGTCCACCTCTGATTGCGATGTTATTGTTTTAGTCACAACACGGTTACAAGTATAACTCAAAATCCGCAAAAAGAAAACCCCCGCATTCCTGCGGGGGATAATAATGCATTGTGTTCTATGGTATAACAATTGCAAAGCAATTGTTATCACTGGCAGTCGTCAAATCCAAATAAATTTGGATTTTCCTCGTTGCTTTGTGGTATATTAGCAAACACCCTGAGCGAGCATTGCGTTAACAACCTTCTCGAAGCCTGCGATGTTTGCGCCTGCTACGTAGTCGCCCTCTTTGCCATACTTCTTTGCTGCTGCAGAGATGTTAGCATAGATGTTCTCCATGATGCCCTTA
>JAEEGL013408083.1_pt1 | contig 21567 bp, 24 predicted proteins | sample 9134231 | NCBI WGS metagenome assembly JAEEGL01 (sample SAMN16246548, study PRJNA631951) | gut metagenome | biome: gut microbiome; feature: rumen; material: fiber-attached | host: Bos | place: Iran: Karaj | collected 2018-10
CTATTCTCTAAATCTGACATATCTTCCATATTCTCATATTCATAAAAATTAACTTCTAAAACTTTTTCTGCAGCGTGAACATTAATCATAACTCCAAACATTGTAAAAATTGCTACTGAAAATAACAAAATTTTATTTTTCATAATATCAACTCCATATTCTTATAGTTACAATTTAACATAAATTATGTAAATTTACAATAAATTACATTTGTTAAAAAATATTTAAGTGTAAATTTTTACACAAAAAAAAGAGCTATACGCTCATTAACTCTTCTTCTTTTGTTTTAGTCATTTCTTCAACTTTTTTGTTATATTCGTTAACTAAATCTTGAACTTCTTTATCTTTAGCTTTTTCAACATCTTCAGGAAGCTTTGCTTTTTCTATATCTTCCATAGTATCTCTTCTAATATTTCTAATTGCAACTTTAGCTTCTTCTGCCATAGACTTAACTTGTTTAGCAAGTTCTTTTCTCCTATCTTCAGTTAATGGTGGAATAACAATTCTAACTGTTTCTCCATCATTATTTGGAGTAAATCCAAGATCTGCTTCAAAAATACCCTTTTCAATAGCATGTAAACAAGATCTATCAAAAGGCTTAATTAACAATTGTCTAGCTTCAGGAACAGATATAGTAGCAAGCTGTTTTAATGGTGTATCAACTCCATAATATGATACCATTACTCCATCAAGTGCATTTGGATTTGCTCTTCCTGCTCTTACTGTTGCAAATCTTTTTTCAAGATTATCTAACGCTTTTAACATTTTTTCTTCTGCTTCTTCAATATATTTTTCTTCCATTTAAGTTTTCACTCCTCAATATAATTTTACTATATATTTTATTTTTGTAAATATTTATAATTCTAGTTTTTCTTTTCTTATTTTCTTTTCTTTAGTTGTTAAAAATCTTTCTATTTCAGCACATATAACTTCAACTTTATTTCCTCTAAAGATATCATGATAATAATCATTTACAATAATCAATCTTTTTCTCTCTAATTTCATTTTTTCAAATATTTCTATAGAAGACTTAGTTGGTACCAATTGATCAATTGATCCATGTACAAATAATGTAGGTATATTTATATCATAAATATCATCTTTATAATCTGCTACCAACTTAAAGAATTCTTTTGATGACGAAATAGGAAGTTTATTAACTCTTGTAAGTATTTCTTTATAACTATATGCTTTTAATAAATCAGGTATTTTAAATAATGCTGCTACAATTCCGCCTTCCTCATCTGATGCAATAGATGAAAATGCAGGAGCAACCAAAACAAGTTTTTTTACTTGAAGATATTTTTTTGCTAAATGAGTAGCAATAACTCCACCCATACTATGTCCTACTAAATAAATAGTTTTATAACCACGTTTAATTAATAGCTTCAACTGATTCTCAGACTCTTCTATCCATTTTTCTTCAGTAGCACTCCTTGTGTCTTTAACATCATGTCCTGGTAAAGTAAAACTGAAAACATCAAAGTCTCTTCTAACTTCTAAGTAATTTGCTAAATATTCCTCATCGTACACACCGCCAGCAAAGCCATGTATTATTAGTATTGCCTTATGTTTAAACATAACTATCTCCTTCTTGCTACCCTATTCCCCTGTTTAACTTTTGTTTCTATATTTTGTAAAGAGTTATTCATAATATCATCATCAATTTCAAGTACATTCTCTTTTACCATAATTACTATAGTAGATCCCCCAAAAAGGAAATACCCCTTTTCTTCGCCTTTTTTAAACTTGCTCTTATGATGATTAACAATTTTACCAATCATCAAAGCTCCAACTTCCATTTGAATAATCTTTCCAAAATTTTTAGTATCCAGCACTTCATACTCTCTATGATTCTCTTGATACACTCTAAACCTTTCAAATGCAATTGGCCCAACAGTATTGAATACACCTTTGATTTTCTTTTCTTTAATTACTTTACCATCATCAATATAAGAATACCTATGATAATCATCTACTGAAAGTCTAAATACAATAAAATAACCATTCTTATATTCTTCACTTAATTCTTTATCTCTTAATATTCTCTCAACTGTATATGTTTTACCTTTAATAACAAATTCTCTATTATCATCTATCTTATATACAATGACTTTTGAATCACTTGGTGCACAAAAATCTTTGTCTTTATTTGAAAAACTTCTTCTACCATCTTTTATTTTTCTTGAAAAGAATTCATTAAAAGATTTATATTTAACTTCTGGATATTCCTCCATATTAATATTATTATCTCTAATAAAATTATTAATATGTCTAGATGAGATTTTTCTATTCATATACCACCCACCTATGGATGATATAAATCTTTTATTAGCAATTTTTAAAACTATTCGTCCAAATATATTCCTATAAAGAAAACTAGCCCCTTTAGGGCTTTTTTCTTCAATTAATTCATTTGTATTTCTATCTATTACTTTAGTCATTACACTAAACAAATAATAACAATTCCAACAACTGCAATTGCACCAAATATTGGATATGCTATTCCCTTTGGTTTTGGAACCTTAATATTTGAAACGAAGAAGAATGCTGTTAAGAAAGTAATTACTGCATAGAATATTTCGTTAAATAAACAGCTTTCTACTAATCTTGATATTGCATAAACAATTGGAAATATAACTGCTGTAGCAGTAACTGGAAGACCTGTATAATATTTAACTGGTCCTTTATCTTTTTTATTTATTACAAGTACATTAAAATAACATAATCTTTGAATTCCTGCCATAGCAATTAATACATACGTTATAACATGATACCATGAATTAAATCCTTTAGCTAATCCAAAAACTATAGGGAAACATACAAAATCTACTACATCTGCAAGAGAATCAAGTTGAATTCCAAACATTTCTTCATCTTTGTCTCTTTTACACATTCTTGCAAACTTTCCATCAAGCATATCACAAACTCCTGCAAGAATTAAAAATATCATTGCAACTTTGAAATTAGTTTCCCCTCCAAAAGTTGGAGTACAAGCAAAGAACATACCCATAACTGTGCATATAACCCCTACATAACTAATTACCAAAGATTTATTATATTTTCCTATAAACATACTAAAACCACTTCCTAAAACCTTATGAAAACATTATACCACATTATCTCAAAATTGACAAAGAAAAGATAATATGTTATAATAACTCACACTTTTAAAGGGGATTTGGTTATGAGTGCAGAAGAAATAATAGAACTATATAAAGATAGTGATGGATACGTATTAGACATAAATGATTTAATACGCTTTTTAAAAGAACACACTGAAATTGATTCTAAAGAAAGAAATATAATTTTAGCAAGAATTATTAGCTGGAATATTGAAGTTGAAAAAAAGAATCGTGAAACATTATTAGATCGAAAAAGTACAACAAGGAAAGAAGAAACAGCATCACAAGAAACTACAAAAAAAGAAGAAAGAAAAAAAGAAGAATCTTCTCTAATTGACGTAACATCTTATATAAACGCATTAAAACAATGTGATGACGATGACTTTCTAACAGAATTACTACCATCTATTTACGATACTAATTATGAAAGCATAATTGGTTCTATAGTACTTTACTTTTATAGAGAAATATCTATTGCTAACAGCATGTTACAAGGTGAAACAGATATAGAATGTATTGAATATCTTAAATCTTTAATTGAAAGATCAAAAACAATCATAAGGATTATAAAAGAATATACTGAAGAAGAAACAATAGAAGATGAAACTGTTGAAGAAGAACAATTTAATAGGCTCATATTCTTAAGAAAGCCAACAAATAATTCTCTATTTATTGATGATGATATAGATGATATATCTATAGAAGATGATGTATTGCCAATATTAGAAGATATTATAAAAGGTAAAAATACAAGAGAGAAAAGATTTCATAATGAAAATAGTCTAAAAGGAATATCAGCAATAAGAAGAAGAGATTCAAGAATAATCTTTGTAAGGTTAGAAAACAACGTAATCCTAATTCTAGGAATATTAGTAAAAAGATTCCAAAATACTCAAAGTTATAGAGATATGTTAGAATCAAGAGCAAAAACTTTTAGAGCACAAAAAGATGAATTAAAAGAAAACATAACAAATCTAGATTTTATTGAAGAACATGACTTAATAAAAGATAGAATAATTGCTACTTTAAAAGCAAGAAAGAAAAATTAATTACGGTGATAAAATTATGGAAAATTTAATTAAAATAATAGAAAGATATTATGAAAGAAGAATAGTCGATGAATCTCTTTCAGAAGATGAACAAACAGAACTTGATTATTTAGAATCATTTATAAAATCTTTTGATATCAATGATACAAAAAGTGTTTTTGGTTTTGATCCAATGAAATACTTAGTATCATCAATTGCATCAAGAACAGACGGAAGAAATTTTGGATTATTAGTGGAAAGACTTCAAATAATTAGTCCAAGATTGTTAACAAGTACTGATTATTCTGAAACTGCCGAAATAAATAACATTCTTGCAAGAGCTGCATTAGATAAATGCTTACATCTTATAGAAAGTCTACCATTTTTAGATGACTACAACGATGATAGTTTAGAAATAATCCAAGAACTAAAAGAAAAAGGAAAACTTGAAGAAGCTATTTCACTTCACAAAATGTTAAAACATTACATAACAACTGAACAAGAAAGAAAAGATTTATTTGATTTATTTAAACAATATCAATCTACCCTATTTAAAGCACTTAATTCAATAGCAGTCATAAATAGCACTGCTATTAGATGTAATTATAGAAGAGACGAAAAAATTGATATAATGCCTACACCTGGTGGATTTGATTTTAAAAAACCTATAATACCTCCAAGTTCAGGAACAAGTATGAGTGTTTTTGATTTCAATAGTAAAGAAGCAAGAAGATCTTTTAGACAATTATTAGAAGTATGCTATGTAATAGAATTCTATAATAGTATACAAGAAAGAATAAGTTATCTAAAAAGAATACCTGATCAAAGATATAGAGAAAATAGTAACAATAGAAGAAAAAAAGAAAAATTAATAAGCCAAATTAAGACATTTGACCTATCTAAAATAATTGAACCATCTAGAGCATTCATTGAATCAATAAGTGATGAAAAAATAAAATATTTTGTATTAAAAGAAATAATGATACATAATTCAAAATTTCATCAAAAAACAAAATTTGAACTATTAAAAGAAAATGAATTAACAGAGTTAGAAAAAGTATTTAAAAAAAGTTGTTTCTCATTTAATAGTCTTACAGAAGAACAAAAAAATAACTTATTAACTTATGGAAATATAGAAGATATCAAAAAAATGTTAAATATATTAACTGAATCTGATTTAAAATTCACTAAAGATTTCCCAATATATGACATTTTATTATTATCTAAGCCTTCAATTGTTTCAGCTATTTTAAAGTTAAGATCTGCAAATATTATAAGTGAATCACTTATAATGAGTTCTAAAGAAATATTTGTTAAAGAAATAGATGAAGAATTAATTGATAAAACAACTATTCAAGAAGGAAAGTTTGATACTTTATTAATGAATTTAAATTCATTGAGTAACCATAATTTATCTACTGAATCAATCTCAAGAAAAGAAAAAGATATAATATTAATGGATAATAAAAGATTAGAAAAATCTCTACAATTAGTAGATTTATATAATCTTGACTACTCATCAAGTAATAGTTATGAACTAATTAAAGACAATAAATTAATAGTATTAGTAGATAAATTTATTGAATTAGGACTTGGAGAATACATAAAAGAACATCCTCATCAAATATCCGAAAGATGTATACCAAGAATAAATAGAATGTATCTATGTAAACAATTAAATATTCCTTTATTAATAGATAATAAATTAAATCCAAAAATTACAGCAGTAGATTTTGAGATTGGTAAAAATGTTATTTCAGATGATGATATTACAGAATTTATTCCAAACTCAGTTAATCGTTATTTAAATGAAGAATGTTTTAAAGCATTAATTGAAAATAATGATTATACTAACTTTGAAGGAGAAATTTCTTTAATAGAAGAATACAAAACGAGTGAAATAGAATATAATTTTGAAGGAATAATTATTTCAAGAAATAAAGTGCTAAGAAACTATAAATGTCTTAAAGAAAAGTGTCCTTCTATTGATGATAAAGCATTATTATTTAATGCTATATTATTTGAAAGTATTCTTGATGAAGAACAAATAGAAATAATTAATAATATAATTAATAAAAAAGAAGCACAAATAAAAACAAAAAATTGTTAGATAACTAACAATTTTTTTATTTTATCATTCTTCTTAAAGTTTTGCTGTGAGCTAATAATCTATCAAAAAAGTAATTATAAATCTTCCATAATCCAAATCCAATACAAATTAATGAACCAGCTAAAATATACATTCCAGTATCAAACCTAGATAATGTAAAGAAGTTTTTAAAGAATAAGAACTCAGTGGCAAATATTAAGCACATTGTAATAATCATAATTCTTCTTATCCAGTTAAATGGTCTACATAATTTATATTGATAAATCAGCATTATTGTAGTTGTTATTATAACAGTAATAGTTGAATTCTCAAGATCCGTTAGACCAGCATCTTTTGTCATAAACAAGAATATAAATATTGTAGAGAATACAGATAATGCTGTTGGTAAAGCATTTGCAATAATCTTAACTAAAAAGTTTCCTCTTACCCTATCCTTATTAGGTTCCATTGCAAGAATTAAAGATGGAGCTCCAATAGTAATTAAATTCATTAAACTTAAATGAATTGGATGAAATGGATAAGGAAAAGCTGTAAATAATATCATTGTTACAATTAGAACTGTATATATAGTCTTTGTTAAAAATAATGAAGCACTTCTACCTATATTATTTATACAACGACGTCCTTCAGCGACAACTTCAGGCATAGCATCAAAATTAGAATCCATTAAGACTAATTGACTAACATTTCTAGCAGCATCGCTTCCTGAAGCCATAGCAATACTACAATCAGCTTCTTTAAGAGCTAACACGTCATTAACACCATCACCAGTCATAGCAACAGTATGTCCAAGGCTTTTAATTAAAAGAATTAACTCTTTCTTTTGATCAGGCTTAACACGTCCAAAAATTGTATTATTTAAATATGCTTCTTTAAGCTCTTCTTTACTATTAATCTTACTTAAATCACAATACTTATCATAACTATCAATACCTACTCTCTTAGCTATTTGAGAAATAGTTAATGGATTATCACCAGAAATAATCTTAATTTCAACACCTTGCTCTTTAAAATACTGTAAAGTTCTTTTAGCTTCTTTTCTTATCTTATCTTGTATTAGTAACAAAGCAACAGGAGTTATCTTATTTTTTCTCTCTTCTGCTAACAACAAAGTTCTATAATCTTTAGAAAAATCATCATAATGACTATCTTTAATAATAAACTCTGGAGCTCCAAGATAATAATTAACATCTTCTAATTCTATCTTAGAATACTTTTTATCAGATGAAAATGGCATTATCTTTTTATATTCTAAAGGTTTTCCATTTTTAGTAGCAAATTTATCTCTTACTGCATTCATAGTAGGAGAAACATCTTCTAAAGTATGACACATTCCATCAAGAATTTTCTTAACATCTTCAAGAGAATTATCACCTTTAGGAATAACATCAATTACTTCCATTACTCCTTCTGTAATTGTACCTGTTTTATCCAAACATAAAACATCTACTCTAGCTAAAGTCTCAATACAATAAAGCTCTTGAACTAATACTTTATATTTACTCAATCTAATAATAGAAACAGCTAATACTGTACTTGTAAGAAGTATTAATCCATCTGGTATCATACCTATTAAAGCAGCAGTGGTATTTAAAACTGCTTGATTAAAGTCACTACCAACAAAAAAATATTGATTAATAAATAAAAGAATACCAACAGGAACTATTGTCAATGAAATTCCTTTAATAATCTTATTTAAAGAAATCATAAGAACAGAATTCAATTTTTTAATATATTTAGCATCTTTACTAATTATAGAAGTATAATTGTCATCTTTTACATGCTCTACTTTAGCATATACAACTCCACCAGTAATAAAACTTCCTGATAAAATCATATCTCCCTTTTTCTTTTCTATTGGGGTAGCTTCACCAGTAATAAATGATTCATTAACAAGACAAACACCATCTTGAACAATTGCATCTGCAACAACTTGTGCACCTATCTTTAATTCTACTATATCATCAAGAACCATTTCTTCTCTTGTTATTTCTTTCTTTTTACCATTTCTTACTACTACAACCTTTGACTGACTAATCAAAGATAATTTATCTACTATCTTTTTAGCACGTATCTCTTGTACTGTACTGATTATAATATTAAAAATAACAGTACCAATAAATAACATATTCTTATAAGCACCTACTAAAGCTATTGCTAAAGCAAGTCCAAAATTTAAAAAGTTAAATAGAGTAAAGAAATTATCACTTATTATCCTTTTAATTGTCTTTGTAGGAACAGAAACATCAGTATAATTCAAGCTCTCTTCTATTCTCTTTTTTACTTGTTCATCATTTAAACCAGTTTTATAACTAGGATTATATCTCTCCACTATTAACACCTTCTATTTCCATAATTAATTATAACAAAATAAACAAACAAAAAAAGATTAAATAATCTATATTTTACACTTTATTTATCATTTTTTAATCTTTTTAGTTTTTCACTTATTAATTTTAATCTTTTTCTTCTTTCTTTATCATCTTTCATATATAAATTATCTTTATATACTAAAATATCTTTTTCTTTAACAACAGGCAGTAAAAGAAGTTCAACAAGTTTAATTTCTCTTGTCTTAATATTTTCTAAAACTGCAAATCCATTTTCTATTCTATCAACCGCATATTTTTCCATAATTACCCTCCATTTGTATTTGTATATATATATTTAAATGAAACATTTTTACCATCTGATAATGCTACTATTGTTCCTAATTCATCAGTTCTTAATATCTCAGAATTTAACTTTCTTAATTTATCAAGAACAACACCATGAGGATGATAATATTCATTAGCTTTAGCAACTGAAATAACTGAATATTTTGGTCTAACTTTAGCTAAAAAAGCAGCACTAGAACTATATTTAGAACCATGATGTCCAACTTTTAATACAGTACTACTAAGATTCTTATTTAATATCTCTTTTTCTACATTACTAGTAGCATCTCCCATAAATAAAAATGATGTATCTTGATAAGTAAGTTTAAGAACAATTGAAGTATCATTTAAATCCTCTTTAGAACTACCAACATAAAGAACTTCAATAGATGAGTCTCCAAGTTTAAGTACTGTTCCTTCTTTAGGTGTAACAAAAGAAACTTTTTTCTTCTCTAAAGCATCTAATACATCCATAAAAGTAGCTGTTGAAGTAATTGCATCAGGCATATAAAAATTTTCTATCTTAAAGCTTTTAATAATATTATCCATACCACCAATATGATCTTCATGTGCATGTGTACCAACTACATATTTAAAATCTTTTATACCAAGTGTATTAAAATAACTTACTATTTTATCTCCATCCTCATTATTACCAGCATCTATAAGCATATATTCATTTTGTGATCTAATTAGAATACTATCAGCTTGTCCAACATCTAAAAAGAAAACCATCAAATCGTCAGACAATTCAATTTTATCAGATTGATTACCTTTTATTTTATCAACTATTCTTTTATATTGGGTATAAATATTATCTTTTAAATCATTATAAAAATCTTTATCAACGAAAAAAGACAATAAAAAAACAATTACAACCACTAAAAGAGTAAATAATCTTTTTCTTAATTTTTTCTTTTTCTTTGATTTCCTTTTCATATAGCACCCTCTATAATAAAAATATATCAAAGAATAAAAAAAGTGTCTATAAAAAGAAAGAGTATAACTCTTTCCTATTCAAAACTTTACAAATTCAATATAGTTCTAGTATTAATCTCATCTTCTAAATGCTTACGCCATAACAATCCTCTTGGAGTGATCTCATCACTATTAATAAAGCGATTAATATATTCTTTTATTTCAGAAGAAGAAAGAATACGGGCCTTAATAAAATCTATTTTCTTAAAAATAGTTTCAAAATTACTTATTAATTCTTTATCTACACTATCTTTCTTTTCTTTATTCATAATATTATTATACGATTCATCTATATAAAATATTTTAAGTGAAACACTAGAATATAAGAAATATTCTTCTCTAGTTAAAGTATTATCTTTTACTTTCTTAAAAAATGAAATATAAATATCAACTTCATCATCACTTAAAAAATCAGAATAATCAATTCCTTCATCTTGATCTTGTCTATTATCTAAAGTATTTTTAAATATTGTTCGTTTTAATAAATTTGAAGGAGTATTTAAAGAAGACAAAGATCCAATAGATTTCTTTAATTCTTTAGAAGATAATAATTTAGCATCAAACTTATAAATTAAATTAAAAAATGATTCATATTTTGATAGTAAAACATTTTCTTCCGGAGATAAGTTATCTTTATTTTTCATCTTATCATATTCTTCTTCCATATTACGTATAACATCAGATAACTCTAAAAATCTTTTTCTATCTTCTTTAGATAAAATACTATTCTTTTCATCAAACATTAACTCATAATACTGTTCAATTTCTTCTGGATATAAAAATAATTTATCAGTATTTCTCATCACTATCACTCCATATCCTAACAAATATATTATAAATCAATAAATAAAAAAAAGAAAGTTATTTAGACTTTCTATTTTTAATAGTACTTATATTCTTTGTATGACTAAGTGATTCATAAAAGATAGGTTTCTTTTTAGTTATAGCATTTATAAATGATTTAAAATATACAATTACTAACATAATATATATCATAATTGTAATAACATCTGTCCAAATAGATCTACTACCTTGTTCAAATAGAATAGTTACGTAGAAGACTTCAAAAAACAAACAATATTTAAAGAAATATCTAATCAAAACTTGACTAAATCTAGCCTTTTTTTCATCTTCATTAACAACCTTAATTCCAACTATTAATTTACCAATAGTTCTACCAAATATAGAAACAGATATAACATAATATAATAAAAGTATTAATGAAAGAATAGATAAATCTAATAAATCATTTTTAAAAATCCCAGAAAAAACAAGAATACTTACAATTACAAAATCTATTAAAGATGCAATAAATCTTCTTGGATAAGATACTTTTTGCCCATTTATATATGCTTTTTCATCTAAAGACTCTCTTGAAGGTAAAATCTTACTAACCAATGGAGTAATTAAAAATCCTAAAAAACCACCCATAGTATTAACAATTAAATCATCTACATCAAATAATCTATAAGGTCTAGGATAGATTCCAAACAAGCAACTTAATTGAGTTACTTCAAAAAATAAGCTTAATAGAAAAGTAAGACTCAAGACTTCCCACCATTTTCTGTTAAAATAATATCTTAAATATACTCCAAAAGGTAATGTTAATAAGAAATTAAATAATACAGTGTAAACAGCAGGACTCTTTAAAGTAGCTAGATAAGTTGATAAATCAAATAAATTGAAATTAGTGCCCTGAATAATATCATTTAAACCAGCAAACGGAACTAAATTAGCCCAAGGACTTGTCATTTTTTCTACTACTTCTATTTTAGGAAGTGGCAAGATAACCATAAACCATGCAATTAATAAATATAAAACAAATGAATACACAATAAAAGTTTTCATAAAAGGAATAGATCCAAATTTATGATATTGTCTAATCATATATGGTAACGTAATCAATAAAGCTATAATTGGAAATATAATTAATCCAATTTTAATTGGTTCAGCATAAGCACTCATAACAACCTCTCTTCATTATAAAGAAAATATATCAAATAATAGTATTAAAGTAAACATAACTTAATACTTTTTTATATACTTTAATTTTTGTTTAACCTTACAAGGTAAACCTGTATTTGCAGATAAATCACCAGTTATAATTCTATTATTTAAAGGTTTATCATCATATAAAAAATTATTAATGTCGTAAATAACTTCCTTAGATGTTTCAATTGATTCATCCCATAAATCATCAAATGATTTTGTATACTCTTCTCCAGTTTCTGGATTATACCATATATCATGTTCTAAATTAAGATAAGGTAATACTCTATCAATATCATCTAAATAAACTATATCACCAGAATTTATCATCTTACAAATAATAGGAGCAATCATCATAGCATTATGTCTTACTAAATTATCAAACATACTAATAGAATTAATACCAATATTATATTTTAAAACCATCTTAGTTTTTTTATATAATTTTAAATATATATAATTAATTAATTCTTTTAAATCAACACTCTCAACTGATAACTTATGATAATATTGCTTTTCATCTATATGATGTTTTTTCATTACATAATCATCCATCCACATCTCAACTAAAGCATGATAATTAAACTTAAATTCCTGTTCTTTATCACCTGTCATATAATAAATAAGTGGATGAACAGTCAAATCTAAAATAAAATGATCAAGATGTCCATAAAGAAATGCCATTACTTCATTATTATCTTGTAATTTATTTGACTTAATATAATTCAATATTGTCTCAAAATATCTTCTAGTTTTGTAATTATGTAATTTTTTAAAAAATTCGTAATCGCATAACATCAAAGTATCAAAACCTAAACAAAAAGTTTTTAAGCTTTCTACATCAATATCAATTCTTTTATCAATCTGGGGTAAAATAACCTCTCCATGAATTGAATGAGTCTTATATGATGGCATATTCTCACCCTCTTGCGCTGCATATTATACCATATAATTATTAAATTGTAAAACCATAGTGACCTTTTATAGTTAATATGCTATAATACTTATTGTCTTGTTCTCATAGCTCAGCAGGATAGAGCAATCCCCTCCTAAGGGATAGATGTGGGTTCGAGTCCTACTGGGGACACCATAAAAAATAAAACAACTATTAATATAGTTGTTTTTTTTCATATTATCGTAATATTTTACTATTTGCTACAGCTCTTTTTAAATTCTTTTCTTTAACTCTATAGTGACTTTTTAACACATCACCCATATCTATTCCATTCTCATCTTCAACTTGTTCAATGAAAGAATTAATATCAGCATCCATAAATCTATTTAAAGATTCTTGAAAGCAATCATCTCCTAAAACATATTCTCTACATTGTTTTCTATATAGACCAAATTGTCCAAATTGATTTCTAATAATACGATAATCTGGACTATCAAAAGATCTTTCATAATCAAATAAATGATCAAGTCTTGGTCCTTCACTTGTTTGTCTTAACATAATATTATATCCAGTTCTCTCTAATTGTTGAGAATAGAAATCTCTAACAAAAAGTTTTTTAATATCATCTGCAAACAACTGATAAGCTTCAGGAGTAACACACAAATGTCTTATTCCATATTTTATAACATCAAGGTTTTGATAATTACACAAATTATAATCCCAACATGTTAAATATTTAGTACCTGGAACACAAACATTTTCGCTAATTAGACCAATCTCATCCTGTTTTCCAGGTTGTCTTAATTTAGCTAGTTTATAATCTACTGTATCTAAACCAAAATACTTAGATATTTTTACACCCATAAGCTCATTAATAAGACTAAATCCATCGCTATTAGTTTTATAAAAATACCATTTGTCATCTATCTTATGCCAATTATTAACATAATTTAGCAAATAATTAATAAATATTCTTCCCTTTACAACACCAGTTTCCCTACTTATTCTTTCAGCTAATTCATGATATTTTACTAGATTATCTCTACTTTGTTCTAGAAATTCTCCACTTTCTACTATTACTGGATTAGCTCTATCAGTAATATAATTTTCAATTGATTTTTTTTCCATTTTACCTCCAAAAATAACCCCAATTTATTCAGAGAAAACAAAAGAAGGTTACTCGCCTTCTACTTCTACCTTTACCATGCAAGATGTTAAATAATTAATTAGTCTAATAAATTGTTTCTTCTTAAATTTAATCTCTTCAACGATAGAAACAACATCATCAACTAAATCAACTATCCAACTTTCTAGATATTTTGGAACCCTACTAGGCGCTACTGGGAACATATGAGATACAATTATATCTTGTTCCTTTGGTGTTAAATCGAAATACTTTTCAGAATGTCTAAGTGCATACTTAGGATGATTAATAAGTGTAAACAATCTTTCTTTTAAACTAATACTATTATTATCAACTAAAAAGAAATCATGTAAAAGTCCACCTCGTGCAACCTCTTCATAACTTAGACCTAAAGCTTTCGCAATTCTATAAGATACTTGTGCAACTCTTACAGAATGATCATATCTATTTAACCCATGATGAATTATGTTTTTTGTTTTTCCAAATTCATCACTATATAAAATATCACTTACAATGCTTTCAAATTCTTTATCCTTTATAATATCATCTCCCACGCAAAGAATATTATAACACGATATATATCAAAAGTAAAATAATAAAAAAAGCTAGCACACGCTAGCCTTACTTTAACAATTTATAAAAATCATTAATCCAATCGAACCTCTTGCCATTTTCTCTAACATAATTTAATGATCCATATGTATATCCGTCATCTTTTAAAATATCAATAGATTCTATATCATTTAAATTAATTCTCCAAACACAACCTTGTAAAATATTACTATCTTCTGTAATACATCTATCAAAAGACTGCTCTATTTTCTTACAAATATTTAAATAGTTTTCATCATTTCTACAAGATTCATACTTATCTTTTCTTACTAATGCTTTTAATTCATCTCTACTAATATTTTTTTCTTCTAACAAAGAATCAAACATCTCTTTATCCTTTTTACTATTCGGTATATACATATTATTTAAAAGAAATGAATATCTTCTAAAATCTGTTATAAACACATCTTTTTTATCCAAATTAAACGTTATCTTTACATCAAATCCATCAATTGGTTTTCCTTTTCTTTTTATAGGTGAATAACAATTATAACACTTAACCCAACACCAAATAGGATATACTGTATTATACTTATTTTCGATCTTTTCATTCATTTTTTTTATTAACCAATTATAAACAAATCCAACTTTATCTTGATTAATATATTTTGGATTACATTCCAAATAACCATTACTTAATAAATCTTTTAAAGCTTCAATACTCTGATACGTAACTAATTTCACATTAACCTCTTGATTTATAATAATTTAATAAGTAAAGAATATTTTTAACATATGCATAAATATTTACTGCAATCATAATATATAGAATTATAAATGCTAGACCAAATCCTGAAAAAACTAAACTAATCAAATAAAGAATAAAGAAAGTTTGTACAACTAAAGAAATATAAAGTAATACTTTCGAAGTTTCATCCTTCCATTTTTTAGGCTTTCCACATTGAAACCATCTTGCTATTGAACTAACAATTAACACAAATAAAGTAAACATATTAGGTACTATATGAAATACATATAGTGTAAGCAAAATAGAAATAAATTCAGCAAAAAAAGCCATTAAAGATGCTAATAAACCAAAAGCTACATACTCTCCTGCCCCTGGGTTATTAGGATCTGCACTTGTTACCATTCCACTCCAAACTGTTTTTGTTATATCAAATCCCTTTTGAAGTAAAACTGAAATAATTAAACCTAAAACAAAAGTAATACCAAAAATAATTGCAGACATTTTTATAAACTTATTACAAGTTATTTTTATATTATTTCTCTCAACATTATCCACTATTGATATCTCCTATTCTATTTTATTTTTACTTAACTCAAAATCTATAATATCAGTAAAATCTTTTTGTTCACTATCATAAACAGTAAGCCCTAGTATTTTAGCTAAATCTAATACTTTTGGATAGTATTCTTTTAAGATTTCTCTATCTTCTTTATCATATTCATCATTTTCTATTAAATATGTTTCTATTTCTGATAATGGTAAAGCAATACCAACAAATTCACTTGGTGGTATATTATGATCACATCTCCATTCATCGACTAAATCAGTATCAACACCAACAGGAACTTTGTAAGCATCTATATCTGGATTAATAACAATAACAAAGCATTTATCAATCCATCCACCACGAGCAGATTTATATATAGCATCTTTTTCATCATAATCATATTCATCATTTTTCTTATATAAACATACATGATTATATTTATCATCATATCTATTAGAAACCTGATTTCTTACCTTTATTCCTTCAGATAGAATTTTAAACATCAATTGCATACTTCTTCCAATTATTCCAGAATAAGGTTCAAACCCATGATAATAATAACCACTCATACAATACCTCAATATGATAATATTACAATTTAATTATTATTTCAATTGATTTTACTGTTTAAAAGAATACTTTACATAAAAAAAAGATTGTTTTTTACAATCTTTTTTATATTCTCTTACCAGTAGCTGATAAATGATATTGTTCGCAAATTTGTTTTACATCAATTAAACCATTTTTATATGCTTTAACTTTATCTATAGCTGGTTGTAATTGAGCTAAATCTTTTAACTGTTCTTCTCTTGATAATTGTTCATATGGAACAGCTAGTTTTGAATCACCATTATTAGGATCATAAACCCAAGAATTTCTTTTTAACCATTCATCATGAATAGTAGAAGCCATTTGTTCTGCTTCTTCTGGAGTAATTTCTTCCCCATTCATAATCTTATCATAAACACAGTTTATTGCAACTCTTGCAGCTTCTAAGTTTTCATATTGCCAATTAGATGGTAATTCTTTGAAAGAACAATTTGCAATATCTACATCATCCGTTCCATGAGCAGCAGTCCAAGCTTCATCATTTGATTTTTTCATTCTTGGCGCATATGTACCATCTTCAAGTTTTCTTGGTGCCCTCCATGCTTCATGTAAATCAGATCCTAAAGAATAAGCCAATGCACTTTTAACTAATTCATCATTCATATTATAACCTCCAATTGTATTGTAACATTCTTAATTAATTAAAAACAACAATTATTTAATAATTACATGTCACCTGTGTAAAATACATACAATTATTAATTAGATATATTTAAGTAACCTTCTTTTGTAGAAATATGTTTATAGATTATATCTCTATAATTGTTACATTCTTCATTTGTTAATGTTCTTTCCAAACTTCTTAAAACAATTCTAACTAAAATATTTTTTTCATTTTTATCAATACCTAAACGTTCTTTAGCTTTATCTGGTAATTCCTCATATGAAGTTTCAGATAATATTTTAACTTCTTCTATAATATGTGTATCAACTCCTGATTCCTTAACCATATCACCTAAAAGTTCAACATCTAAGTTTTTATCTACTACTACAGAAACATCCCTCACAACTGGAGGCATACATGAAACTTCCTTATATGATTCTAAATCATTCATTTGACATAATACTTTTTCATTTGTAGATCTTAATAATCTTATATCTTTAATACCTTTTCTAACCATTAATATTCTTTCTAATCCTAATCCCAATGCTAAACCATATTTACCTTTACAACCATTTTCTTCTAATATTTTAGGATTAGTTAACCCACATTCTAATATTTCAAGTGGTTTCCCATCAACAATTATATCAATTTCTCTACCATCAAGTGTATAAGGATGTATCTTAGGAATCGAAATATACTCAGAATTATCTTTCCCAGTAACTACTTTAACAATAATATTTATCATATCTTGCATATCTTTTTCCTCAACTGGTTTTTCTGATGTATACCATAAATCCATCTGATGATGAACACCACTATGAATTCTATCTATTTGATCCCTTCTATAAACTAATCCAACACAAGCAAGTAATCTATTTGGTTTAATATCATCCTTAATTGACTGCAAACCTCTTGGAACCATAACAGATGCCATAGTTCTTAAAACATGATTATCATCTACATATCTTGTATATACCTCACTTCGTAAAACACTTTCTTTATCGATTCCTAGCCTGTCATAATTATCTTCTACCGTAACAATTGGATTTTCTCTATATATAGTAACAGGACAATTCCAATATTCTTTCAATGCATCAATTACTTCATTCATTATTAATTGCATGCAATGTTCTCCCTGACTAACATCAGATAAATCTCTAATTTCAAGATCCTTTTTTAACTGTTCTTCAGTTAAATGTCTCATTTTTTATTTTCCCCCTTTTTTCAATTTTTTTATTAAATCATTCCTTTCTTTAGATACACTATTGATATGTGATTCTATTCCATTTAACATTGTTAAACATACTTCATATCTAGAAGTATTTAATGCTTCATTATATATTTCTATATAATCTGATGGCATATAATTAGTAATAGCCTTTCTTTCTAACTCTAGATTATCTTGTAAACATTTTTCAATCACAGTCATTTCTCTTTGACTATTTCGTAATAATACTCTTTCATCACAATTATCTTGTCTTAAACCTAACATTGTTATCATATAACAATCATCTACTTTTAACATTTTAATATTATCTAAAGATAAGTTCTCTTTTACATTAACCTCTTTTCTAGGTCTTTCATATTTTATTTCTCTTTTACTTTCACTAGAATAATTTCTTTCCATACTAGGTTGCCAGAAATAAGATATCATTTCTTTAATTGCTTTTTTTACATTTGATATAATGGTTGACCCATCATATAATACTTTTTCCATTATTTTTCTCCCTTCATTATTTAATTAGATTATTTTTTATAGTGATTAATCTAAAAAAATCACTATTAAAATCACCACTAAACTCACTTTCCAAATTAACCACTTCCTTTCATCTTAGTTAAAATAATAAATGGTGGCTCCAGTAGGAATTGAACCTACGACACAAGGATTTTTAGTCCTTTGCTCTACCAACTGAGCTATAAAGCCATAAAATAAAAAAAACGAGCAATCATCCATAAAGGACGAATTGCTCGTGGTACCACCTTTTTTCATAGTATTAAAATACTATCTTATTAGATTAACGCTCTTAACACGATTTGATTCCACTATTGAAATTCATTAATATGCCTTTCTTAAGTGGCTCTCAGTCGGTGACCACAATTTCCTGTAAAGAGTTTCATATTAACTACTTAGATAATATCTACATCAAATATGTGATGATTCTATCACTTTTTAACAAATTTGTCAAATTCTACACTAGAATACTCAAACAAATAATTTGTTTTTAATCATTTACATAGTCATTTTATTTTCTAAATAATTATCCAACTTCAGACATATTTCAGTATAATCAATTGTCTCATATAATCGTGCTTTTTCATATGGATCACTTATTTGACCAATCTTAGAATAATAATCTTTAGCTTTTTTAATCATTTCAATAGATATTGATTCATATAATTCTGCAACTTCATCATTAACTCTATTTGAAAGAAATTCTTTTCTTTCTTCAGTAGGAATAAAAGTCAATTCATCCATTATTTCTTTTCCAATTATTCGTTCTATTTTTTTTGCGACTTCTACTTCTTTTGAATACCCATATGCTGCAATAACAATATTATATTTTTGAGCTAATTCTCTAGTTTTTAATTCATTTATACCTTCTTCTAATGGAGAGCCTCCACCACTCCCACATATATGCATAGTTTCATGTAATAAGCTTTCTACAAAATAATCATAAACTTCCATTCCACTCTCAATTAAATGATCTATATAGTCAAAATAAGTTGTATTTGTATCCAAATAATCATCTACATTTCTATGATGGTTTGGGTTTATACTATAATTTTCATATTTCTTAAATAAAGGGAAAATATTATATGCATTTTGTGGTAATAGCAATACACCATGTCTAACAAAAAAAGAAATTGCGGATGATCTATTAAATTGAACAACTAGATGTCCATCATTCATTCTTTCTAATGCCTCGCTAGCTTTACTATAAGGATATTCATTTTTAATTATTCTAATATATTGCAATATTAACTCTTGAATTTTAATTAAATCTTGTTCCATATTATCACATCCATAATGATTGTATCATATATATTCGAGTAATAATCTTATAATAATTTCAAAAACATAATTATATTAATAAAATTATAATATTATAAGTTTACTCACCTAATTCAAAACTAATCTCTATTTCTTCATTTAATAAAATTTTATAATGATCACCGCATTCTTCCGCTTCACAACTAAAATCTAGTACAAATTTATTTTTTTCAACTTTACTAATAAAGCATTTTGAAATTCCTGATATTAAAGAAATCCAACCTTTTTCATCTTCATATGTAATATCACTGATATATTTACTAATATCTTTTTTATCGTTTATTTTTAATTCTTCTAACCACTTCTTATCATAAATAGTCTCTAGTCCTAAAAAAACATTATCAAAATAAAAAGAGATAAAAGGCGCACTTCCATTTATTTTTTTACCATCATGAGTCACATTATATTCACCAAATAATACCTTTTTTAAAGGGTTATCGAATTTTTTACCATTAATTATTATCATTTTCCAAACACCTATATTATTCCAACTATATCATGTTCTTCTATAGTTTTGATATTTTTATCATTATAATACATCATTTTTTTCTTCTTTTAATAATTCTCTATTTACTTTTTTTATCATCATTAAAAATTTGATGTTCAACATTAGATGATTTTATAGAATCATACCACCTATTATCAATATTTATTTTATCATCAACTTCATAAATAACAGGAATAATATATGTCAATGATTCTTTATTTTTTTCAAATACTTTTTTAATATCCAAATCATATCCACTATAACTTAGTAGCATATCTAATAATCTACATCCTGTTCTATGATTAGCATCATCAAACATTTGAAAATGTGTCATACAAGAAACTGCTTTAAAGCAATTTTCAATATAATCATCATCACCAACTGACGCAATACACTTTACAATTAATGAAGTAATTAATGAAACTGTTGAATCATTAATTTCTTTAATATTATAACCAGTGTATTCTAAATTTATTAAAGTTAATCTCTCAATAATTAAATTTTTATACTCTTCAAAACTAATTTTCTGCGATACAAATAAAGTGGTTATAGATTTAAAAAAGTTTCTATCCTCTAATATAATTAAATCATCATCACAGTTATCTCTAATATATTCAGCATAAACACCATGCATATTAAACTCCTCCAACAAATATTCTAACAAAAAACTATTTTTAAATTATTTAGAAATATTCTTATTATAATGTTGACACTACAACAAGCTATATTATATCACACTAATTCAAATTCTCTAATAGCACTTCTTTCATCTTCGTAAATACATCTATATTATTCTTGTTCTTAATAAAAATAGGATTTTGAATTAAGTCTCTATATTTATTATCAATTATCTTGTTATAATAGTTCATAATCATCATTTCTATGGTGTACAAGTTTCTATTTTTTCTGTAGTTATAGATGCATCTCCCATAAACATAAACTTATAACCATCAAGTTCTGTGTAAATAACATTACTACTATCATTTTCGTTATCGTATTCTTTTGTCTGTAAGAAATAGAGTTTATTCTTATCTATATTTAA
>JAEEGL013654173.1_pt1 | contig 21567 bp, 17 predicted proteins | sample 9134231 | NCBI WGS metagenome assembly JAEEGL01 (sample SAMN16246548, study PRJNA631951) | gut metagenome | biome: gut microbiome; feature: rumen; material: fiber-attached | host: Bos | place: Iran: Karaj | collected 2018-10
CATGTGCCCTTACATAGTCCGACCATGTGCCCTTACATAGTCCGACCATGTGCCCTTACATAGTCCGACCATGTGCCCTTACATAGTCCGACCATGTGCCCTTACATAGTGACATACAGAAACTGACATTCATTCACAATAAGTTGCATAGACGTGGCAAGAATGCGCCTGCAATAATAACACGAAATCGTGTTTTTGTTGAAAACTTCTCCGTCCATCGATGGGTTGGGTAAGGAATTCTTTGTACTTTTGTAACTATAAATTGTATTGGGCCACAGATACAAAAGCAACTAAACCGCATTGTTATGACACAGTTCACCCACCTGCACGTCCATTCCCACTTCTCCATCCTGGACGGAATGTCGAAGATACCCGACCTTATCAAGAAATGCAAGAAGAACGGTATGTATGCCATGGCGCTCACCGACCATGGCAACATGTTTGGCATCAAGGAGCTGGTGGACTGCGTGGCCAAAGAGAACGGCAAAGTGAAGGATGCCATCAAGGAACAGCAGGCGGTACTGAACAATGAAGAAGCCACTCCCGAAGAGAAACAAGCCGCCGAAACCAAGATTGACGAGCTGAAGCAAACCTTCTTCAAACCCATCATCGGCACCGAGGCCTACTGTGCCCATCAGGACTGCCACGTCAAGGACGGACGCGGATGGCATCTCATCCTGCTGGCCAAGAACATGCAGGGTTATCACAATCTCTGCAAGCTGGCCTCCTACGCCTACACCGAGGGCTACTACTACACCTCGCGCATCGACCACCAACTGCTCGAACAATACCACGAAGGCATCATCTGCGCCTCTGCATGCCTCGGTGGCGAAGTGCCGCAAAAGATACTCAGCGGCAACATCTCGGGAGCCGAAGAGAGTGTGCTCTGGTTCAAGAACCTTTTCGGTGACGACTACTACCTGGAACTGCAACGCCACAAAACCGACAAGCCCAACGCTGCCACCGACACATACGAGAAGCAGCAGACGGTGAACAAAGTGCTCATCGAACTGGCCCGAAAACACAACATCAAGCTCATCGCCACCAACGATGTCCATTTTGTGGAGGAGGAACACGGAGAGGCACACGACCGCCTCATCTGCATCAGCACCAACAAGAGCTTCAACGACCCTACCCGCATGCACTATAGCAAGCAGGAATGGCTCAAGACACCGGCAGAGATGGAGGCCATCTTCAGCGATATTCCCGAGGCACTGACCAACACACAGGAGGTGGCCGACAAGGTGGAGGTGTACAGCATCGACTCCGACCCCATCATGCCTGTGTTCCCCATCCCTGAGGACTTTGGCAGCGAACAGGAATACCGTAGCCGCATCACCGAACAGGAACTCTTCGATGAGTTCACCCAGAACGAGAAGCACGAGGTGGTGATGAGCCAAGAGGATGCCGAGAAGAAAATACAGAAACTGGGAGGATACAACAAGCTATACCGCATCAAATTCGAAGCCGACTACCTGGAGAAACTGGTGTGGGAAGGCGCCCATAAACGCTATGGAGAGGAACTGACCGAGGAACAGAAGGAACGCATCGTGTTCGAACTCCACACCATCAAGACCATGGGATTCCCCGGCTACTTCCTTATCGTGAGCGACTACATCCGCGCTGCCCGTGAGGAACTGGGGGTCAGCGTAGGGCCCGGACGTGGTTCGGCGGCAGGCAGCGTGGTGGCCTACTGTCTATGGATTACCGATGTCGACCCACTGAAATACGACCTGCTGTTTGAACGTTTCCTCAACCCTGACCGCATATCGCTTCCCGATATCGATGTGGACTTCGACGATGCCGGTCGCGGAAAGGTGCTGGACTGGATTACCAACAAATATGGTAAGGAGAAGGTAGCGCATATCATCACCTACGGCACCATGGCTACCAAGTCGAGCATCGCCGACGTGGGACGTGTGCAGGAGGTGCCGCTGCAGATGGTCAACCGCATCAAGAGCTACATCCCCGACAGGCAATTCCCCGATAACATCAAGGACGACAGTGGCAAAAGCCCCAAGGTGAACCTGGCCAACTGCTACAAATATCTTCCGGAGCTCAAAAGCATCATGGAGGGCGACGACGAAGACCTAAAATCCATGCTCACCTATGCCGAGGAACTGGAAGATACCAACCGCCAGATAGGCATCCACGCCTGCGGTGTCATTATAGGTGCCGACGACCTGACCAACTTCGCACCCGTGTGTACCGTCTACGACAAGGAGTCGAAACAGGATGTGCTCGTGACCCAATATGACGGTCATGTGATAGAAAACGTCGGCCTCATCAAGATGGACTTTCTTGGGTTGAAGAACCTCACCATCATCAAAGATGCCCTGAACAACATCAAGAAATCCTGTGGCGACGAAGTGGACATTGACCACATCCCCATCGACGACGAGAAGACCTTCCAGCTGTTCTGCGACGGCAACACCATCGCCACATTCCAGTTTGAAAGCCCCGGAATGCAGAAGTACCTGCGCGAACTACAGCCCCACGTCTTCGAGGACCTCATAGCAATGAATGCCCTCTATCGCCCAGGGCCCATGGACTATATCCCTCTCTTTATCGACCGCAAGCAGGGACGCAAGCCCATTGAATACCCCATCCCTGAGATGGAGAAATACCTCAAGGACACCTACGGCGTCACCGTCTACCAAGAGCAGGTCATGCTTCTCAGCCGCCAGCTGGCCAGCTTCACCCGTGGCGAAAGCGACACTCTCCGCAAGGCCATGGGCAAGAAGCAAATTGCCAAGATGAACGAGTTGGAGAGCAAATTCATGGAACGTGGACAGAAGAACGGACACGACCCCGAGGTGCTCGCCCATATATGGGAAGACTGGAAGAAGTTTGCCTCCTACGCCTTCAACAAAAGTCACGCCACATGCTATTCGTGGGTGGCTTACCAGACGGCCTACCTTAAGGCCCACTACCCTGCCGAATACATGGCAGCGGTACTCACCAGCTCACTCAACGACAACAAACGCGTCACCTTCCTCATCGAAGAATGCCGCCGCATGAAGATACCCGTTCTGTCTCCTGACATCAACGAGTCGGACATGTACTTCATGGTCAACTCCAAGGGCGAAATACGTTTCGGTTTGGCAGCCATTATCGGCATGGGTGAAGCGGCCTCACAGGTACTCATAGAGGAACGTGAGAAGAACGGCCCCTACAAGGACATCTTCGACCTCCTCGACCGCGTGAATCCACGCGCACTTAACCGCAAGAATCTTGAAGTACTCGTCAAGGCAGGCGCTTTCGACTGCTTCACCGCCATGCATCGTGCACAATATTTCTATAAGGACAACGGCAATGAGAACAGCCCCACCTTCCTGGAAAAACTGCTGCGCTGGGTCAACCAACGACAGGAAGCCGTCAACGCTCGACAGACTTCAATATTTGACATGAGCGAAGACCTGCAAGAGGAAGCCCACCCCGAGTTGCCCACCTGCGAGCCATGGAGCAACATTGAGAGTTGCCGTTATGAGAAAGAAGTCATCGGATTCTATCTCAGCAGCCATCCTCTCAACGACTACAAGTGGGAGATGCAGTGCTTCATCAATAACCCTGTCAACGCCTTGGACAATATGGCTCTTCTGGCGGGCAAGGGAGAGATACGTGTTGGAGGCGTCATCAGTGCCACACACACCGGCACCACCAAGAGAGGCGACCCTTACGGCAGCTTCACCCTCGAAGACTACGAAGGTTCCTACGAGTTCCGCCTCTATGGCGATGACTTTATCAAGTACAAGAATTTCGTCGACAGTCCAGGCATCTTTGTCTATGTATGTGGCGAGGTGGTGCAGAAGACCTACAAAGACAAGGACACAGGTGAGTTCAAGAAGCTTCCTCCACGCTTCAACATCAGCAACATTTCTCTACTGAGCAGCATGATGGAACGTTTCACTAAGACCATCAGCTTCCACGTGAACATCAAGGACATCACCGAGGACTTCTGCAAGTCGATGACCAAGATGGTCAAGTCATGCCCCGGCGAGGTGGCACTCTCGGCCACCGTCGACGACCCCGACCAGGGCATATCCCTGCTCATGAACAACACCCACTCCAAGGTGGAACCGCGCAAATACCTGGACCTGCTGCAACGCATGCCTGAAGTGACCAATATCACACTCTCGAAGAAATAGCCCATGGAACTGCAAACAAAGATAGCCATCACACCTTCACCCTTGCGGCTTTCACACAGCGAGCGTCTGCTGCTTGTGGGTTCCTGCTTCACCGAGAACATCGGAAGCCGTTTGGCGGACTATGGTTTCGATGTGATGGCGAATCCCTTCGGCATCCTCTACAATCCCATCTCCATGGCCGAATGTCTGCGACGTTGCTTGGCCGGCCAGGAGATTACTGTTGACGAGCTGATGCAGCACAATGGACTCTGGCATTCGTGGCTTCATCATGGCAGTTTCTCCCACGTTGACAGGGACACCTGTCTGGCACAGTGCAACGCCCGCCTCCTGGAGGCGCACGAATTCATGCAGCAAGGATGCGTGCTTGTGCTCACCTTCGGCACTGCTTTCGCCTACTATCTCTGCGGCAAAGAACAGCCGGTGGCCAATTGTCACAAGGTGCCTGCCGCACAGTTCGACAAGCGGATGCTCACCGTCGATGCCATTGCCGACGCCTTCAGCGACATACTCACGCCGCACCAGCCAGCCATCCTCACCGTGAGTCCCATCCGTCATTGGGCCGACACTCCGCACGGCAACCAGCTGAGCAAAGGCACGCTGCTGCTGGCCATAGAGCAGATGCAGCGCAACGCCCGCAGTCAGGGACCGGACACTGTGGTGCCCGACTATTTTCCCGCCTACGAAATCTTGATGGACGAGCTGCGCGACTACCGTTTCTACGACTACGACATGCTCCATCCCTCGGCGCTGGCGGTGGACATCATCTGGCAACGCTTCACGGAGACCTACATGGATGCCGACACTCTGGAGCGTGGAAAGAAATTCCAACAGCTTCACAAGATGGAGGCACATCGGCCGTTATTCCCCGAAAGCGACGCATACAGGAGGCACACCGAGCGCACCGAAGCACTCCGCGCACAACTGAAGGACAACAAATGAACAACCAATAATCCAACATATCCCAACCCTTATCCATTATGAAGAATATAGCATTAGTCATGGGGGGCTTCAGCGGAGAACACGACATCTCCATAGGCAGTGGCAACCAAGTATATGAGGCCCTCGACAAAGAGAAATACAATGTCCGCAAGATAGTGGTGAACCGCGAAGGATGGTACTGCCCCAACGACGACGGAAGCCGCACGCCGGTGGACAAGAACGATTTCACGCTCGACGGCATGCACTTCGACCTTGCCTTCATCATCATCCACGGCAACCCGGGCGAAAACGGAGTGCTGCAAGGTTACTTCGACATGCTCGGCATTCCCTACACCACCTGCGACTTCTACACGTCGGCACTCACCTTCAACAAAGGTTTCTGCAACCCCGTGGTGAAGAGTTTCGGCATTGTCAAGGTGGCCGAATCAGTGCTGCTCTACCACATGCCCGAGCGCATCGACGGTCGGCTGTCGCAGCTGCGCTATCCCCTCTTTGTCAAACCCGCCGCCGGTGGCAGCAGCGTGGCAACCACCAAGGTCAAGACGCCCGAAGAGCTCCTACCTGCCATACAGCTGGCTTTCGGCGAGGACAAAGAGGTGCTGGTCGAGGAATGCATCAACGGACGAGAGTTCGACTGCGGCGTGTTCCGCAACGCAGAGGGACGCAAGATTGTGTTCCCCATCACCGAGATTATCCCCAAGGGAGGACATGAGTTCTTCGACTACGAAGCCAAGTACCAGGGGTTCAGCAACGAAGTGACACCCGCCCAGTGTCCCGACCGCATTGCACAGCACATCCAGGAGGTATCGTCGCAGCTCTACGACCTGCTGGGATGCGCAGGCATCGTGCGTTTCGACTACATACACGACATGGATGCCGACACGCTCTACTTCCTCGAAGTCAACACCATCCCCGGCCAGAGCGCCGAAAGCATCGTCCCCAAGCAGGCCAAAGCCATGGGCATCAGCCCCGCCGAGCTCTACGAGATGTCCATCCAGGCCGCCCTCGCTCCGAGAAAATAATGTCTAACCCTTAATATCAACAAACAATGAAAAAACTGATTCAAGCCCTCTGCGTGGCAGCAATGGTGTTCGCCTTCGCATCCTGCGACAAGGATGACACTACACCCACACCAAATTATCCTCTCGACGGCACTTCGTGGCTGAACGAAACGGGTTCTGGCGACAGCTACGAGGCGCACCGTATTGACTTTGGCCCGGGAACGTGCATCATGACCATGACCATTGGTTCGAACACCCAACAGGATGGCGGCACCTACACCTACAGCGGTACCCTCACCAGCGGCTCAGGCAGCATCACGCTCAACCACAATGGACGGCTCGGCGATTTCACCGTGGACGGAGAGCGTCTCACCGTCACCTCCGAGGGGCGCAGTATGGAACTCACGCGCATACCGGCGGAATAGCCCATACACAATTGATACAGAGAAGGTCTCCCTATGAAGGAGACCTTTTTTGTATGTCAGCGCGCCAGTGGTTAGATAACCATTGCGATGTTAGTTTTATTACCATTGTAATGTTGGTAGTATGACCATTGCAATGTTGGTCGCACTACCATTGTAATCTTAGTCATACCACCATTGCAATATTAGTGCGACTATTAGTGCGTTGATAGTCGTACCACACACGCGTGTGTAGTGCGACAAGCAGCGGTAGAGCTGTACGACAAGCAGCGGAAAGCCCTGCGGCAGGCGACGGGCAGACGGCGCATCGACCGGCAGGGGGACAAAAAAAGGAGAACCCTTTGTGGGTTCCCCTCTGAGGTCGCTTCCGGATTTGAACCGGAGTAGCAGGTTTTGCAGACCTGTGCCTAGCCCCTCGGCCAAACGACCTTTTGCTTGTTTGCGGATGCAAAAGTACTAACTTTTTCCTATGTGAGCAAATTTTTTTTCCATTCAACCGTACACCTTCACCTCAATTCCCTCTCTACGAATGACATCGGCATGCACTTCAAGTTCGTCTACCGAGAGCTTACGGAGCGACTTTTCGGGCGTGGCACGGTCGAGAGAATACAACATTACATACTTGGGACGGATGCTTTTCAGCAGTTCCACATAGGCACCGAACTCGTCGGGAAGGATGTTGCTGACCACCTGCCCATCGCTGGTGCCGTCGAAAAGAAGCGTCTGCACAATGCCATGGTTTCCGAAAGCACGCAGACGGTCCAGCAGTTCATCCCACGAACAACCCTGCGGCCTGCCGTCGCCCGGCATCGAAGGGCGGTTGATGAGGCAGCGCATGGCCGAAGTGCCCGCATCGAGTTTCAGCACAGGGTTGTCCAGCTTCATCACAGCGTCGAATATCTCAGGGCGCACCAGTTGCGTGGCATTGGTGAGCACCGTGGTGACGGCCTGCGGGAAGTAGCGGTCGCGCAGGGATATGACCATGTCCACCGCAGCGGGGAAATCGGGATAGAGCGTGGGCTCGCCGTTGCCCGCAAAGGTGAACGAATCCACCCCGATGCCCTGCTCAACGAGCTGCCGCAGACGCTTCTCCAGCAGCTCAGACAGCTCCCCGGGAGTGGCATATTCCAACGCTCCCTGCTCCGACTCCCTGTTCCATCCGCACTCGCAATAGATACAGTCGTAGGAGCAGTATTTGTGCTTCAAAGGCAGCAGGTTCACCCCCAGCGAGCTGCCCAGACGGCGGCTGTGGATGGGACCGACAATGGCGTTTTCAAATAACATGGCTCTTGGTATTAATCATTCTAAATAAGGTCGATGGAATAGTGCAGACCCTTGTTCTCGCGGCGTGCCATGGCCTGCTTGGTGATAAGGTAGGCGCAGGCGATGAGGTTGCGCAGCTCGCTGAGTTCCTCCGTGATGACCGAACGGTTGTAGAGGTCGTCCGTCTCACGGAAAATGAGGTTCAGGCGGTCGAAAGCACGTCGCAGACGGAGGTCGCTGCGCACGATGCCCACATAGTTCGACATGATTTCCTGCAGTTCCTTGCGTGTCTGTGTGATGAGCACCATCTCTTCGTTGAAGACCATACCCTCGGCATTCCAGTCGGGCACCTGCGTGCAGATGTCCACACTCTTGATGCGCTCCACGGCCTCGACAGCCGAGTTGTGGGCATACACCACGGCCTCGAGCAGCGAGTTGCTGGCCAGACGGTTGCCTCCATGCAGCCCCGTGCAGGAGCACTCACCCGCAGCGAAGAGGTTGTGGATGCTGCTCTCACCCTTCTTGTCGACAGCGATGCCGCCACACTGGTAATGAGCCGCAGGACGTATGGGAATCATATCCTTGGTGATGTTGATGCCTATCTCAAGGCACTTGGCATAGATGGTCGGAAAACCATTGATGAGGGCCTGCTTGCCGATGCCACGGGCATCGAGATACAGATGCTCCGCACCTGCAATCTTCATCTCCTTGTCGATGGCGCGTGCCACAATGTCGCGTGGAGCCAGCGAGAGACGCTCGTCGTACTTCTGCATGAACTCATTGCCCTTGCAGTCTTTGAGCACAGCTCCGGCTCCTCGCAGTGCCTCGGTGATAAGGAACGCAGGACGCTCGGTGGGATTGTAGAGACTGGTGGGGTGGAACTGTGCGAACTCCATATCCTTCACCACACCGCGGGCACGATGCACCATAGCCACACCATCGCCCGTGGCAATGACAGGATTGGTTGTAGTGGTATATACATTGCCCACGCCACCGGTAGCCAGAAGCGTCACCTTGGCCAGATAGGTGTCCACCATGTGGGTGTCGCCATTGAGGGCATAGACGCCATAGCATTCGATGTCTGGCGTGTGCTTGGTCACCCGCTGTCCCAGATGGTGCTGAGTGATGATGTCGATGGCAAACTGGTTCTCCTTGAGCTCGATGTTGGGGTGTTCACGGATGGCTTGCAGCAGGCCACGCTCTATCTCCTCGCCCGTATTGTCCTTGTGATGGAGGATGCGGAACTCGGAGTGTCCACCCTCGCGATGCAGGTCGAAACGTCCACCCTCCTTGTCGAAGTTCACGCCATAACGCACCAACTCACGGATGCGGTCGGGCGCCTCGCGGATAGTCATCTCTACCACCTCACGGTCGCAGATACCATCGCCGGCGACGAGTGTGTCCTGTATGTGTTTGTCGAAGCTGTCAGAGTCATACATCACAGCTGCAATGCCACCTTGGGCATACTTCGTGGAACCCTCCGACGCACCCGACTTGGTGAGTATACACACCTTGCCATAAGGAGCCACCTTGAGGGCGAAGCTGAGTCCCGCAATACCGGAACCGACAACGAGAAAATCAACTGTATATCGCATGATAGAATAACAACCTTTAAATATATGTAAGGGTTAAAAACTATCCATTATACGAAGACTTCGGCTGGATGGTTTCAATCCGTTCCAATGCCTCGCGAAGTGTGGCGCGAGGGCAGCCAATATTGAGACGGAAATGGAGCCGTGTGGCAACGTCAGGGCAATCCCCCTCACGAGGTGCAAAGTCGGCTCCGTCGTTGAGAGCCACACGTGCCTGGTGTATGAGCAAGTCACGCATCTCCTCATGGCTGTAGCCATAGTCGGAGAAATCGAGCCAAGGCAGATAGCTGGCCTCGGGCAACATAGCTTTGACATGGGGCAGACGTGTGCGAAGGAAGGTATCAAGATAATCGACATTGCCCTGCAGGTAGTCGAGCATCTGACGCAACCAGTCTTCTCCTTGACTGAAAGCGGCCTCGGCACCCACGAAGGCAAAGATATTGCCATTGGCCACCTCGTAAGTGTCGAGATAGCCATAGTAACGACGACGCAGAGCAGCATCGGGTACATAAGCCACCGAGGACGAGAGCCCTGCGATGTTGAATGTCTTGCTGGGAGCCACAAAGGTGATGGACACCTCGCGGGCAGCGTCCGATACAGTGCTGAAAGAGGTGTGCCCCGTGCCAGGACGACCTTCTCTGCCTGTCAATGTCATGTCGGCATGGATTTCGTCCGCAATCACCGTCACTCCATGACGGAAGCAGATGTCAGCCACCTGCCTCAATTCGTCAGCTGTCCATACACGTCCTGCCGGATTGTGCGGATTGGAGAGGATGAGCAGTTTGCACTGGCTTGCCTTACGCTCCAAATCATCGAAATCAATATAGAAACGGTTCTCCCGCTCCACAAGGCGACTGCACACCAATGTGCGTCCCCCACCCTGCGGCAGGTGGACGAAGGGAGGATAGACCGGTGTGGTGATAAGCACTCCGTCACCCTCGTGGGTCAACGCTTGGATGGCAAACGCAATACCCGACACAATTCCAGGGATATAATGCAGTTCGTCGCGGTTAGGTGCCACATGGTAATGACGTTGCAACCATGTCTGCAAGGCAGCCACATACGAGTCGGGAGGCATAGCATAGCCCAGCACCTCGTGGCCACAACGTTTGCGCAACGCCTCCATCACAAAGTCAGGCGACCGAAAGTCCATATCAGCTACCCACATAGGCAGCAGGTCGTTGCTTCCAAAGTTGCGCATCATCCCGTCATGCTTCACACAACCTGTGCCCTTGCGAGGGATGACCTCATCAAAGTTATATATCTTGCCAGCCATATTCAGATAAATGTTAGTTCATGAAGACATAACGTTAATTCATGAACACGTAACGCACGATATTCTCACCCATGCGAAGTGCCTTCAATCGTGTCTCCTGACTGTCGTTATGCACATCCTGGTCTTCCCAGCCGTCCCCAAGGTCGCACTGCCATGTGAGGAAACAGACCAGCCGTCCCTCGTATACTAGCCCGTAACCCTTGGGAGGCAAGCCGTCGTGTTCATGGATTTTGGGTAGACCGTTGGGGAAGTCATACTTCTGATGGTATATAGGATGCGAGAAAGGCAGTTCGACAAAGTCCAATTCAGGGAATACCTTTTTCATCTGTGGCACAATGAAATCCTTAAGCCCGTAATTGTCGTCAATCAGCAAGAATCCGCCACCGATGAGATAGTTGCGCAAGTTCTGTGCCTCCTGAGTCGAGAATACCACGTTTCCATGCCCCGTCAGTTCCACAAAGGGATAGTTGAACAGCTCGCTGCTGCCCACATCCACCACAGCATACTGCGGGTCAAGCCCCATCTGCAGGTCGGCGTTGCAGAAAGCCACTAGGTTGATCAGTGCTGTAGGGTCGCTGTACCAGTCACCTCCCCCGTCGTATTTGGCCAAAGCCAGCTGGGGCTTGCTCTGTGCCCATACTCCACCGAGGGTTATGACGGCAAGCGTAGTGAACAGAAGAACTCTTTTCATGACACTCTCATTCGTTATCCATCAAGAAGTTTACCACTACAGTGGCATACAGGGCAGCCGTTTCTGTACGCAGTCGGCTGCTGCCCAAAGTCACAGGATGGAATCCTGATGTCAATGCCTTGGACACCTCACGTTCAGAAAAATCACCTTCGGGTCCGATAAGCACGAGCGCATCACGCGTACCGTTATAGGTCTGCCCCAGAGACACACGGGTGTCACCGTCGCAATAACATATCATACGGCAGCAATCACTCTCCATGGAGGCCTGTCGGTCAATAAAATCCACCATTCTGACGGGCTCATGGATTGTCGGTTTGTATGCCTTGAGCGACTGCTTCATCGCGCTGACAGCTTTCTTCTCCAGCCGCTCGATATTCAGCGCAGAACGCTCCGAATGGTCACAGATAAGGGGTGTTATCTCGTCAATACCCACCTCCACAGCTTTCTCGACAAACCAGTCGATACGTTCCGTATTCTTGGTGGGAGCCACTGCTATATGCAGGCGATGAAGACGACGACCATAGTCCTCCATACGCTGCACCACCTCTAGGGTGCAGCATCGGGCATCTGGCGAAATGATACGGCAACGACACATCGTGCCTTTGCCATCGGTGAGAGACACCTCATCGCCCACACCCATACGGAGCACCTTGACACAATGTTTGGACTCGTCAGCCGAGAGCGTGACAAAAGGAGCCGAAAGGTCTTCTACAAAAAACAGAAGCATGCCGAAGGTATGGTAAAAGCAAGGTGGAGGTGCGTCATCCGCACCTCCACTTTGTTTGTTTTATCTCACAATGGTCATCTCCTCAATGAGATTGTGGGCTCCGGCATATTTGTCAATCACCCAAAGCATGTAACGACTATCAAGGCAGATGCAGCGTTGCAGGTTCTCCTCGAAATCGATGTCACCGCTCATGGCCTCGCCGTTACCGTCGAAAGCCAACCCAATGAGATTGCCGTTGGCATCAATCACAGGACTTCCCGAGTTACCGCCTGTGATATCGTTGTTGGTGATGAAACAGGTGGGCAGCTCACCTTTCTTGTTGGTATAGGGACCAAAGTTCTTGGCATAGTAGAGTTCCTTGAGACGTGCTGGGACAGCAAACTCACTGCTGGTGGGGTCTTCCTTCTCGATAACACCCTTGAGAGTGGTGTAATGCTTGTAGAACACACCATCGCGTGGGTCGTAGGCCTTCACGTTACCATAAGTGAGACGGATAGTGCTATTAGCGTCAGGACTCATCAGTTTCTTGCCTTCGTTCATCTGCAGCACACCATCCACAAAGTTGCGGATACCACACTGCAAGTTGTCAGCAGATTCCTTCGGAATCTTGCTGTAAGCATTGCGATATGCCATATAAATCTCCTGGCCAGCCAAAAAGACGGGGTCTTTTTCAATAGTCTTGGCATTGGGTTTCTTCATGAATTGGTCGAAGGTCTCCTTGTTGGCAAACACGGACTTCTTCATCAGCTCCTCGGCATACTTGTCAAAGTCACCTTTGTATTTCTTGGAGGCAGCGGTGAGGAATTCAGGGCAGTATTCCATGTCGATATGCTTCAGCACATAGTCGAACATGGAAGCGATCAAACGTCTCTCAGTGTTCTCGTTATAGTCTTTGTAGAAGGCAGCCATGCTGCTCTTCATTGCATTTATAGTGTTCTCGCGTTTTTCAGCATCCTTCTCGTTCAGCCCACTCGTGAGCCCCATGCCTATCTGGAAGGCCTGCCATGGCAGTTCGGGACCCGTAAGCATACCTTCAAGCAGGTAGGTCAATGCCGTTTGATAGGGGGCACGAGCCGCATAGCCGTCGCGTATCTGGTCGAGTGCACGGACATATTTCGGGTCTTTGTTCTTGGCCCAATCCAGATATGCGCTCTCAACGTCCTTCTTCACCTGCATAGTGTTCAGATTGGTCAGCGCCTTGTTCTGTTCGTTGCTGTATTTCCAGTAGTTGGAGCAGCTGGCATACTTCGACGCATATTTGATTCGCGTCTCCTGGCTGGAAGCCATCTCCTCGCGAAGAATATTGATTTTCACCGTACGGATTTCGTAGCGCAACTTGTTGGTGATGTTCATCGTCTCCTCAAGACCATAGGAGGTAAGGAAATGGTTGGTAGTGCCAGGGAAGCCCAGTACCATGGCGAAATCACCATCGTTCAGCTCTTTGATGCTGACAGGCAAGTGATGTTTGGGCTTCAGGGGTACGTTGTCCTTGCTATATTCGGCAGGGCTGCCATCAGGGGCAGTGTAGATGCGGAACATCGAGAAGTCGCAGGTATGACGGGGCCAGCTCCAGTTGTCGGTATCGCCACCGAACTTGCCCATGCTTGAAGGAGGTGCTCCCACGAGACGCACATCCTTGTAGATGATATGCACAAAGAGGAAGAACTGGTTGCCATCGAACATCGGCTTCACGGCAGCATTGTACTGTGTACCCTCCACGGCCTTCTTGCACAATTCGTCACTTTTCTCCTTGATGGCCTTCTGACGCTCCTGCTCGGTCATATTGTCACTCAACACCTCCTTGACAGCAGCGGTCACATCCTCCACACGTACCAGAATGGAAGCCGTCAGACCCGGGTTAGGCAACTCCTGGTCCTTGCTGTAGGCCCAGAATCCGTCGCGCAGATAGTCATGTACCACAGTGGAATGCTCCTGAAGGTAGCCGTAGCCGCAGTGATGGTTGGTGGTCATCAAGCCCTGGTCGCTGATAATCTCGCCAGTGCAGAAATGCCAGAAAGCACGACCGTTACCCAGACCCACAATAGCGTCTTTGATGCAGCTCTGATTGATGCTGTAAATGTCTGCCGGAGTCAGCTTGAAACCGGCCTTCTGCATGTCACTGTAATTTTTGCCAATCATGTTCAACAGCCACATGCCCTCGTCAGCACGACCCACCACAGGCATAGCCATCAGCAGACCGAGGACGACAATAAAGAAATTCTTTTTCATAGTTATAGTATTATTAATATTATTGTATTCAAATAATTAAATTCGATAGACACTCATCTACCGAGGTACAAAGATACGAAAAAATTTAGAGCTATGCCTATATTTTCGTCCGCCATCAAGCCCCATTGCCCGAAGCGAGACACCCCTGACTACTCAAAGCTCTCTTTGCAATCGTCGGCACACGCCTGCTAATTAGTGGGTGGAAGAGCTTAACATCTCAGAAATACGGTCAGCTCTAAGTATCTTAGGTGCAGCCCTGCCAGCCAGCACCAACACTTTCTTCCCATTGCGATAGATATGGAGCTGTCGGGAACGGACCGCGAAGGTCAACCCTGGGTCGTCCTGCATCGCCAACCAGAGTCGATGATATTCGCCGTCCTCGTCAAAAAGCTTCCGACGCAGGTGGGAGCACATATTTGTCGTATCAATATTTATCATGGGTAATCAATTAATCTCTGGGTGTTGTATAGATAGCGGCATATCCTTCTGCGAGAGGTAGAACATATAGAGAATGGCCGGTTCAGTGCCACGATTCTCACCATGATGGATGGTGCCGACCATCTCCACAATGGCCTCGCCTGCATGGACGGTCTTCTCGGTACCATCCTGGCAGACGATAGTCAGCTCGCCCTGTACCAGCACCCCGTAGTTCATCACATCGTGGTGATGCCATCCAAGCCGTTTCCCTGCCGGGAATACATACTTCATCGCCACCAGTTCGGGCTTCCCCTTGGGGTAATCCGGCAACTCCACCCCATCCCAGCTCTGCGAGGTACGGATAAGTTCTATGGTTTCTACTTGTTCCATATCGTGTTTGTTATATGTAGAATTCCGATTGTTTCGGGTCGGCGAAGGTGCGCCACCTGCAACGTCTCGCCCGTATGACTGAAATAGTATACTTTAATCTTGCCATGGGTTTCTATTCCCCTATGTTTTTCATAACGTAAATAGTCTCATAAATCTATGTATTTCCCTGGGACAAAACCGTTGCGCAGATGCTCGCCGTGGGAGATGTATCCCAATTGGTTGGATAGTATGAGAGTATCGCCTATCTGTGCTTTGATGTTGCGGTGCGAGTGCCCATATATCCAGTAGTCGATGCCCGAATCGGCAATGTAGTTGCCCAATTCAACGGTGAATGCTCCATTGATATGGCTTCCGCTGAATTCCGCAGCCGTGCAGAGTTGCGTTGGCACATGATGTGTGAGTACAATCTTCTTTTCTGCCACGCTCTCCGCAACCGACCGTTTTACAAACTTTAGGCAACGCTCATGTTCCGCGTTGAAATCGTCGGCAGTAAGCCTGTGGCCACAGTACATTATCCTGTAGAAGTCGCTTACTCCATGTTCCGTCAGGTAAGCATCGTAAGGTTCGATATGCGCCCATAGGGTAGATACAATAACGTCCACCCCAGTCAGATGTACCACATCATTGTAGCAGGCGGCGATGTTGTATCGGATATTCAGACGGTATCCTTCCGGCATTGTGGCGAGGTCGTAATTGCCGTAGAAATCATGGTTACCGAAGCAGACAATCACCTGCTCATAGTTGTCCGATGCCCAATCCCAGAATCCGTATTGACAATAGGTATTCTCTCCCGAATCTGGCTTGTTGAGATAAGCGGTGTCGCCCGCAATGAGTAGCACATCGCCAACCACCGGTAGCGGATGTTGCGCCAGATAGAGCCGATTCTCGTTGAACTCAAGATGCAGGTCGCTGACAAACTGAATCTTCATAACATAAGTATTTGTGACATACGGGCTAATGCTCGCCGGAAGAGCGCATAATTCCGGCTGTCCGAAACATCAAGCAGGTCGTTCAACAAAGGACTCTCGTCTTCCTTGTCCACCTCCTTTTGCAGCATCTTGGCATAGTATTGGCGGTTGTGAGGAGAAAGGATCGTCCGCAAGTCAGATGCCACCCATTCGGCACCTGCCACGGTGATGTCGAATGTTGTCGCCTCCACATCGACTTCAGGGGGCAACCCGTTATGCATGAGAGCATAAGCCACATATACATTCTGCAGAATATAAACCATGTCGGAAGCGTCCTTTCTGGTGTCGAGATGGCGATCGCTCCAGGTGTCAAGCTTCATCAGAAACTGACCGCTGAGCGATGCCAGCCGGAACGAGAAACTATCCTCCACCGTCACCCTGTCGGCACAATTCATCACCTCCGTAAAGCAACGCACCGACATCACAGGCGACCCTGCTGGCGGCCAGGCAACCAACCCATCATGTTCTACCTTACCAAATGGCACGATGTCCACTTCATAATGGTTTCTCTCATGTGGACCCAAGTAGTAGAACCGTTGACGTTCCTGGGCTTTGACGAAATGGCTCTGTAGCATCAATTGAGTGAGTTGCTCATACTGGAGCCAGTCGCTCAGCGCCACCGCCACATCGAGATCGAGTGTACGTCGAGGTGTGTCGCTTACGTTTAGCAGCCGCAGGGCGATATCGCGGGCAGCAGCCCCCACCACATACACCTCCGACCCAATCTTTGCATAACAGTTGGCCAAATCCTGCAACGTCTCTGCCAGCAGGTCGTTCTGCAATTCATTTTTCCCTATCGTGTAATCCATTATCGCTAGCCAATAAGCTTTACAATTCTTTCCGCCGCCTCACAGCAACGGTCGTCGTCGGTTGCCAATAGGTCGGCATACACCATCATAAGAGGAGTGTCCTTCTCGCCCCAGAACTTGCGGTACACGTATATCTCTCCGTCTACCTTCGGAATCATCCGCCCGGTGGCTATCAGCGCATTGGCGTTGTCGACCGTATAGACATCCCATCGTTCAGGATTCAGATAGTCGTCCAATAGTGCCGCTGCGGGTTCTCCTCCCCAACTGGCATCCTCGGGCATTCGGATATCCTTCCAGCGTTCCTTCACCTGTGGCGTGAGAAATGTGAATCGGGCGATGAGATAGCGCTCCTTGAGCCCGTCGGCATAGGCACGCACCCAACAGTTGAGTAGCGACGCCCGTTTCCGCAGCAGACGTTTGTTGCCGTCCTCCACGATGTAGCCCTTCTCCATCAGGCCTTGCATCGTGTTGTGTACCGACCCTATCGAGGTGCCTGTCTCCGTTGCCAGCTGTCGGTAGTTCCGATTGACATTCTCCTTATCCTGTAGCAACTTGCAAATAATCTGAAATTCCGCCTTTTGCATATCAATTTTTATTTCCATCGTTCATTTATCTTTCTGTGTTCAAAATAATTGAACAACTGTAATAATTGAACAATGTAAATACAAAGATACACATTTTCTTTAATATAGCAAAGTTTTTTTTTAATTCTTTTCTTGCTATGGAAAGTTGTTGTATAGATGCAGCATATCCTTTGACGAGAGGTCCGCTGTTGCATTATTCACTTGCTCATTTGGTCGGAAAGGACTACTTTTTTTCGATTTCTTTATACAAGGACAGGCCTTTCACAGTCAGCAGGTATCTTTGGCGGGGATGATTGGGGCGGTCGGGATATTTCAGGCGGACAAATCTCTCCTTTAACGCGGGTTCAAGATGATATTCCAAAAAGTTCTTTCTGTCCTTTAGGCCTTTGATTTCCATCATCTGTTTAATACTCATTTCTTCGTACTTTATTACCCGTACAAGTTCGATGACATTTGTGTTATTTGTATAAAGTTTATTATTTGGATTTAAATAATTTACACATGAGCTTATACGGGTACTTGTGGGGGTGGCGAGATTGGGTTGCACACGCCATTCCTCTGTAGGATGGATATGCAGGTAACGGTTTCGCAGGTCCCATTGCTCACCCAGAAGCAGGTTGCGGAAGAAACGCTCCGAATATACAGGTGTGTATTCTATCCCTTTAGCCACGTTACGGTAGTTGGCACGTACCAATGCATTACGGAAATACCACGAGTGTTTTGCAAACTGGTCGTTGTCCACGCCAAATCCCCGAGAACGCAAATATTGTATCATGAACACGGCTGTGGTGCGGGTGTTGCCCTCGCCGAAAGCGTGTATCTGCCACAATCCTGAAACGAATCTCGTCAGATGGTTTATCATCTCGTCAGGATTCTTTCCTTTGTAGGTATATGCACGTTCCTGCTCCAGGTCATAGTCAATGGCGCGACGTAGGTCCTCCCAGTTCAAGTAAAGCACTGTGTCACCTTCCAGCACCCATTCCTTCTTGGTGATGTCGTAGGTCCGGAACTCTCCGGCATATTTCAGCACACCTTCAAATACGCGTCGATGCACAGACTGGTAGCCGCCTGCAGTGAAATTGAAAGTAGGACTGGATAGCACCTTTACTATATTGGTCGAAACGCGGTCGGCCTCTTCTCTGCCTTCGTCGTTTGCATCATGGGCTGTTTTCGTAATATAATACTGGTTGACGAGTTCCCGTGCCTCGTCAATGTTGATTTCGCCCTCGATATGCTTGCGAGCTGCGTTTTGCAGGTAATCCGAAACCTGCAAACCGTCAACGGCCTGAAGACCGATAGCCGTCTGCCAGTAACCCGCTTTCTCACGCTGGGAAGGTTCTCCCTGACGAATATACTCTTCAAAATCCAAATATCCTTGTTTTGTCTTTTCTGTCGGCATTGCACTTAAGTGTTTTTGGTAATCGGTAGTGCCATATTTCAAACTCTGTTTCGGGTGCAATGATACGGGTGTTTCCCATCATGTTTGAATCAGTCTGAATCTTCTGCTGCCCTTGGCATTGACGATTCTTCTTCAACTTTGTAGGGTATCACCTTGGAGTGTTCTATGTCGTTCTTAAACTTGAAGTACATTGCCTTGGCTGTGGCTTCCATAACTGTTTTGTAAAACTGCGGGTCTTCAAACAGTCGGGCAAAAGCGTCCATTTGTTCGGTGTAGCACTTTTGAGCCACCTTGTCAAAGGTCTTCGGGAAGATGTTGTGTGCAAACATATTGACATCCGTAGTTTTTGCTTGTTTGGCCAGTGTCTTGCCTGAGCCTTGCAAACGGTCGAAAATGCTCTCCACAATCACTCTGTCTGCCTCGGTGAAGTTGCCCTGATACATCAGGTTTATCTTGTCGATAATGTTGTCCAACAGGTCACGTTTCTCGTCCTCTTTTTTGCCCTTGCCACCTTTCTCGCCTTTAATAGTCTTCTCCTTGATTGTCGGCTTCAAATTGATATCTTTCGTGGGCTGCACCTTGAACAGGTGATGTTCCAAGATTAGCTTATCACTCAAATCCACTTTTTCGTGTGGTGTCTTTGGCAGCAGCTTATACAGATACTCACAGAAGATATAGGTCTTAAACAGGTCACGGTCGAAAGTACGTGCTATCTGAGCCATATAAGCATAGAAGCGTACAAACGATTTCACCAAGAAACGCACCTTGAAGCGGTCTTCTTCGTCCAGCTGTCCGAAATCGTCCACAACTGGTTTCAGCACACTTGCCAACTTACCCAGCGTTTTGCTGTCCTGACTTTCGTTGTAGACAGCGTAAACGGCCTCCTCGGTCTCTTCACTCCACAGGTGATACGATTTCAGCTCGGTCAAGTATCGGTAAACGACATTGACATCTATCGGCTCGGCCAGCAGCGTATCTTCGTAGAACGGTTTGAATGATGCTTGTATGCTCTCGGCTGAGTTTACAAAGTCGAAAACGTAGGTATCAATCTTGTCCTTGCAGCTGCGGTTCAATCGTGAAAGCGTCTGCACAGCTTTTACGCCTTTCAGTCCTTTCAGGACAAACATAGTATGCAGCAGCGGTTCGTCAAAGCCCGTCTGGTATTTTTCAGCCACTACCAACACATTGTACATATCGCTGGCAAAGTACATAGGCAGTGCCGATTCGCTTATCTTCAAGTCTCCTGTGCTGTTCAGCTGCGGTTCCGTGTACTCCTTGCCACCATAGCTGACCGTACCACTGAAGGCCACCAACGGCATTACGTCTTTGTAACCTTTCTGTTTACAGTATTCCTTTATGGCCAGATAGTAGCGCACGGCGTGTGCTCTACTTGGCGACACCACCATTGCCTTGGCCCTGCCGTGAATCTTGGTCAGCGTAATCTCTCGGAACTTTTCCACAATCAGTTCTGCTGTCTGCTCGATCACAAACTGGTGATTGTCGTGGTATTCGCGCACGGCCTTTAGTGCAGGTGGCTCTTCGTATTCCGGATTATCCTGAATGGTCTTGGCCACCTTATAGCTGGTTTCGATTGGCGTGAAGAACTGCAACACGTCGAGGATAAAGCCCTCGTCAATGGCCTGTCGCATCGAGTAGTGATGGAAAGCGGTGTATTGTGGCTGACCGTCTTCGCCCTTGCCAGCCTCGATTCCGAATGTCTGTAAGGTCTTCGGCTTGGGAGTTGCGGTGAAAGCGTAGAAGTATTCGTTTTTGTGCCGTCCTTGGGTCAGCAGGGTTTCGGTCATTACGTCCATACCGTCTTTCAGCTCCTCTTCGGTACGGCCTTCCAGTTCGGCCATTTCTTTCAGTGCCTCGTCGGTGTCGGCAAGGGCAGCTTTCAGCTTCTCTGCACTCTTGCCACTCTGTGAGCTGTGAGCTTCGTCCACAATGATAGCGAAACGCTTGCCTTGGTGTCCGTCAAGTTCTTTGTAGATAAGTGGGAAACGGTGAAGTGTGGTGATGATGATACGCTTTTTGTCGTTGATGGCCTCGCGTAACTTGGTCGAGTTGTCCTTGTCGGTAATGGTGACTATTTGCCCTGTCTTATGGTCAAATCCAAGTATGGTTTCTTGTAGCTGACGGTTCAGCACACGGCGGTCGGTGATAACAAAGACACTCTGGAACATCTCGGTGTCCTCGTCGTCGTGCAGCGAAGCCAGGCGATAGGTTAGCCACGCTATCGAATTGCTCTTGCCACTGCCAGCCGAATGTTGTATCAGGTAGTTCTTGCCCTCGCTCTGCTTACGGGTATCATCAACAAGCTTTTCTACTACATCGAGCTGGTGGTATCGTGGGAAGATTATTTTAACTGTTGTTTTCTTGACCTTCTTGCCCTTCTCCAATAAGATGGTCTCTTTCTCCTCACGGCTGATATAGCGTTGAAGTATAGCCAGCAGCATTTCACGTTTCAGCACACGCTCCCACAGGTAGCTGGTGGCGTAGCCGTCTGGGTTCTCTGGATTGCCTCCGTCACCGATATTGCCAGCTCCATTGCTGCCTTGGTTGAACGGAAGGAAGAATGTATCCTCGCCTTTCAATTCGGTGGTCATATAGACGTTGTAGAGGTCAGCAGCAAAGTAGGCCAATATGCGGTTATTGAAGTGGAACAGCGGTTCCTTGGGGTCGCGGTCTTCTCGCCACTGGCGTTTGCCG
>JAEEGL015596972.1_pt1 | contig 21567 bp, 7 predicted proteins | sample 9134231 | NCBI WGS metagenome assembly JAEEGL01 (sample SAMN16246548, study PRJNA631951) | gut metagenome | biome: gut microbiome; feature: rumen; material: fiber-attached | host: Bos | place: Iran: Karaj | collected 2018-10
AAAATTTAAAATTCAAGTTTCGCAAAGTGATGCCGTAGGCATCAGACAATGGTAGCCAGCCATTTCAATGGCTGGTATAAAGCAGCCAGGAAAAAGCGTGCCTTTAGGTACGCGACATCAAATCCCTGTCGCGTACCTACGGCACGCTATCCGTTAACATCCGCATTACCAGCCGTTAAAACGGCTGGCTACCATTGTCACGCCCCGCTGGGGCTTTGTATTACAGCTGGTTCTTCGAAGAGAGAATTATCCCGAGTTCAGGTATCAAAAAAAAGCACCCGATCAGAGGGTGCTTTTCCTATCGATAACAATAAAGTTCTGGAGTTACTTCACGAGGACCTTGCGGACGGTGCCATCGGCCATGCGGACGATGTTGATGCCGCGGGTGGGAGCTGCGAGGACTTTGCCGTCGAGGCTGTAGCGGGCGGCAATGCGGTCGCCGGAAGTGGAGGGCAGGTCGGTGACAGCGTCGACGACGATGACCGCTTTCTCATCGGCATTTACGAACTTCTTGGCACTCTTGTCGTAGAGCATGGCGACGACGCGCAGGTTCTTGGCCAGGGGCACGAGACGGCTGGTCTTGGTGGTGAACTTGGCGGAGTGGGTCTGCACCTGTCCTTCCTCGACAACGTTCTTCAGGCTGTTGACAACGCCGGCATCCACGCCGAGCCCAGCGAGAGCGACGTGATTATATTCCACTTCGGCATAGACGTCCCAGATGTTGGTGACTTCATTCATGTAGGGATCGTCGGTGAAGGAACCTCGGTAATAGGCAGCATAGGCATTGACTTGCAGCCAGTCGTCGCCCGTTCCCTTGAGTCCGTCGCCCACGAGGACGTAGCTGAGGAGGTAGGGGGCGTTCTTGCGATTGATCTGGAAGGTGACATCGGTGGTGAAGTTGATGATTCCGGTGCTGCGGTCCATTTCGGGCTGATGGAGTTCTACTGCTGCCTCGACCATCTTGCTGTTCTCGCTCTCGATGACGGCTCCGAGGCCCCAATTATCATTGCTTTCGCCCATATAGGGGTCGCAGCTGCGATAGCGGTTGACGTTAGCCGAGGGGAAGCCGCCTGCGGATTTCGACAGATTGTTGAAGGTGGAGACCTGCATGGGATCGGTGCCGGTGGAGCTGCTGCTGTGGATGGCTATCAGCACGGCATCGTCGGGATATTCATCGTGGGCACGCTTGAGGCCTGCAGCGCCACGCGGGCACCACATGCACCAGGTGCCGGTGAATTCCTCGACCACGGTGCGGCGCTTGGACGCCTTGACGACGGTGAGGATGTTGCCCGAAGCGGACTTGCCAGCAGTGGCTTCGTTGTCAACGCCATTGAGCTTGAGGATTTCGATAGTGTCCTTGGCGATGCCTGTCTCGGGACTGGCGGGAACCTGGAAGACGACATCGGTGTAGAGGCCGTAGGTGGTGATGGGCTTAGCGAGGTCCATGTGCTTCTCTGTGGTGCGACCGCTGTAGTGTACGCGGTAGTCTATGCTCCTGATGCCATTGCGACCGAAGTTGGCCACAGGCACTTTCACGTCGGCGGTGCCGCCTTTTATGGCTCCGGTCTGCTCGAAGGGTTTCACCTGCATACGGTTCTGCGAGAAGTCCTCGGCAATGGCCACGGGCTGGATATCGGCATTGACGATGTAGCCGTTATCGGTGTTGAAGAGCACTGCCACGAGCCTCAGGTTCTCGAAGTTCTGGAGCACGGAGTTGCCACTGATGCTCATTGAACCGCTGAGGGTCAGCAGCTTGCCGTCGACGATGGGAGCGGCAATGCCTCCGCCCTGAGCATCCATGCCCTTCGCTGAGACGGCCACATTGTTGTAAGTCATGGGAACGTACTCTGCGGCATCGATCCATGTCTTGAGGGTGGGATAATCTGCCCAGTCCTGATTGCCGCTGTAGTTGTTGTTCTGTGCCCAGCTCTTGCCGCTGCCGGCGAGGCCATCGGCCAGCAGGACATATCCCATGGCGTATGGGGCTTTCCGGTTGTCGTAGTTGAAGGTGACATCGGTCTTGAAAGTGATGGCACCGCTCTTGGTAAGTGTGGGCTGCTGGAGCGAGACGCTGGCCTCTGCCAAGACCTTATTGCGGTCGGCCACGAGGTCGAGGATGCCCAGATCCTTGTCAATGATGCCAAAGAAGGGGTCGGCAGGCACTCCGCGATCCACATAAGCCATGGGGTAGGAACCCGGTTCAGCACCATAGTCAATGGCCATGGGGTCGTTGCTGTGGACAACGATGGTGATGGCTTTGTCGCCGAACTGCTCTTTGACTTTTTCAATACCGGTAATGCCTCGCGGACACCATCCGCACCATGTGCCCGTGAACTCCTCCACGACCGTACGCCGTTCTACGGCCTTGGAGAGGGTGACCATGTAGCCCTCGGCGCTTGCGCCTTCGATGACGTTGTCGACGCCATTCACCTTGGTAATGGTGACATAGCGGGGAGTGCGGCCCGACTGGGCATCTGCCTTCACGGGAATGCGCACCACCCTCTGTGCATCCATCCCTTCGAAGGGCTCGATGTCGATCTGCTTCTCTTCGCTGTCGGCATTGGCATCGCCTACGATGTAGCCGATGCTGCTGATGGTGCCCAGTCCCTTGCTGACCAAGGTGATCTCGGCCTCAGCGGTGCCTTCGGGCAGGGCAAAGATGTCGAGGAAGCTCGTATTGACAGCTACGGCGTTGTGGGGGAACTCGCCATCGAGCAAAGCCTGTATGAACGGAGGGCCGAAATTAGTCTGCTCACCCCATGAAGGCATAATCTGAGTCGTCCGAATCCACATACTATTATCACCATAAGTGAAAAGGATTGGGAAATTTGAATCGGATGAACTCTCTATGACTGTGACCGTGTAGCCAATATAGATGGTCTTGCTGGGAACAACATAAGGAGTAGGCAGTTCCACTTCGATGAACTCCTTGTCCAGAATATTGGTTACTGGAATATCTACAACGCAATCTTCTTCTGAATTGGGGAGCTCTTGTTCAGCAATCCAGATATGAAGATCTTTCATACACGGCGCACCAGCTAAAGCTATGCGCAAAGCCTTGATGGTCTTGCCTTGAGTCAGTGATTCTGTAGCTGGCACTTGAATGGCTACCCAATAGGTCTCTAAGGCCTGGGTGCCAACGCCGATGCTGCCAGCAGGATTAGCATTGCTATTGTAGCCCCACCACATCTGGCGGTCGCGGTCAACGGGAAGAGCCTGGCGACGCGGTGCGAAGCGAGGCAGTTGGTCGAACCGCATCAGCGGAGTGCGCTGTGCGGCCGGAATCTCAGGGAGGCGCAACGGGCCTCCCATTTTGAGGCCTTGGGCGCTGACCGTTCCTGCGAGGAGCAGGACGGCGAAAAGACATTGCAGTTTCTTGAACATGAGTTGATAATTATTAGTTCTGGTTATGGGATTTAGAGTCTCCTTTTTTCAATTTTCAATTTTCAATTTTCAACTTTTCAACGTTTCAACATTTCAACATTCAGCGTTTCCCCTTCTTCTTGGTGAGGTCGAGGACGCGGATATTGCGGAGTTTCAGGCCTTCGCCGTGGCCACAGAAGGAGATGAGACCCTCCTTGTTGAAGAGGCCCGGATGGCTCTGATGGTCAACGGTATAAGGATTAGGCTGTCCTGCCTCGGGGGCCATATTGTGGCCCTGACAGGCTTCGCGGATGTTGCCGTCGACAAGGACTTCGCCATTCAGGGTGACGGTAATGTGGTCGCCCTCTGCGCGGATCTCCTCGTAGTTCCACTCGCCCAGGGGCTTATGCTTGATGCGCTTGGCAGGAATGATGCCGTAGACAGAGCCGTGGACCTGATATTCGCGCAGGCCCTTGTAGATGGGATCGTCGTGGTCGAGGATCTGAATCTCCATGCCTTCATAGGCTGCATCCACGCCCTCGCTGGTGCGGATGCCCACACCGTTATTGATACCCGGACGCACGAAGCAGAACTCGAAGCGGAACACGAAATCGGAGTATTTCTTGGTCGTATAGAGATTGCCCTCAGAGCCGTATTGGGCACTTACATAGATGGCGCCGTCGATGGGCACGTAGGTGTTCTTGGCTCCCGTCCACTTGTCGAGGTTTGTGCCATCGAAGAGGAGTTCGAAGCCAGCCTGCTGCTCTTCGGCTGAGAGTTCTGTGCGCAGGGCGGTAGCAGCATTCGGATCGTCGACAATCTTGGGCAGGAGGGTGCTGATCTGATCAACGGCATAGCCGGCGTCGGCATCCTCGGTATGGCTGCGGAAGACGTTCTGTGCCTTCGACAGCATCTCGCGGATATGCGCTCCGCGCTGCATGTGGCCGTTCTTCTCGATGAGTCCTGTGACGGCATGAGCCGCTGCAAGATCGTTCTCTTTCACGTCCAGATACTGTGCGGCCAGGTTCAAGGCGGGCTCATTGTTCAGCGCTCCGAGGGCAGCAAGGTAGTTGTTGACGACAGCGGCAGAGGGCTTCATCTCCAGTGCCTGCTTGAAGAGCTGGTACTTGGTGAGGCTGGGCCAGCTGCTTCCTTTGATGAGGGTCAGGGCGCGGCTGAGCAGGGCATCGCGGTGGGAAGCCTGGTCGGCAGCAAGAGTCATCAGGGGCGACACGACATCTGCATTATTCACCTTGAGCAGGGCGGCACGGGCTGCATCGGAGGACGGAGCGGCAGCCACCAACTGCTGGATGTCGTCCGCGTTGGCGCGTTGGGCAAGCAGGCCGTAGTAGTTCTCGGGATAGGACTCAAAGCGCTGAAGCAGGTCGGCATAGTTGTCCTCGGTGACGATTTGTGCGAGGCTCTTGACAGCGGCATAGTGGACGCCATCCTTGCCAATCAGCTGTGTCAGGGGCTGATAGGCTTCGCGAATGCGGCGTTCGCCAGCGAGCGTCACGAGCAAGGGACTGGCCTGAGCACCCCTTTGCTGCAATGCCGCGAGCACTCCTTGTTTGACATCGCCGTTGAAAGCCATCAGAGCGGCAGAGGCGTCGGCTGCACGAGGGCCGTCCAATGCTGCCAGGAGGGCCGTCAGAGCCTGAGTGCCGCCAATCTTACCGGCTGCCTCTATAGCGGCTCCGGAGAGCTGGGCATCAGGAGAACTCACAGCACCCACGACGACATCTGCCTGAGACTGATTGCGGTTGTTGCCCAGCCAGCGGAGGACGTCGGCTCGGGCATCGGTCGTCAGCTTCGGATACGTCTTGATGACTTGCGCATCGAAGCCCGTCAGCTCCAACTCGTCGGCCAGCGACAGAGCGGTAGTGCGGATTGCGCGGTCGGGGTTCTTCAGTGCACGGAGTAGCAGTGAGGACTGTTTCTTAGCCGAAGCCTTCGCCACCTTCTCGCGGAAAGCAGCAATCTGGGCAGAGTTCTTTGCCACAGTGGCCGCCGCAGCAGCGGGTTTGCCCTTGCCAAAGGGAGTGAGGGCGGCGAGCGCGTACTCCTTCAGGTAGCTGTCGGTGAGCAGACCCTCGAAAAGAGGCACCTCGGCCTCGGAGGCAATCTTGCCCAACTGCTGGACGAAGAAGGCTTTGCGAGCGTTGCTCTTGGCGGTGGCGATGCCCTTCTTCAGGCCCTCGCGAACACCATCGCGCAGATTCTCGCGTCCGACAGCACTGACATAATTCGTCAGGCCGTCGATGGCATATTCGAAAGCAGCACCCTGCCCTTCGTCAGATTCATTGAGATACTGCACCAGCATCGAAGTGCCTTCTGCACCTGTGCCGGCGATTTCGCTCATCACCTGTTCCAGGACGTCGAGGTTCTGAGCTGGAAGCTGTGCCAGGCCGTCGGCAATGATGGTGCTGGCTACGCGGTTGCGGCTGTCCTGAGCTGTGGCCGTGAAGTTTAATCCGAGGACAACAGCTAACAGCAGAGAGAGATATCTGAGATGTTTCATTGTTCGATTTAACGATTTTGACAGATTCTACAATTTCATGATTTGAGGACACATTTGGTCTTTTGGACTCATGGGATCAATGGATAATTATCAACTGTTCAAATGCTCCACTCTCCACGCATGGGCTGATCAATGAGCGCATTGGCAGCATCATCACCGATGAATCGCTGGGTCGTCGGGTCGAAGTTCAGCACCTTGCGCCCCAGCCTCAACCCTACGGCACCCATATTCACCAGTGTGCAGCTGTGATGCCCGTTCTGTTCGTTGAGGGCGAACTTCTGACGGGTGCGAACGCACTCAAGGAAGTCTGTGCGCTGTGGTTCCGGATCAGGTAACTCATTGATGAGTTCCTGAACATTGGGAATGGTGCACTCGAAACCTTTGTAAACCTTACCCTTCGGGCCTTCGATGTAAGCGAGTTTACCTTGACTCTCATAGCCCTCGCCTTCCAGAATGACCTGGCAGCCATCAGCATAAGTGTAGGTAATCTTCTTCCAGATACCTACGGCATCGGGGTGCTGCTGGGGAGCATCGATTTCCACCTTAACGGGGAACTCATCGTCCTTGCCCAACATATACTGAACGGGGTCAAGGTAATGCTGACCCATATCCGTCAGGCCACCGCCATCATAGTCCCAGTAACCGCGGAATGTCTGGTGGGTGCGATGCACATTATAAGGCTTATAGGGAGCGGGGCCGAGCCACATATCGTAGTTCAGCTCTGCCGGCACGGGTTGTTCCTTCAGGTCGTCCTTGCCCACCCAGAAGAACTTCCAGGTGAAACCTGTGGCTCCGCTGACGGTGACCTTCAGAGGCCAGCCGAGTTCTCCACTCTGAATGAGTTTCTTCAGCGGCTTCACGGGGGTGCCCAAGCCGTAGAACGTATCGGTGAAGCGGAACCAGGTATTCAATCGCAGGATGCGTCCATAGCGTTTCACCGCCTCAGCAACGGCCTTGCCCTCGCCTATGGTACGTGTCATGGGTTTCTCCAGCCAGATATCCTTTCCGGCTTTGGCGGCCTCCATAGCCATAATACCGTGCCAGTGGGGAGGAGTGGCAATGTGGATGATGTCGGCACCCGATGTGGCTATCAGTTCGCGGAAGTCGTCATAGGCTCTCACATCGACCTTCAATTGGCTCTTGGCTGCATCGACAGCGCTCTGCAGATGTTTCTTGTCCACATCGCATACGGCCAGCAGACGATATGCCTCAGAACTTGAGAAATGGTAGCTGCTGCGACCAATACCTCCCACACCAATGACAGCCTTTGTCAGCTGGTCGCTGGGAGCGATGAACCCATTGCCGCCCAACACTCTGCGCGGCACGATAGTGAACAGCCCCGCTGCTCCCATCGTTTTCATAAAATTCCTTCTGTTCATGGTTGTATAATCGGTTTTCAACAATTTATTTTATTATTTATCGAAGAGTGCATTCTTCTCTATCGTCCAGCCTTCGCGCTTAGAGAGTTCGCAATCCTGACCGCGAAACATCTTTGCGGCCGAGGCATCGGACTTCAACTGCCAGTCGAGCCAGGCCAAAGCCACCACCGTGAATTCTCCGCCGTGCAGCTGGCGATAGGTGCCACCGTGACCCACAGGGAAATTCGTGGCGCAAGCTGGCACATGGTCGATACGATGGAAGTCATCCATGCCGTTCCCATAGGCAATGTCCGTTTCGCCGCCGAGAATATAGATAATAGGTGTATGGATTTCCTTCAGCTTTTCTTTGGGAGGCATCGGCATTCCGCCTACGGCCTGTCCGGCATTCTGCTGGTTAAAGAGTCCGCTGTTGCAGATCATCAGCGTCTTTATACGGGGGTCGGCACAGTTGTAAAGGGTCTGCAATCCGCCACACGACATTCCGGCCACACAGATGTTTTGCACGTCTATCTTCTGGTAATAGGGCGACTGCGGGTTGGCATTCTGAGCAATGATCCAGTCGATGGACTCTATCTGCTGTTCACTCTTGGACATAGGACCGCGATACCACTCATCAGTCATAGGAATCACGCCCGTGGCCAGGACGATGTAGCCGTGGGAGGCAATCTCATTGAGGAAATTGATGTGCTCGAAGGGGGAGTTGGCACAAGCTCCGTTGCCCCAAACCAGTACGGGCAGCCGATGTCCCTCGTTGAAAGGTGAGAGGTCCTGCGGCACGATAATGGTGTGTTCGGGCAGCGTGGAATCTTCCTTCATGATAGCCTTGTAGGCTCCCGTGCCTCCATCTTCAATGATGCGCGAGCGTCCGCTTCTGGCAGCATTCAAGAAGCTGACCATCTTCTGAAGGTTCTCCTCGCTGTACATTCCCATTCCGTGGCCTCCCTCTGGAACAAAGGTTGCCTCGGTTCTGACACCTGCAGCTTGCAGTTGCGCAAAGAAACTCTTGCCCTGACAACAGGGAACCACATTATCCTTTTCACCGTGGAAGATGATGACAGGCGGGTCGTTGGCATCAATGTAAGTGTTGGCACTGAGGCTGCGATATTTATCAGGCTCCTGAGCCAACTTGGAAGCCAACAGGACATCCTCGGGGCTATCGTTGCCCATCGTCATGTGCTCGCCACAATCCATCGCCGTCAGGTCTATAGGACCCGACCAGTCACAGGCGGCATTAACGGCACTGCTCATCTGGGTGTAATTGCCCAACGAACCTTCGAGGTCAATATCCACCGTGCCTACTTTTGTCTGACGTGTGCCACTGGTGGTGGCTGCGGTGGAAGCCAAATGGCCTCCCGACGAGAAGCCGCTGGTGGCCACGAAGGACGGGTCGAACTTATACTTCGAGGCTTCGCCACGCACGAAGCGAATGACCGCCTTGATGTCATGAATCTGGGCTGGCCACTTGGCGTCCATACTCGAACGATGGTTGGGACATACGACAGCGTAGCCCGCATTCAGAAGCGCGTTCACGATGGTGCCCAAATCTGCTGCGCCCTTGCTGTTATTGCTGAACCAGGCACTACCATATATGTGGATTACCACGGGGTAGGACTCACGTTCCTGCTTGGGCAGATAGATATCGCAGGTGTGGAAGGGCTGGTCGTCGCCAGCATAGTTCACATCTTTCCATTCCTGTGAAGTTGCTAAATTCACTTGCGGCATCTGAAAACCGCCAAAGCCTCCGGGAGGCTGAGCCGTCACCATCACAGAGGAAACGGCGAAGATAGCAGAAAACAAAAATTTCTTCATAATATAGGTTTATAGAAAAATTAAAACATGATCTATGATGATGCAAGACTGATGCTGTCTATGCGTAGTCGGAGTTGTCCGGCTGGCACGGTAACCTCGATGACATCTCCCACTTTTCGGTTGAGGAGTGCTTGTCCGATAGGTGACTTGATAGAGATCTTGCCTTCGCGAAGGTTCGCTTCGTGGGGGCTGGCAATGATGTATGTCATGCTGCTGTTGTTGGCCAAATTGGTCATCCCAACGCGACTCAGCAATCCCACGCTGTCGCTGCTCAGTCGGGAGGTATCAATAACCCGTGCGAACTTCAGCACTCTCTGCTTGAATCGAATCCTGCCGAGCAAGCGGGATTGTTCACGCTTGGCAGCATGGTATTCGAAATTCTCGCTGAGGTCACCCTTATCGCGAGCCTCAGAGATTGCGTCTTTCACACGAGGCAGTTCCACCGTCTCCAACTGACGCAGTTCTTCTACGAGCTTGTCGTAGCCTTCTTGGGACATGTATTCCATAGTGATTTCTTGCCTGTTAATGTTTTACTGCGACTTTCCTGCCATTCTTGACAAGGATGGCCTTATGGCTGGAACCTTCACGAACCGGACGTCCGCTGAGATCATACTGCTTACTGCTGGAAGAGTTGTTCCTTACATCGCGAACACCCACAGGATCGATGACAGTGAGCGTGCCGTTGACGTACTCGAACACATAGTTCTGTGCCTGGCCTCCGACGACGCGGATCTCGTAGGTGCCACCTGGGCTGTCAGGGGTGGCATCACACTCGATGGTGGGTGCAGAAAGAAGCACATCGGCCGTCTCGCGATTCTTCCACCCGGAATAGGAGAACTGAAAGTCGGGATTGGGCTCACCAACATTGCGAGTATAAGATTGGGCTGTAACAGTCAGTGTGGCAGGTTCCACGATGCATGACCCGTTCTTTAGAACAAGATTGCGGTTCGTGATGGTGCCTGCACTGACGGTGATAGGATAAGTACCTACGGGTGATGTGGCGTCGGTTTCGCAGACGAGTTCCGGTTCGCCATTGACAGGTGCTCCGATAACGGTGTAAGTCAACTTTCCGTTGGTCTTTCCGTATGAACGTTGTAGGACATCTGCCTCCACCGTAGGCACTCCCGTAAGTTCACGGATGATGTACTTCCCCCAGAATTCATCTGCCTCATAAGCTGCAATGGCTGCTTGGGGAACAAATACAATTACGTTGGTAGCAAGACCGGAGCCTGAGGCTTCGATGGGTGTTGTCGATGGATTCTTGATGGCCAGGTATTTTAACTTACTGCACGAGGTGAAGGCACGATCACCCACCTTCGTTACGCTCTCTGGCAAATACAACGAACTCATAAGCGTGGAACGGAAACCATTGTCAGGAATCTCTGTGAGGGCTGTGAAATACTGAAGCTCTTCGAGGCTGCCTAAATCTTTTTGCGAACGGAAGACCTCTGAGATATCGGTGACAGCAGCTGCTTCTGTGAAACTGATTTCGCCGTCGCAGTCACGATCCCAATTGTAGACACAGAGTGTCTTGGCGACATCGCTCTCAAAAGTGATGAACCCCAACTTAGAGCAAAGACTGAGGACAGCCTGATGCAGTTCTTCGGCAGAGGCATAGAGGTTGTCATAGACATCCTGCTCAGCGGCAGCCTCTACGCCGCGCTCAGCCGCAAAGTCGAGATAACGGCGAAGCAATGCCACTTGATTGTCGAGCTGCTGGGCTGCCAAAACATCAGTCTGCTTGACAAAGGCCCACTGACAATTCTCCTCGTGGCCCTCGTAGACAATATCCCAATAGAGCCCGTTGGTGGTGCTGCCGACTCCTGTCTTGTGGTATCTGTCGGTACCCAAGAATTCTCCTTCGACATAGTCCGCATAAGTAGAAGGTACCTGCAGGGTGAAGAAGCATTCGTTTTCATCATCTGTGATGTAAGCCAGGCGCCAGTAGGCACTCTTGTCGCTGATGCGGTTGCTGCCACCATCGACAAAACAGGTCTTAACCCCTGAGCCCACCTGTCCGTCAGTAGAAGTGCGGAAAAGATGATGATTCTCGTTTCCTGTTTCATCGCTGTAGAAATAATAATTGGCGTTGGCGCCTGTACCAGAGCGGCGCACCTGATAGAGCATTCCGTATTGATCCACAACAGCTTGAGTACCCCAAGCCTCACCGCGACTGAGATACTTACGAGTTCCTTTATTATAAATGTAGCCCGGGGTGTTGACTTCCACAGTAGAGAAAGGTGGCTGAGTGACAGAGCGCATTTCACGGATTTGGCCGAAATCCTTCCACACTTCGGCATCAGCAAAAAGCGCTACTGTGCCCTGAGGAACGTAGAGGGTGGCGTTGGCAAGGTTCACGTTTTTGAAGACATTGGCGCCCAAGGTGATGTAGGCAGGATCGGTGACGTGGATACGGAAATTTGCCAGCTTCGTGCAACTCTGGAAGGCGCCATCGCCGATGGAAGAGATAAAGGACTGGAGCTCAATGTCGGTGAGTGACGTACAACCCTGGAAGGCGCCCTCTCCTATCGTTGTGATGCCCGATGGCAAGATGATGGATTGGAGTTTCTTGCAGTTGTAGAAGGCTCGGTAGGCAAGTGAAGAGCAACCTGTGAATTCCTGGAAGCAGTCGAAGTTTACAAGTGCAGCCCCTTGGAAACGGTTGTAGATATCAGGGATACCCTGAATCTCGTAGGTGGTCATCTCGCCATCGCCGTCGAGATCCCAGTATTGGAGACATATATCTCGCATTTCTTCCTCCTCGAAGAGCATGATACCCAACTTCTTGCGCAGGCGGCTTTGAGCTTCGGTGATCTCTTCAACAGTAGCATCGGCGTTGTCGTAAACAGCCTGCTCATCCTGAACGTTGTAAGGTGTAGCAGCAGCCAGTTCCAAGAGGTGCTTGAGTACAGTAGCAGCGGCATCAACAGCTGCAGCCTGCTCATCGTACTCCACAAACATCCATTGACAGTTGGCAGGATTCTGGTCGTAAGCGACATCACTGTAGGCGCCATAGGTGGGTTTTGAATAACTGGAAGCGTGATCGCTCTGGAGGCCAAGGAATTTTCCTTCAACATAGTCACTAAGGTCTTCTGGAGTCTGTAGGGTATAGACACCATCGGCCACCGCCTGAACTTTCCACCATCCCACCTTACTGCTCGAGATGCGGCTATTGGCACCATCGACAAAAGTAGCACAAATGCCGTTTCCCACTTGGCCGTCTGTAGACGAACGGAAGAAGTAGTGGTTGTTAGTGCCGGTATCTTCGCTATAGAGATAATAGACATCCTCACCCATGGATGAAGTCTGTCCGAGGCGGAAACGAATCGGCTTGGTACCACCGACCCCCTGTGTCTCGTAGGCCTCGCCACGCGTAAGGTAGAGTCCTGTGCCTACATTATAAAGATACACGTTCTTATCTGTGGTGAGAGGGATAAAGGTGCCACGGGCAATGTCGCGCTGTCGGTTCATTCCAGCAAACATGTTCCAAGGCGCTGTGGCTGAGAAAAAAGCTTCGGCACCTTGGGCCACAGTCAGCACCACCTGCGAGAGGTCCACGCCTTCAAAGAGGTTCTTGCCAAAACTGACAGAAAGCGGACGGACTGTGGGGAAGCTGACAGCTGTCAGCGCCGTGCAACCTGCAAAGGCTTCGTCACCGATACTGGTCACCAGGCTCGGCAGTTCCAGTGTCGTCAGAGCCGTACAACCGCGTAAAGCCCGTGCGCCCACAGTGGTGAGCCCCTTGGGCAACGGACTCTCGGAGAGTTTCGCACAGCCATCAAAAGCCTCATCGCCCACACTCCTCAATGCGTCGAAGATAGTAATGGTCTTCAGAGCGGTACAGCCTTGGAAGGCGCGAGCGCCCAGCGCTGTCACCTGTTTCGGCAAACGAACTGTCGTTAGCGTTGTGCAGCCGGCAAAAGCTTCGGCAGGAATAGAAGTGATGCCAGTGAAATAATAGAGTTCATTGAAGGTCTTGATGTTCGTGCCTTTAAAAGTATCGCTCAGGTCTGTAACTGCAGCAGCCTCGGCATAGCTGAGTTTGTTATCACCATTGGTGTCCCACTTGGCTACAGCGGCAGTACGCACTCGGGAATCAGAAAAAGAGATAGTCTTCTCCATCCAGTTATCCACATGGATACCTACCACGGCAGCCTGACCACCGCTGTAGCCGCCGTCGCTGCCTCCAATTCCTTGTGAGCCGGGATTCAACTTGGCCAACATATAAAAGCCATCGCTGCTGCCACCCCAACCCCAGTTAATATGGTAACAAAGATCACCATCATAACCATCGGCGACAAAGGCGTGGCCGCCAGAGCCGTTGCTGCCACTGAGGTACACGGGATCACCCTTAGCCAAATCGGCATAAACGGTCTTGTCGAACTGTTCCTCACTTACATCGTTGCGCGAAATGTGTCGGCAACTGCTGGGTATGCCGAAATATTTACTCAGCGCATCAGGCACATCATCAGAGTAAGCTCCCGAACCGGTATTTGAATAGTCCATCTCTACTCCTACACCACAATAGAGCATCAGTTGGGCAACAGCCATTTTCTGGACGTTCGTGCGGTTGTCGCTACCATTATATGTTGGACACATATTGTCCCAATCCAGAGGTGCTCCAGCTTCCACGCCATCCAATTCCAGATGGCCGTAGCTGGAGTGTTCCTTATGAGCGGTGTAGGCGGGAATTGCCGCCAATGTCTCGTGGGGCAAATTGTCGCGGTGGTAATAGAGTATCTGAGCCATCGCGGTTGCCACACAACCCGTAACACTTTTCCCTATATTGAAATAGCTCGGGCACAACAGGTTATAAGGGCTACCCTGATTCCACTGGCTGTCCATCAACTGGTCGATAGGGTCGTGGGTCTGAAGCTCTGCCACGGGCAACTCGGCTGCTGTGAGACCAGCCATCTGGATTTCTGCAATCTGCTGAGCATAGTTGTCCAGCCACTCGCGCATATTATCAGGAATCTCGTTGTAGTCGAAATGACCTGTATCGCAATAGCCTAATACGGCAGGGGTCTGGTCATCTGCCGAAGCAATGACGAAGCCTTCATCAGTACCACGGTCGAAGGCATAATAGAGATTGCGCCCCATAGCCGGTTGCGTATGACGGGGCGCAAGCCGCGCACCGCGAGTGACAGGCGTCAGCCGCTTGGCTCCTCGCTTATTCTGCAAGAAAGCCTGAACGCGCTGCTGAGCCTGTTCGCGCGAGATCGGATTAGCAAAGGTACTCGCAACAAGGGCAAGAGTCATGAAGACAATAGTAATTCTTTTCATAGCTGTTATTCAATTAAATTTAAGTGGTTCTCTTTGCAAATTATTACGGTTTTCAGGATAATGGTTTATTTCACCTTAATTTTCTTGCCATTGTTGATGTAGATACCGCGAGATGTGTTACGCACAGGACGACCGCTGAGGTCATACCAATTATCGCGGGAAGATTGTCCCTTTATGTCGCGAACGCCCACAGGATCAATGACGGTGAGTGTGCCGCTGACGTATTCGAAGACATAATTCTGGGCTTCGGCGCCACTGACGCGAATCTCGTAATCTCCTGCAGGACTGTCGGGCGTAGCATCACACTCACAGACGGCTTCATGCAAGAGCACTTCCTCTGCTTTCTCGCGATTGCGGAAAGTGGGATAGTTGACCTCAAACTCAGGATTCGCTTCACCAACATTGCGGGAATATGATTTGGCACTTATCGTGAGCAGGGCTGGCTCAATAGTCAGAATGCCGTTCTTATACTCAACACCCTGAGTGGTGATGCCACCCGCTGTCACAACGATGGGATATTCACCCACTGGAGTGTTACTCTCTGCCTCCACCACAAATACTGGTTCACCATTGACAGGAGCTCCGACTACATCATAAGTGAACTTGGGATTTGAGCGACCATACTGTCGGGCTACGGAATCTGCCGTGACCACAGGCGTACCAGTATATTCCTTGATAATAGAACGTTCCCAAGCCTCATTACCCTGATATGCCTCCACAAGTGAAGCTGGAGCAAAGAGGGTGATGTTGCGGAGGGTGAGTCCGGCATCTGTAGGATCAAGAGCCTGCTGATTATTCAGGGCTGCAATATACTTGAGGGCCGAACAGCCTGTGAATGCATTTTTGCCAATGGACTTAACGTTCTCCGGGAGATAGATGCTGTAGAGTGTCGAAGAGTTGCGGAAGGCTTCATCAGGAATACTTGTGAGGCCCGTAAAGTAACGGAGTTCATCAAGGGTCGTGAGACCTGTTGCAGCGCGGAAAACGGTACCGATGTCAGCTACGCCAGCAGCCTCCTCATAGGTGAGTTCGCCATCTTCATCATCGTCCCAGTTGTTGGTGCAGAGGGTCTTAGCCTTCGGGTCGGAGAAAGCGATGTAGTGGAGTTTGGCCTGGATGGAAGAGATAGCATCACGAATCTCACCTTCAGTGGAATCGTAGTTGTCATACACGTTTTGTTCGGCAGTAGTATCGATATTACGGTCGTTGGCCTTCACAATAAGCCGCTTCAGCTCCTGAGTGAGGTCATAGAAAGCATTGAGACTGTCGATTTCTTCTTTGCTAAGGAATGCCCACTGGCAGTTCTCCTCGTTGCCATCATATACAACGTCATAATAAAGTCCATAGGTATAGCCCCATGTGGTGAAATCACTTTGGTGGTCTAATTGAATGCCGAGGTACTCTCCTTCTACATAGTCCTTTTGATTATCTGGGACCTGGAAGGTATAGACATTTTCCAGTCCCTCGACAGGTACTACATGCCAATAGGCTTTGCTACTGACAGAACCGTCTATGAAACAAGTCTTCACTCCTTGTCCAACCTTGGGGTCTGTATCTGTGCGGAAGAGGATATTCTTGGAATTAGAGAACGTAGCGTAGAGATAATAGGTACCTTCGGGCATATTGGAAGAACGGCGGAGCTGATAGATGAACCCCTTGCGATCGACAACGGCCTGGGTGCTGTAAGCCTCACCAGCAGTAATGTACATACGCTGGCCGAGGTTATAGACATAGATGTCAGAGTTGGCGGCCAATTCCGAGAAACCAGCCTGCTGACGGGTTCGGTGCTCGACAATGTTACCAAAGTCCTGCCATACGGGTGCTGCCTTGTAGGCATCTACACTTCCATGAGGCACATAAAGTGTAGCCTTGGAGAGATTCACTCCATCGAAGACACCCTCATCGAGTTCAATAAGAGAGGGATCTGCAGCGTGAACCTTCACCTCCGCGAGCGACGAGCAGCCGGAGAATGCTTGGTAACCAAGGTATTCACACGTGGCAGGAATCTCGATGGAAGTGAGGCTGGTGCAGTTCTGGAAAGCATAGTAATATATTCTGGAGAGGCCATTGGGAATGATAATATCAGTGAGGTTGGTACAATTTTTGAAGCTGTTGCCAGAGATGTCCTGCAATCCCGTGAAGAACTGCATGTCGGCCATAGACGTAAGAGCGGTATTGGCGTAGAAGATCGTGCCAAGGCTCTCAATCTGTTCTGCCTCTGAGGTGGAGAGTTCTCCATTGGAGTCAGTATCAAAGCCCTGAGCCATAATGATATCACGCACGACCTCTGAGGAGAAGGTGATGAATCCCATGCGCCTGCGCAACTGTCGCTGGCTGCGCTCTATCTCCTCGAGTGAGGAGTCTAAGTTATCGTAGACGGCCTGCTGGGAAGAGACATCGAGGCGCTTGCCAGTGGCAATGGTCAGAAGATTGCCAAGCTGGTTGGAAGCGCGGAAGATGGCTAAGGCCTCTGCGTCGTACTCTACAAGCATCCACTGACAACCGGCAGGGCTGTCGGTATAGACGATATCACTGTAGGCACCAAAAGTGGGTGAGGCAGCGTCAGAAGCATGATCCGTCCGATAGCCGAAATACTGCGTGGCCACATATCCTTGGACATTAGACGGAATCTGCAGGGTATAGATATTATCTTCGCCCTCGACAAGAGCAATTTTCCACCAGGATTCCTTGGTGCTGTTCTTGCTGGTGGGTCCGTCGACAAAGCAAGCCTTCACGCCCTTGCCTACATTATCGTCAGTAAAAGTACGGAAGAGTATGTGACCATCGTTCCCCGTGTCTTCGCTATAGAGGTAATAAACACCTTCGGGCATGGCTGCGGTCTTCTTGAACTCGAAACGCATGGGGTTGTCAGTATCCGCAACAATAGCCTGAGTGCCCCAGGCTTCACCCTTAGAGAGATAGCGGCCTGTGCCTACATTATAGAGGAAATACTGTTTCCCTGTAGCGAGAGTGGCAAACTGACCACGAGAGAGGTCGCGAACCTCATAGATGATGCCGAAGTCCTTCCACTGGTCGGCGGTGCTGAGGCCAGCCTTCAGGCCCTGGATGACATTGAGCTTAGCAGCCGAGAGGTCCACCTCTGAAAAAACGCCTGCGCCGAGGGTGATCTCCTGAGGCTTGACACTGCGAAGGGTGACTTCTGTGAGTTTAGAGCAACCTGCAAAGGCACCAGCTCCGATACTCTTTATTCCAATGGGGAGATCCGCAGCCTTGAGTGCCAGACAGCCCTGGAAGGCACGGTCTCCGATAGCTGTCAGCGTTTTCGGCAGATCGGCAGTAAATAGTTTGCAGCCGTCGAAGGCTTCGTCACCAATAGTAGTGATTTCCTCTGGTAGTGCGAATGGCTTCAACGCTGTACACCCTTTAAAGGCGCGGGCACCGATGGCCTTCAGATGTTTAGGCAGTTTGATGGTAGCAAGTCTGGTGCAACCTTCAAAAGCCCCTTCGTTGAGGGTCTTCAGTCCTGTAAAGTTGTAGAGCTCAGGAAAGCTGTTGAAAGTCTGTCCCTGGAAGACATCACCAAGGTCTGTGACCTCAGCAGCCTCACCAAAGGTGAATACTCCATCACCGTTCTTATCGAAGTTGGTGACACATATATTCTTCAGAGTAGCATTGGAAATAGGTATCGCCTTGGTAGTAAAATTCTCCGGTTCGATACCGATGACGGCTTCAGGATATCCGCTGTAGCCACCGCTGCTGCCACCGATACCTTGGGAACCTGGATTGAGCTTCGACAACATATAGTTGCCGTCGCTGTTGCCACCCCAGCCCCAGTTGATATGGAAGCACTGGTTGCCGTCATAGCCGTCGCAGACAAATGCATGACCGCCGTCGTTATTACTTCCTGACAGGTAGAAGGGGCGTCCCTGCTCCAGCTCATTGTAGAGGGTATTATCCCATGAATCGCTGCCTGGGTTATCCGTGGAGATATACTTGACATTGCTGCCATAGCCGAAGTAGTTCTTCAAAGCATCGGCAACTTTTGAGGAATAAGCAGCCGAGCCGCCCTCGGAGCCAAGGCCATACATCATCTCGACACTTACACCGCAGTAACGCATCAGCTCAGCCACAGCTTTCTTCTGCTTGGCTGTTCCACCGCTGCTGTAATTGTCTATCATGTTATCCCAATCGATGACCGAACCGGCAGGTACACCAGGAACCTGAATGCCATTGGTCTCATAGGCAGGCATAGCTTTCTGAGTCTCGGTCACGGACTTGGCACGCTGGAAGTAGAGAAGCTGAGCCATCGCCGTCGCCACACAACCGGTGACACAACGCTCTCCGTTTTTTTTCGGGCACTCGTCACTGTAGGGTGCGCCCTGATTCCAGCGGGAGGTGACCATGGTAGCAATGGCAGCGTGCTTGGGAGCAAACATGGGGGCTCGCTTTGCTGCCGGTACGGGATTGGCTGCCAGGTCTTCGAGCTGCGAGGTTATCCATCCCAACCACCACTTCATATTGGGAGGCAGCTGGGCATAGTCGAAGTCACCCTCCGAGGTATAGCCCAGCACAGGATAGGTGCTATCATCGGCCGATGCTATTACGAAGCCTTCGTTCTCTCCACGATTGAATACGTAATAGAGATCCTGCTCAGACTGAGCAGCCGAGGCAGTGCGGCTGGGTGCCAGCTTGGCGCGGTTCCGAATAGGGATAAGTCGCAGGTTCTGCCGAGCACCAGGAAGGCTGCTGAGGTATTCTTTAGCGCGTTCCTGTGCTTGTTCGCGAGTAATGGTTTCGGCGTGGGCCGTGAGTGCCACAACGAGTGCCACCAGTAAGAAGAGTGTTTTTTTCATCTTGTTTGTAATATTTATCAGTTATTTTTTGCTCATTCGGGGGCAAAGATACGACATTTTTTCTATACGCGCGCATAAAAAACAAAAGAAACGCACCCTCAGCCATGAGGATGCGTCTCTTTTAGCATTTTTTGAACTTTCAGGCGACCTCCCTTATAGGAATAATGTCGTCAGAGGGGGCTTATTTCACCATTTTCTTGCCATTCATGATGTACACACCACGACCAGTCTTCTCCACGCGACGACCACTGAGGTCGAAGATTACTGCCTTCGAAGCATTGGCCTTGGCTTCAGCTATACGGGTGTACACTTCTTCAGAAACGAAAGTGATGTTGAAAATATAGATCTTGTTTTCCTTCTGGAAGCCAATCTTGGTGACGATTCGGGTGTCATTGTCCCACTGGTTCAGCCACTCTTCGACGTCGAAGGCCATCTGGTTGGTCTCTGTGACATTGAAGATGATATTCACATGGGCTTCTGTGAACTTCTCTGTCATATCAAGGCAACCTTTATCAGTAATGGGAGCTTCAGAACTGGTCGCCATAGGCTCACTCATCGTGCCGTCTTCCATGAGTACGCATAGGCTGTTGATAGCTTCTAACTGCCTTGCATCTTCCAGTTCGAGTTTTTCCACAACGTCAGAGAAATCCACGGTGGTGTAGGTGTGTAAGCCAGCCTTAACAGGCAGCCACAGGGTCTGTGTTCCAACGACTTCGGCGGGAGGAATAACAGTACTCACGAACTTGATAGACATGTTGTAGCTGATCATCTTGCCGGTCTCGTCGTTAGCGAGGTAGACAACAGCATTGTACTCATCACCAACTTGACTTGTGTTAGGCATTTGGAAGAATTCGAACTGATGCACACCTTCCTTATTAAGGGCTGAACTACTCTCGTTGAGGTAGGAGAAGCCCCAGTTGGTGCCGCTGGTGCCCCAAGTGGAACGATAACCCTCGGTGCTCATCCAGAAGCCAGGCTTCGGGTCGCAGCTGTAGCGGTCGTCCAGTTCATCGACCCACTCAGAACCTTCTGCAGGAGCCTTGCGGGCATAGAGCGTAGGATCTGTGGTGCCTATAAGTGCTTCAAGCTCGGCCGGATCAATGTCATATCTCATGTCTATGTCATAAACGCTGGCGGGAACGACCTGAATGTTCACAGCGCGTTCGGCCACGCTCTCATAGACTACGCCAGGACCTTCCTTAATTTTGATTTCCATTTCGATGTGGACGGTATAGTACTTAGCACCAGCAACGAGGTAGAGGGTTGCAATACCCGTTTCGCCACCTTGGAACACATCAGGATACTGTGCAGTAATGAACTTTGAATAGTCACCATTCGTTGGAGCCTGTACATAAAGTCCACAAGATGGACTCCAAGTAGAACGATAGCCATCTTTACTGAACCAGAAACCTTCTTCGCCTTGATTCAAACTATAATCGTCCGTAATGTCGCCATCTTCCGTGGGAGCCCAAAGGGTGATTTCTGCGGCATCTACTTCCAAGAGGGTAGAGATTGCGTCAATATCGAGGCTGAAGCTTACAGTTTCATAGCTGGAGGTGGGATACTGACTGAGTTTCACGGTCTCGCTACCTACTTCTGTCATCTCTGTGAAGGGTACCACATCGCGCTCCACAATCTTCAGGGTGATGCTCAGCTCTACAGCCTTATCGCCATAAATGAAGTACACCTTACACATTGCTTGGTTAATGGGATCCTGACCTTCAAGAATAATAGGCAACTCACCGCTTTTCTGACCAACATCAAAGGTAAGTTCTTCTGTTTCAGAATTAAAGGCAAATGCATCGGCATAGAACACGCCCTGAGTACTGGATACAGATACGAACTCATCGTAGCCGTCGAAGGGATTCGCATACCACCAGCCAGGAACACTGCTGGAAGTACTGGCATTAGTCAGCGTGTCAGTCATGAAACCATAAGTATCCATGTTGTCTCCTTCATCAGCCTTGGTGGTATAAGCCATCTTGCCGATAGCCTCGCTGAAGAGAGCGGGGGTGGTGCCTAAAGCAGCAGCGATGCCCTTGAAGTCCAGAGTATCTGTAGTTGCCTTCGAATACTTTGCCCACTGCTCCACGACAGCACTTCTGCGTTCCACGATATTCAGTTTGCTGCGCAGGTTGGTAGCTTCTGGCAAATCGAGTTTCAGCACTTTCAGCGTGATATCGAAGGTAGCTTCCTTCTCATTGAAGACCAGCACGAACTTGGCATGCAGCTCTTCGCCGCCAGTGAGGGCGTCGGGATGCTGACCGATGGAGATGTAGAGAGCGTTGTCCACAGGGCTGATGCTGAAGGTGTTGTACCATACGTCTTCGCCTACATCACCTGTCCATCCTGTGGGAGTGCCTTGGGCTGTCATCCAAAAACCGCCACGACCACCCTG
>JAEEGL015658068.1_pt1 | contig 21567 bp, 18 predicted proteins | sample 9134231 | NCBI WGS metagenome assembly JAEEGL01 (sample SAMN16246548, study PRJNA631951) | gut metagenome | biome: gut microbiome; feature: rumen; material: fiber-attached | host: Bos | place: Iran: Karaj | collected 2018-10
ATAGAACTCTCCGGGACTTCTGTCTCCTCTCGCATCCTCGTCTCTAAAGCAAGGTGCGATCTGGAAGTAGCGGTCAAAGCCAGCTGTCATAAGAAGCTGTTTGAACTGCTGAGGCGCCTGTGGAAGTGCATAGAACTTACCGGGGTGTTTTCTTGCAGGAACCAGATAATCTCTTGCACCCTCAGGTGATGAAGCTGTAATGATAGGAGTTGTGATCTCCAAAAATCCATGCTCTATCATTGACTGACGAAGAGCTGCAATTACATTGCATCTAAGGATGATATTCTTTTTAACCTCGGGATTGCGAAGGTCAAGATATCTATATTTGAGACGTGCAAGCTCATCAGCCTCTCTTGAGTGATTGATCTCAAAAGGAAGCTCGTTGTGCTGACATCTGCCAAGAATCTCCACAGACTCAGGAACAACCTCTATATCTCCGGTTGCCTGCTTGGGGTTTTTAGAGCTACGCTCCCTTACTACACCCTTAACGGAAATAGTTGACTCTTTGTTGATGGCCTTGAGCTCTTTGACCATCTCTTCTGTCTCTAAAACAATCTGGGTTGTGCCATAGAAGTCACGAAGGACTACGAAACCAAGTCCGCTTCCGACTTCACGCATATTCTCAAGCCAGCCAACAAGTGTAACGTTCTCGCCGACGTTCTCAATGCGCAGCTCACCACAGTTATGTGTACGTGATTGCATCATAATTATTACTCCATTTCTACTAACTTTATGTCATCAACTCAAAACATTTTAGACCAACACGCTCTTACTTTCAAGTAGAAAAAGGGTGTAGATGGTCAGTATCTTTCCATCTACACCCATAATGCATTCTTTATAGATCATTACTTAATTACATCGAAATTGATGATCTTTGCTTTGAAAAGTTCATCGTATAACTTGTTCATAACAGAGTCATCCTTAAGCTTTCCGGTTTCGGGATCAGCTCCAACCTCTGTGATGTCCTTAAGGTCTGAGCGGTAATAGTATGTGCCGTTTCCGTTGCCGTCGTACTCAACCCAGACAAAATCCTCCCAGCAAGGGAATCCAAAGCTCATGGTGTAAACCTTCATGAAGTGGTTTCCACCAGCATAGAGCTTACCATCTTTGATAGCAAGAGGATATGCTGTGCCGCCTGCTTCTATAAATCCTGCGTACTGTGGAGTTCCGCTCTCAGTATATGTATATACTTCCGCTTCAATAGTAGCAATGTTTCCATCAAGATTGTCATAAGTGTAATCTGTTACAAGAAGTACATCTGTATCGCCGAAATTGACGTTGGCATAACCATATCCTGCAGGGAGCTTGTCAACAATCTGTGTAAATGTATCACAGCCATCGATGTCAACATACCTTACGTGCTCCATGAGCTCTGAGTCTTCATCCGGAATATCAGCACCAAACTGCTTGCTTGGATCATATATTGCCTCTGCAATTGCCTGGATATCAAATCCCTCAAGATCCTTTGCTGTTGTGCCAAGTGAATAGGAATCACCTGTCTCAACGTCATACCAGGTGCAGACATCAGTACTCTCATTTTCCCCAATGTATCTCTTGCAGGTAGCCTTCATATTTCCGCCGGCCCAGTTTGCAAGTGTTACTTCATTTTCTACTGTCCAGTCGTAGTACATTCCGGAAATATCCTGTGGTTCATCCCCTGTTGCCTGCTGTCTTGCTGTGAAGCTCATTCCATCAAGGTCAAAGGTCATCTCAACAAGTTTCCAGGCCTCAACATCTGTATCCATTATTCTCCACTTTACATTTGTGGCTCCCTCCGGAGCGCTGAATCCATTTCCAACTGCCTGACGGCACTCTTCCTCCGTGGAATCTCTCCAGGGATTGGCAATCCCAACAACTTCCTGGGTAGAAGCCTCTGCTGCCACCTCTGTGGTTTCTGCCTCTGCTGCCGGAGCCTTTGCTGGCGCTGCCTGCTGGCCACATCCAGAAAGTGCAAAAGCAAATGTAAAAGCCATTGCCATTGCTGTGATCATCATACGAATATCCTTTTTCATAATTTCTTGTCCCTCCTCATGGGTCTTTCTTAACATCAGTCTTTCTTAACATCACAAACCATTATACGTGTGCATTTTATGATCTGGCAAAGAAATTTCAATTCTTTATGCATAATTTAGAAATTTTATTTCCAATTTATTATTTGGGGTTGTCACTCTTTTTTCTTATGTGCTAAAGTATTAGTAGCGGCGCGCATTTGGCGCCCTAATCTCCTTAAGAAAGGTGGTGGTTTTATGAAGTCAGATACTCATTTATGCAGTAGTGATTCTGCTCCTGGTCGAAGTACCATAAAAACCACACATAAAGGAGATTACCATGGAATTAGAAGAAGAGAAGACCCTTCCGGTCGTTCTTAAAGAACTTCTGTCGTCCAGACAGTATACCAAGCTTCGCCAGACCATCTCTGACATGAATACAACAGATATCGCTGCTGCCATGAGTGAGATGGAAGAGGAAGATTCCCTTAAGATGTTCAGGATACTTCCCAAGGATATGGCAGCTGACGTCTTTGCAGATCTGGAAGCCGATGTACAGCAGTACATCATCAGATCTATGTCTGATAAGGAAGCATCCAACATAATTGAAAATCTGATGGCCGATGACGCTACAGACATTTTGGAAGAAATGCCTGCCAGCGTTGTTAAGCGCATCCTTGCTAACGCAAGCCCTGAGACAAGAGCTGATATCAATCACCTTCTGCAGTATCCCGAGGATTCCGCCGGTTCCATAATGACTGTGGAGTATGTGGACCTCAGGGAGGACATGACTGTCAGCGATGCCATTGAACGAATCCGCAAAAAGGGCGTTGACTCAGAGACCATCAACATCTGCTACGTTGTAACCAAACAGAAGGTCCTTGTGGGTACTGTTGCCTTAAGATACCTTCTTATCATGAAACCCGATGATATAATCGGCGATATCATGAATACCAATGTCATCAGCATCGGTACCATGACCGACCAGGAGGAAGCAGCAAGAACTTTCCAGAAATACGGCTTCACTGCCATGCCTGTTGTGGACAATGAATCCCGTATGGTTGGTATCATCACCATCGATGACGTTGTGGACATCCTGGAAGAAGAGGCCACAGAGGATATCGAAAAGATGGCAGCTATCGTGCCATCGGACAAGCCCTATCCTAAGGTTGGAATTTTCGAGACCTACAGAAGCAGGATCCCCTGGCTTTTGTTCCTTATGATAAGCGCAACCTTTACAGGAGCCATTATCACAGGCTTTGAGGACGCCCTTTCAGCCTTCGTGGTTCTGACAGCATACATACCAATGCTCATGGATACCGGCGGTAACGCAGGCTCCCAGGCCAGCGTATCCATCATCCGTGGACTATCCCTTAAAGAGATCGAATTCGAAGATATCTTCAAGATAATATGGAAGGAGATCCGTGTCGCAGTTCTTTGCGGTCTTACCCTTGCTGCTGCCAACTTTGTAAAGCTCCTTCTCCTTGACAGACTTCAGGTTCCTGTTGCTGCAGTAATATGCCTGACCCTGCTAATAGTAGTACTTATTGCCAAGCTGGTTGGCTGCTGCCTTCCTATGCTGGCTTCAAAGCTGGGATTTGACCCTGCAGTAATGGCCAGTCCCTTCATAACTACGATCGTTGATGCGTTGTCTCTTCTTGTATACTTCAACATCGCCACAAGAATGCTCCATCTGGTCACATAACACTTTACATAAATATGAGACACGGGGCCGGAACCTCTGGCTTCCAGGAACCTTACTCCTCAAGGCTAATCGCTTAACCTCGTCGTAAGGTTCCTGGAAGCCAGAGGTTCCGGCCCCGTGTCTCATATTTTATATCTCTATCTCACTGTGAAACGTATATGTCCCTGAGGGCGTCTCTATCTAGTACCCTTATTCTTGCGTGCCCCAGTCTTTCAATAAGCCCCTGCTTCTCCATATCCCGGAGTTTCCTGGATACAGTCTCTGTACGAAGGCTCACACTTGCTGCAATGTCATCCAGCTTTAAGATGACGTCATCATCAATACTTCTGTCCACTCTGTACATCAAAAATCCGGCAAGCCTTGCCATTGGGTCCTTTGTAGACAGGAGCATGTTTCTCTCGTTGGCATCGTGGAGCTTCTTGCTAAGAAGTATAATGGTATTCATAGCTGCTGCAGGATCATTTACCACCTTGATGAAATCATCCCTGTGTATCTGGCAGATAGATGCATTGGTAAGACATACTGCAGAATATGGATAGATACTTCCGTCAAGGAACATTCCTTCCCAGATAATGTCGTGATCAGCAAGAATTGTTACAATCTGCTCTCTTCCAAGGGAGTCATATCTGCAAAGCTTAACTCTTCCCTTCCTGATGATACAGATTGAGTCAACTGCCTCGCCCTCTCTAAAGAGATAACTGTTCTTTTTTAAAGTCTCATGTACCGAATGCTCCATAAGGCTCACCTGAATATTTACAGGTAATCCCTCCATCAGTGGAACATTCTGAGTGCAGAACCCTCCGCACTCCTCACAGATGTTAAGTCCTGCGATCCCTCTTTTTAATTCTTCTCCATGACCGTTGTCATGGTATACACCTTTTTTTGAATCCATATACTTACCTTGAACTATTTACCCATTGATAGCAATATGCTTGGGTCCTTACTGCAAAAGGCTCTTTTTCCAAAAGCTCTTTTATCTGTGCCTTGGTATACCACCCGGGCTGAATCTCTTCCTGAGCTGATGTACTCTTAGAAAACGTTCCTCCGGCAACACCTACGCAGCATGCATTCCTTTCATTTGAAAAACCAATGGCGGAATAGCATGGTCCCCACCACTGATCGATCCTTAAAATATCCAGCCCCGTCTCTTCTTTGAGCTCGCGCTTTGCTGCAATCTCGGGAGTTTCTCCCTCGTCTATAAGCCCTGCAGGGAAGTTATATATCCACCTGCCTGTGGCCATTCTGAATTCCCTGTTAACAAGGATCTTTTCCCCGGTCTCATCGTGCATGATGATAGCCACCGCATCTTCCTTGTCCAGGTTCTGAAGCTGCTTGTAATCCCTGATATCGGGATCTCTGCTGATCATCTCATAAACCTTGTCATTGCCGTCAGCCATCTTGTAGTGCACATCATAGCGGGTTATGAACCTGCCCTGTTCTTTCTTTTCTATATATTCAAAATCCATATCTGCTCCTAAATAGATTAAGTAATCAGCATGCTCCGTACACGATCTGTTTAAGTCCGCGAAGGAAGCCAAAGTCCAGCCCCTCAGCGATCTGCTGCATGTATATAAAGATCAGTTCCTCAGTGGGATCAACAAAGAAATATGAACCTGCACGTCCGTCCCAGCCAAACTCCCCAACACTTCCGTTGGATGCTGCCCTGGCAGGGTCAGTGAGGATCCTGAAGAGATTGCCATAGTTATATCCTATACATGACTCAAAATCATAGGTCTCAAGCTGAGAAACTGTCAGCTGGGGAGAAGTCATGAACTCCATGGTCCTTCTGCCGATCAGCTCTTTTCCGTGATATGAGCCTTTATTTAGGAGCATCTGTGCAAAGTGGGCATAGTCTCCCGCTGTGGAGTAAAGGCCCGATCCGCCTCTCTCCCACCAGGGCTGTCTTGTGGGGGTCTCCATCTCAAGACGTCTTCTCACGTCGTCCTCGGCCCTTACGACCTTTCCTTTTTTGTCTCTTCTATATAAAACTGCCTGACGGAACTCTTTTCCATCACCGATCCTAAAGTCCGTATCTTCCATATTAAGCGGGGTGAAGATCTCTTTTTTAAAAAATTCAGAGAGCTTCATTCCGGATACGATCTCGATGATACCCCCAAGGATATCGGCAGAATAGCCGTATCTGAAGGTCTCTCCAGGCTCAAAGGCAACCCCTGCCTCTGCAATCTTGTTGCATATATCCACGTTTGACTTAAGGATACCGGACTCCCTCTGGATCCTGGCCTCCTTATAGATCTTGGACATGAGCCTTTCAGCCTCGCCAAAATCTCCGGACATAACAATTCCGGAGGTCATGTTCAGAAGGTCTCTGACCGTTATCTGTTTCTGTGCTTTGCGGATTCCCTCGGAAGATACTACCTTGCAGTCCTTGTATCCCGGAAGGTAGTCTGAGACTTTACTCATCAGATCCAACTCGCCGCGCTCATAGAGCATCATTGCCGCCACTGCAGTGACAGGCTTCGTCATGCTAAAGATCTTATAGATACTGTCTGCCCTGTCGGGCTCATAGGTGTTTTCGTAAACTCTTTTTCCCTTGTGCTCAACGATTATTGTTGCACCCTGAAGAACGCCCGCATCTCTCTGCTTTTCAATAAGAGTATCGAGCCTGTTCAACTTTCTGATATTCATAACACAATCCCCAATGATGATTTAATATTTTACTTCCGGAAGCAGATATTTATTCTGATAGAACTCTACAGACTTCTCAAAGTCTTTATCCTTATCAGCCTTGAGCTGCTGGATGTAACCATGAGCGTCATAGGCATCCTCATCCACCTCGATAAGACCTACAGCAATATTGCTGCAGTGATCTGCAATTCGCTCAAAATCCGTACCGATATCTGAGAGGTCAAAGCCCTGTTCAATTGTGCACTTGCCCTTACGAAGCCTTCTTACATGACGGCGCTTAACCTCCATGTGGATATCATCGATGGCCTCCTCAAGTGGCTCTATCTTCTTGGCAAGAGCTACATCCTGGTCTTCAAAGGCTCTGATTGAAAGATCAACGATCTCCTCAACGGCTGAAGCAAAGATCTCCATCTCGGACTTGGCCTTTGGTGTAAAGGATCTCTTGTTCTCGCTCATGTTAGACGCCTTCTGCATGATGTTGAGGGCATGGTCGCTTATTCTCTCGTAGTCTGTTATGCAGTGCAAGAGAACTGACAGAGTGTGGCTGTCCTTGACCCCAAGGTGATGGGCGTTGATCTGCATAAGATAGGTTCCAAGCTGATCCTCGTAGGTGTCAACCTTTCTCTCAAGGTAGTCCACGTCTGACGCTGTCTCTTCATCAAAGTTATCAATAAGGCTGATGGCCTTAACCAGCGCATCCTTAGACATGTTGGCCATAGCAACAGCTGCAAGTCTTGCCTGCTCAAGCGCAAATGGCGGATTTGCAAGGAATCTGGGATCCAGAGTCTGTATGCCCTTCTGCTCCTCCTGCTCTTTCTTTTCCTTCTCATCGATAGGGATGGTCTTAAGGGCCAGGTTAACCAAAAGCCCTGAGAAAGGAAGCATAAGAGGTGTTGCCACCAGGTTAACAAGGGTGTGGATACCCGCAATTCCAACCATTCCGATTTTGCTCTCCATAAAGGCAAAGTGAAGTACCCCATGGAGTGCATAGAATATGATCATGAAAAGAGATGCCTTGATGATATTGAAATACAGATGCATAAGGGCAGTTCTCTTACCATTCTTGTTGGCACCAAGGGATGAGAGGATGGCTGTGATACAGGTTCCAACCTCCGCACCGATTACAACAGGGATAGCCATGCTGTATTTGATGGTGACAGAAAGAGATAATGCCTGAAGTACACCGATGGTTCCGGCTGAGCTCTGGATAACCATGGTAAAGATGATACCCACAAGGAATCCGATAACAGGATTGCTGAAGGTAGTAAGTACAAGCTTAAAACTCTCCACATCCTTAAGGGGCGAAACCGCATCGGACATGGTACTCATGCCAAACATCAGAACCGAAAAACCAAGAAGGATGGTTCCGACATTTTTCTTTTTATCGCTTTTTGCAAACATGTAAAGGCCAATACCGATAAGCGCCAGAAAAGGCGTAAAGGACTTGGGCTTTAAAAGATTTAATACAAAGTTGTCACTGCTGATTGCGTTTAAGGAAAGAAGCCATGCTGTAAAGGTTGTACCAAGGTTAGCTCCAAGGATTACATTTACCGCCTGCTTCAGGGTCATGATACCCGAATTTACAAGACCAACTACCATTACGGTAGATGCTGATGAAGACTGTACCAGAGCAGTTACTCCGACACCAAAAATATATGCTATGATGGGATGCTCAGTAACTTTGGCAAGTACGCTTTCAAGCTTGCCGCCTGCGGCCTTAGTCAGTCCGCCACTCATAACGTTCATTCCATAAAGGAACATGGCCAGTCCACCGACTAATCCCGCTACCAGACTAAAAATTTCTAATGTGCTCATTTTTCCTCCAAAGCAGATACTCTCCGTAAGAGGTTCATTCCTCTCCATATCCGCCAGAATAAAGTGTTTTTCTTCGCTACAGCTACTATCTTACAAGATAAACCTAAAAATTACCATAAAAATATTTGCGTCTGGTCAATTTTTATCCCCTGCACCTAGAAAACTCTGGTCATCCTTACATATTTACCATATGTTGCCTGATTTAGCGCCACCTTTTCCCCGCCTTTATATTCCTTTCCATAGATGTTTTCTTCCACATCCACTTCCGATTCCTTCTCAAATCCAAGCTTCTCACACATCTGGATGGAGGCCGTATTTTCCGCCTTCACCAGGGTCTGGACTTTTTCAAACCCAAGCACATCTCTTCCATAATTAAGGATCCCGCTGCAGGCTTCAAAGGCATATCCCTGTCTCTGGTACTCCTTTCCCACAAGAAATCCCAGCTCCACCTCATCAAATCCGTTTCTTACCGAATACCCCGCCCGGCCTATAACCACGCCATCTTCAAGCCTTACCAGGGTCCACACACCAAAGCCCATAAGACCGTAAACCTTCTTAATATAGTCCCTTTGATATCTCTTTTCATCCTCGGGATCATCAAAGAGTCCCTCAATGAATCTGGTCATGGATGGATCCTTGTAGAGTTTGTAGAATTCGTCCACATCCTCAATGGTGGTCTCTCTTATAAGGAGCCTGTCTGTCTTTAATATCTCCCAGGGCTCTCCTGCATATCTCTGGTAGACCTTCACAAAGGAGTCCATATCAACATTTTCTATTTCGGAAAAGACATATTTCGCTCCCGGAAACTCTTCCCCGGGATTTAGCTCATGCAGTACTCCCACCACATAGTAGCCTTCACTTATCAGCGCCTCCGATATCTCTTTCCTGTCGCAGATTATCAGCATTGATCCTTTTTCTTTTGGAAAAGAGCTTTCGATATCCTCTTTCCTGTTTATGATCCCGCAGGAGTATCCGTTCTCCTTAACATATCCTGCCACGTCATTAGCTGCAGCCTTCACCCGTTCATCCTTATAATTCTCTTTATCAATAAGCAACACTATAGTCTTTAGCAATTTTAGAATATCTCCTTCTTACCGGCGCCTTAGCGATCCCTGCATTGATGACCTGATTGTATTTTAACATCACACAGATAACCTCTCAACGTAATAAAAAAAGCCTTGAGAAACACTGTGTTTTCTCCGGCTTGGGATGTTTACAATTTGTTCATAAATAATTAAAAGAATGGTTACTTCAAATCATCTTTTAGACATATCCTCTTGTTAATATAATATTGTCAGATGAGTTAAGACAATACCAAACAAAAACTTTTTCATAATATGCCAGGTAAGGAAGCTTACCTGGCATCCTCCCTTTTATAGGGCTTTTTTTATTTACAGCTATTTATTTTGAAGCGTTGCCCTGTAAGAACTTCTCCATATCAGCTACTGCTGATTCCTCATCAGATCCCTCAGCTATAACAGTAACAGCCTCTCCTGATGTAAGGTTTAAGGTCATCATTCCCATAATGCTCTTGGCATTGACCTTCTTGGACTGAGCCTCAATGTGAACAGTGCTCTCGTACTTGCTGGCCAGCTGAACAAGCTCAGCTACAGGTCTTGCCTCAAGGCCTCTTGGCAGCTTGATTTCGATAGATTTTGTGATCATAATATCCTCCTTTTACAACCGCATCCTGTCCGCAAGCTCCGATAGCTTACGCAGCCTGTGATTAACACCGGACTTTCCAACAGGCGGATCCAAAAACTTACCCAATTCCAATAGTGACGCATCAGGATGTTCCAACCTCACCTCAGCCATCTCCCTGAGATTATCCGGGAGCTTAGTCAGTCCCATATGGTCTCTGATGAAGGTAATATCCTCTATCTGCTTACTTGCGGCATTGATTGTCTTGGTGATATTGGCCACCTCGCAGTTGACCTTCCTGTTGATGGAATTGCGCATCTCCTTGACGATCCTGAGATTCTCAAGATTCATAAGGCTGATTGGCGCTTCCATTACATTTAGTAGGTCTACAATCCCTGCCCCTTCTTTGATATACAGAACATGGTACTTCTTGCGCAAAACTATCCGCGCCTCTATATCAAAGCTCTCGATCAGGTCTTTTAACAGCATTGCCTGCCCTTCATAGGCACAGACAAACTCCATGTGATAGCCCTTGTTTGGATCACTTATGGAGCCGGTACACAAGAATGCGTCACGAAGGAACGCCCTCTTGCAGCAGGAATTCCTGACTATCAGCGGGCTTGCGCCCTCACTAAATTCTCTGATATTCCCATGGCTGTCCATCAGCTTGGTAGCCATCAGAACAGTCTCAACCTGCCTTGCATCTGTAAGCACGGGACTGTAAATTCGCCCGCCATAGCGCACCTCTGGCGCATCTTCCAAAATGCTAGTAACTATATTAAATGCTTTTTTTAATAATGTAAAGAACTTTCTAAGTACCTGCGTGTTGTCAGACAGCAAATACAGCGCATTTCCGCCGTCCTTAGTCTGTCCCACATATCCTACATTAGTGATGATGGCAGCCAGCCCCGCAAGCTGACAATGCCTTGAACCCGCAGTATGACCCATCAGTTCCTCTTTTACTTCTGAGGAAAAAGACATATCATTTGGCCTCTTTCACATCTCTATGAGTGAGCTTGATTCCAAAGTTTCCACCAAGCCCTTTTAATCTGTCATACAGTTCATTGGCTATAGTAACGCTTCTGTGCTGTCCCCCGGTGCATCCGATGGCAACCACCAGCTGGTACTTGCCCTCCTGAACGTATCCGGGGATAAGAAATTCCAGCATATCCGTGAGCTTGTCAACAAATTCGCCGCAGGCAGGAAAACTCTTCACATAGTCCTGAACAGGCTTGTCGTTTCCTGTCTGATGCTTGAGCTCATCGATGTAATACGGGTTTGGAAGGAACCTTACATCAAATACCAGATCTGCATCTGCAGGGATTCCGTACTTAAATCCAAAGGACAGAACATTTACCATAAGGGAGTTGTACTCCTCGTTTTTTACAAAAATCCTGTCCAGCTCTTCCTTGAGCTCTCTGGTAAGAAGGTTGGAGGAGTCGATGACATAGTCCGCCTTCTTTTTGACTTCCGCAAGAACTTCCCTCTCCTTGGCAATACCGTCCTCAAGTCTGTCTCCGGCTGCGTTCATGGGATGGATTCGCCTGGTCTCCTTGTATCTTTTGATAAGGACCTGATCGCTGGCATCCATGAAAAGGACTTCTACAGGAGTGCCTCTTTCCTTTAGGCTATCAATAAGTCCCGCAACACCTTCAAAACTCTGACCTGCTCTGGCATCAATGCCCAGTACTACCTTGGTGATCTCGCTGTCGGGCATGGAAATAAGCTCTGTGAATTTCTCAATGAGAGAAACCGGCAGATTATCGACACAGTAAAAACCTGCATCCTCCAGCATATGTACGGCAGTGGCCTTGCCGCCGCCGCTCATTCCCGTAACAATGACGAATCGCATTCTGTAGTCCTTCCAATTATTTTGCCCGATATAATTCAGAATTTTCCAAGCATTACTACTTCTGGCTCGAGAGTAACTCCGAATTTCTCGTAAACCCTATTTTTTACTTCAACAATCAAATTATAGATATCTGTCGATGTGGCGTTGTCCTTGTTGATCACAAACCCGCAGTGCTTTTCTGACACTTGAGCTCCACCTACTGAGAACCCTCTTAATCCTGCATCTTCGATAAGCTTACCTGCAAAGTATCCTTCCGGGCGCTTGAATGTGGACCCTGCACTGGGGTACTCAAGGGGCTGCTTTTCTTTGCGCTTAAGTGCCAGATCTGTCATTCGGGCAGATATCTCTTCCGGGTTGCCCTTTGTGAGGGTAAGCCTTGCGCTGGTTACCACAAAGCCTCCAGTCTTTAATGCGCTGGTCCTGTAGCCAAAGTCGCATTTTTCACCGGAGATATTGTCTATAAAGCCGTCTTGAGCGATAACCCTGACACTTTCTGTGATGTCCTTCATCTCTCCGCCATAGGCCCCTGCGTTCATTATCATGGCTCCGCCGATGGTGCCCGGGATCCCAGCTGCAAATTCAAAGCCTGAGAGGTGATTATCTCTGGCAAAAGAGGCTATAACTGAATTAAGTGCTCCTGCTTCAGCATAGATCCTGTTGTCACCATCAAGAAAGATATTGTTTAATCTTTCCAGGGAGATGACAACTCCGTCGTAGCCCATGTCCGACACCAAAAGGTTGCTGCCATTTCCAAGGATAAAGAATGGCTCTCCCTGCCGGCGCAGGAATCTGACCACATTTAGGGCCTGCTCCTCATCTGCCGGCCTTAAAAATAAGCTGGCAGGCCCACCGGTCCTGAAGGTGGTGTGCCTGCTCATCATTTCATCAACTAATATATCTTCTTCTCGGATTATTATCTTTAATCCTTGTAATATTTCATTATTCAAGATAAATCCTCTTTAGCCTATTACAAGACGTGCTGCGCCGAATACTCCTGCGTCGTTTCCAAGCTTTGCAAGGGCAAACTTGGCATCAGCGCATCCTGGGAATACATACTTCTTGAAGCTTGGCATAAGAAGGTCAAAGAGCATATCTCCTGCCTTTGATACTCCGCCGCCAAGAACCACAATCTCAGGGTTTGTAACTGAAGCAACAGCTGCAATACCTTTTCCAAGGTAGTAGCCGTACTTCTCAGCACACTCTTTTGCCACCTTATCTCCAGCCTTGGCTGCATCAAAGATATCTCTGCACTCAAAGTCTTTTCCGCGAAGAACACTGTCCTCATCAGTAGCTGCCAGAACTCTCTTTGCAATCCTTACAGCTCCTGTAGCGCTGGCATACATCTCAAAGCATCCGTGATTGCCGCATCCGCAGGTCTCGGGCTCATCGTCTACAAGATGAATATGTCCGATCTCTCCGCCTGATCCCTTTGCACCTGAAAGAAGATTGCCTTCAACAATGATTCCGCCGCCTACACCTGTTCCAAGGGTAACAAGGCACATATTCTTGTATCCCTGTCCACCGCCCTTCCAGGCCTCACCAAGCGCTGCCACATTGGCATCATTGCCGGCCTTTACAGGAAGCTTTAATTTTGAATGAAGCTCGTTTACTACGTTTACTTTTTCCCATCCGAGGTTAACCGCCTGGTAGCAGAGGCCATCAGCGTTTACCGCACCGGGAACACCAACACCTGCTCCCACAACCTGTGTGTCCTCAATGCTTTTTTCTTTCATCTTGGCTCTGATGGACTCAGCAATATCAGGAATAATATTTTTTCCGTGATCTTCTGTCCTTGTGGGGATCTCCCAGAAATCCACCCTTTCACCGGTCTCTGTAAGAAGTCCGATCTTTACTGTTGTTCCTCCAACATCTGCTCCAAAAACGTATCTTGCCATGCCATAACCTCTTTTCTATATATAATAGTATATTACTCGTCGTCCTCTTCATTTCTCCTGCGGGCAAGAGAATTCTGAACTCTGTTATACAGCTCCTGTGCTGCATTGTATCCCATGGCCTTCTGCCTGTGGTTAACCGCTGCTGATTCGCAGATAACAGCCAGGTTCCTTCCGGGACGGATAGGTATTCTGTGGCACACTACCTTGTTGCCAAGGTACTCCGTGTACTCCTCTTCCAGTCCCAGTCTGTCGTACTCTTTATCCTTATCCCAGTCCTCAAGCTTGATAACAAGGTCGATGGTCTGAGTCTCCCTTACACTTGATACACCGTAGAGGGTCTTGACATCGATGATTCCAACGCCTCTCATCTCAATAAAGTGCTTGGTAATGTCAGGCGCTGACCCGATAAGGGTCTCCTCGCTGACTCTTCTGATCTCTACAACGTCATCGGAAACAAGACGATGTCCTCTCTTGATGAGCTCTATGGCAGTCTCTGACTTACCAATTCCGCTCTCACCTGTAATAAGAACACCTACGCCGTACACATCAACCAGTACGCCGTGGATGGAAATGCAGGGCGCCAGCTTAACATTGAGCCATCTGATGATCTCAGCAGTAAACGAAGATGTGGACTTCTTGGTAATAAGTACAGGCACCTTCTCCTCAACTGCAATCTTTACAAAAAGCGGGTCCGGAGTTAAATCTCTGCAGAACACAACTCCCGGAATATCAAAGGAAAGGAACTCTCTGTACATCTGCTCTTTTTTATTGTCAGGCAAAGACTCCATATATGTGTATTCTACGAATCCGATAACCTGAAGTCTTGTAGCCTCAAAGTGCTCAAAATATCCGGCCAGCTGAAGAGCAGGTCTGTTGATATCCGGCTGGCTTATCCTGATCTTTTTTATATCAAGCTCAGGTGTAAGATTCTCCAGCTTCTGTTTCTCGATGATCGTCTTTAAACTTACGCTAGACATAGGTTTTTTGCCCCCTGTTCACCATACATTCCTTATACAACGCCTTCATATTATCATAAGAGCCTGTTATGTTCAAACATTTTCATTATGAAAGAAATCATATATCTGCCGTGCAGTACTTAGCGGTATTTCAGGCACATCTGCCAGCTCTTCCACACTGGCATTTCTTATATCGTCAATGGACTTAAAGCTCTTCATCAGCGCTTTTCTCCTGGCAGGTCCGATGCCCGGGATATCGTCCAGTGAGCTTTTTACCTGGGTCTTACTGCGAAGGGACCTGTGATACTCAATGGCAAATCTGTGGGCCTCATCCTGAATTCTGGTTATCAGCTTAAAGCCCTCGGACCTGGTATCTATAGGAAGCTCTACATTATTGTAGTAGAGTCCTCTGGTCCTGTGATTGTCATCCTTTACCATTCCGCAGACAGGTATCTTTATCCCCAGTTCATCCAGGACCTGGAGACAGATATTTACCTGACCTCTTCCGCCGTCCATAAGGATAAGATCCGGGAACTTGGTAAAGCTTCCGTATTTTGCGTCTATATCCCTCACTTCCAGCTCCTGCCTCTCCTCAATTCCGTGAAGGAGCCTTCTGGTCAGGACCTCGTGCATACATGCGTAGTCATCAGGTCCTGACACGGTCTTTATCCTGAACTTTCTATAGTCGCTCTTTTTGGGCTTGCCCTTCTCATAGACCACCATGGAGCCAACGTTGGCAAAGCCACTGATATTGGATATGTCGTAGGCTTCCATTCTGTTAAGGCCCTTTATTCCCAGGAGCTTTTCGATTTCCTTTACAGCTCCTATGGTCCTGCCCTCTTCACGTTTTATCCTCTCCTTGTCCTTGGAAAGAACCAGCTGTGCGTTCTGGGCCGCAAGCTCCATGAGCTTTTCCTTCTGCCCCCTCTCAGGGACCGATATGTAAACCCTGCTGCCCTTTCTCTGACTGAGCCACTTTTCTATAACATCCATGTCCTCTATGGGCTCAGGCAAAAGAACTTCCCTCGGAATAAACGGTGTTCCGGCATAGAACTGCTTTACAAAGTTCATCAGAATCTCACTTTGTGGATTCTCCGAAACATGGGTCATATAAAAATGCTCCCTGCCAATTAGTCTTCCATCACGCACAAAGAACACCTGGACAACAGCGTCCTTTTCATCGGAAGCAATGGCCACAATGTCCTTGTCTTCCATTGAGGAATCTGTCATTTTCTGTTTCTGGGCAACAACCTTGACCGATGCTATAAGATCCCTGTATCTGGCCGCATTCTCAAAGTCAAGCTCCTCGGAAGCCTTTTCCATCTTCTGCTGAAGATCCTTAAGGATAAGGGCATAATTGCCGTTTAAAAATTCCAGTGCCTTATCTATCCTGTCCCTGTATTCCTCCTTGGAAACATCCCCTGTGCATGGACCGCAGCACTGCTTCATATGGTAGTTAAGGCATGGCCTCTCAGCTCCAATATCCCTTGGAAGCACCCTGTTACAGGTCCTTAAGCAATACAGCTTGTTGATGAGCTCGATGGTGTCCTTTACAGCTGCTGCGCTGGTGAATGGGCCAAAATACCTTGATCTGTCTTTTTTCATAAGGCGGGAGAAAAGAATCCTTGGATAATCCTCCGCGACTGTCACCTTTATATAAGGGTAGGTCTTATCATCCTTAAGCATGGTGTTATATCTTGGACAGTGTTCCTTGATCAGGTTATTCTCAAGGACCAGGGCCTCAAGCTCTGAATCTGTAACAATGTACTCGAACCTGGCAATCTGCCTTACCATCTGGTCAATCTGGGGCCCGCGGCCTATATTTGCACGAAAATAGCTCCTCACGCGGCTGTGAAGATTGATGGCTTTACCAACGTACATAATGGTATCATTTGCATCGTGCATTATATAAACTCCCGGTTTATTTGGGAGTTTTTTCAGTTCTTCCTGTATATCAAACATACTCTTATTATACTCATGGAAAAAAATATTTCCATTTCCCATAAGAGACTTATCCCCACAACAAAAACCACCAAAGCGCAGTGATAAGAGGAGTAAAACGCTCTGGTGGTTTTTATTAAGAGGAAAAAAAGGATACTTAGGGTATTGGAGTGCTTATAGCTTGTGCATAAAATATAGCGCTAAAAGGAGGGTTGTCTAAAGGTTGTCCTTCAGATATCTTATAAGCGCATCAGCTGCTTTTTCTTCGTCTTCTCCCTCACAGCTTATGGTAAGGGTCTGTCCGTGCTTTACGCCAAGGCTGACCAGGCCAAAGACATGTTTAACATCTGTCGTCTGGCCATTTCCCGCGGCTGTTATCCTGGAAGAAAAACTCTGTGCAAGCTTCACCAAGCCTCCTGCCGGAAGAGCGTGTACACCCTCAGGGTCTGTAATTGTATAGTCAAATACCTTCATATAGATAAGCCTCCAAACTACACGCGCCTACGGTTCTCAAGAGACTGTGATGGCAATCAAAAAACTGCTGCCGGGCAAAAACCATATATCAGATCTCTACACCGTAGTGTTCAAACAGGATCTTCTCAGCTTCAGGATTCCATAGTCCTGCGTGTGCCCTGCAGCTTTCGTCAAGCTTCTTAAATAGCGGATTGGTCTCACCAAGCTTTCCGAAATCATCAATAGCTGTAAGTGGCATATCAATAAGTGTATAAATAAGCTTCTTTCCGCCGGGGATGTTGGGAAGATTGCAGGTTGTTTCAGCAACTGCATCGATTCCTCCCACGTGGGTTACCATAACTGATGGGTTGATCTCGCCCTTAGCTGCGAGCTCAAGTGCCTCTAAAAGGTCATCATTGTTTCCACCGGTAGTTCCAAGAATATGTGTGCTTGTATAATGCGCATTGTAAAGATTGATCTCTGACTTAAACTGGTTGTCTGTAGGACCGGCAAAGAAGTTCATGCAGCCATCAAAAGCAAGAAGTCTGTCTCCCATCTCTGCAACACTCTTTACTGGAACATATACAAAGACATCGTCGTAGCCATGTCCCCCGGTGATCTCCATGAGCTTTTCTTCAGCGTCGCTTCCTGAAGAATTAAAGTAGATGAGTTCAACACCCTTTTCCTTTGCATACTCAGGGCTTATTACAGATGCCGCTCTCTCAAGCTTCTTGTCATCAAGATCTGTAACGACAATTCTCTTTGGCTTATTCTCAAATCTAAGGCCATAGCTTACTGCGCCAAGGCCCATAGGACCACAGCCGCCCATGATCAGGATGTTTCCGCCTTCCCTGGTTCCCATTGCGTGATTGTAGTTCTGCTTGTTGGTGTGATAATTAGCATGATATCCACCGATGATGCAGCTCATAGGTTCTCCAAGAGATGCCTGGTAAAAGCTCTCTCCGTTATATGGAAGAAGCGCATCCAGCTCCATTACCTCATGAGGCATGATGCAATAGGTTGCATCTCCGCCGCAGAAGCGATAGGAATATCCGGGAGAATCAAGCTTGCCCTGGTAGTTGAGGGCCGGCTGCAGTGCCCACTTATCTCCTACTTTGTACTTATCCTTCCACTTATCTCCAACCTGAACAATGACTCCTGAGCACTCATGTCCTGTGATTATTGGATTAACGTCGATATCCTGAGGTGCTCTCTTATGCTTCTTGCCCTGCTTGGCAAGCTTGTAGGTTGACATGCAGATACTGTCACTTACTACCTTAACTAATATTTCATCGTCCTTAATCTCCGGGAGCTCAAACTCCTCGAGCCTTAGGTCCATTTCTCCGTACATTCTTACTGCTCTGGTCTTCATATTATTCTTCTCCTTCAAACAGGTCACTTATCTCTTGTTCATCTAGCTTCAGCAGATTCTCAACTCCAGCCTTGTCCGAAAAAGTCATGGCTATCTTCTGAAGCACGTTAAGGTGCTCATCACCTACTGCAGCTATTCCGATTATCACTTTAACCTTTTCAGCTGCACCCCAATCCTGGCCTTCCGGTATGGTCATAAGTACCAGGCCTGTCTTCTTTATATGTTTTTTAGCCTCCTCAATTCCGTGAGGTATTGCTACTTCATTCCCAATATATGTGTTAAATACCTTCTCTTTATCCAGCATCGCCTGGGTATAATACTCATTGGTATAACCCTGAGAAGCAAAGATCTCTCCGATCCTTCTGATGATGTCTTCCTTCTCTCCCGGTTTCTGGTTGATAAAGATATTTTTTCTTTCTAATATCATGTGTCCCTCCAATGTTACAGACCATTAAGCTGCTCGCTAAAATAAGCCTTTAATATTTCCTGCAGCTTGTCCTGAATCATTTCCTCATTTCCGCATTTTATGGCATCAAGGAACTTCTCGTCCTCGATGATGGCACTACTTACCCTTCCAAGCATTTCAGCATTCTGCTGCCTGTTTTCATCAACCGGCATTGTCATGCAAAGTGCCGCCCTTATACCGGACAGTTTTTCATCCTTAAAGGAGCTGTTTTCATCTATTCCCGCTGTGATGATCTGGCACTCTTTTACCGCCTTGCTTCTGCAGTGGAAAAGAGCTATCCCTATCTCTGGGAAAAGCTGGCTCATGACCTGCTCCCTGGCCATAATGTCAGCAGTAAGCACCGCTGCTGCCTTTGAAGTATCAGTAATGTCTGCGGCCAGAAGCCTTATCAAAGATTCAAGGGTCATATCTTCTGAGACTACCAGATGATGATACCTCCGGATAATACCCTTTATCCTGTTTATTATGTTATTGATCTCATCAAGCTGTCTTGTGAAATCGTTGTTCTCCTGCCTGGCAGGCATTGATGCATATTCATCAATCTTTACACTTATCTGCAGAATGTCCCTCTGTGTTATCAGGGGATTGACGAGGCAATAATCCACTCCAAGGTCATCCACATTGATGCTGGAAATAAAGAAATCCGTCCTTGAAACTGTGTGTCCGCTGATCTCATCTATTCCATATGCCTTAAGAGAGATGTCCCAGTCCGCAAACTGACTCTTTAGCTTGGCCATCATAAGCTGGGCCACTCCAAAACCGCTGGCACATATAACCCCGATAGTGACTGTGCGCTTTTTGTGCTTGCGGGAGTCGATCTTTTCCCTGGCCGCGCCAAAGTGCATGGCAAGATAGCCAACCTCGGCATCCCCGGGGACTAAGCCTGTCTTTTCTGTGATAACTTCTGCTGCCCTCTTGCAATCCGCGTATATCTCCGGATACTCACTTTTTATCTCTGAGAGCAGCGGGTTACTAATTGCCATGTCGTTCTTCATGCGATAAAGAGCCGGCTCAAGATGCACCATAAGGCCTCTGATGAAGTCCTCCTCATATCGAAGCTCTCTGGCAAACTCAGGATCCATCACATCTATCATCCCATTGATTATGCCCATGAGTTCCTCTGTCTGAATGCCGCTCTTCCCCAGAACTTCACTATTATAGTTTAGCTTTGCTCCCTTTATATGGAGCAGTATGTTATTAACTTCCGACTCAGGAATGTCGATAGAAAACTCTTTTTCCAGGGCTCCTGCTATATTCTTGGCAATGTCATAGCCATTGTCATATCTTGCATCATAGGTCTCCATGGAAACCAGCTCGCCCTGTCTGATCCGCTCAACTGCCACCGCCAGATGGACCAAAAGCCCAACGTATGCATCGTTGGTGAGAAGATGAAGATACGGCTCATTTATTTTCTCAAGAACCTTCTCCACATCCACAAGTATCTCCTCATTCATAAGAAGATATATGTTGTCTTCGGCGTTCTTTAGCTTCTCACTCTTCATGTTCTCGGTGACAAAGCGCTGCATGGCAGTCCTGTAGCTCTTTTCACTTCCTGAAAGTGCAATTCCGTATCCCGGCTTTCTTATAATGCTAAGATGGCACTCCGAAGCCCATTCGCTGATGGCCTCAAGGTCGTTGCTTATGGTGGCTTCGCTCACACCAAACATATCGCTGTAGTAAAAGAGCTTTTGTGGCTGGCGGTTTCGAAGAAGCTCAAGCTTAAGGAGTTCTCTTCTCTTTTCCTTATCGGAAATAATCTGATCAGAATGAGTTTTAACAGCCTCAAGGAGCCTTTCCCTGTTCTCAGGATCTCCCTCGATCTGGCTGCCCTCACCCTTCTTTCTTACAAGAGTCAGATCATATTCCTTTAATATAGTAGAAATATAATCTGCTTCCCTCAAAATGGTACGCTTACTCACACCCAGAGCATCAGCGACCTCACTGTCAGTCGCCGGCTGCTCTGCGCTTAGCAAATAAAGTATTATTTGTCTAATTCTTGGTGTAAGTTCCATTGTTACTCCGAAAGTTTAGTTAACCTTGAGTTCCTGTGCCAGCTGGTCATACTCAGGGGCTGACATGAAGTTGCTTATAGTGATCACCCTTGCGTTTGGAGCGCTGTTTCTTGCTCTTCCTGCCAGATCCTGGTGAGTTACTACAATCTGTGCCTCAGAGGGGATCTCTGAAACTGAAGCGTGCTTGACATCGATGTCTGATCTTCCAACATCTGTAAGCTTCTTCTTAAGAACTGTTGCTCCCATTGCTGATGAGCCCATTCCAGCATCACATGCAAATACGATGTGCTTGATCTCTGCGCCGCTAACCTTTGTAAGGCCGTCTGCTACAGTATTAACTTCGCTTGCTGCAACGCCCTTGCTCTGTGCCTTCATCTCTTTCATCTGTGTTGTTGAATCCTCAAGGCTCTGCTTTGAGTTTGAAAGTCTGATGATAGGTGCTGCAATAACGAATGATACAGTTGCTGCAACTACTGCAGAGAGAAGTACCATGAATGTTGATCCCTTAGGAGCCATTCCAACATAAGCGATGATTGAACCGGGTGATGGAGGTCCTGCAAGACCAAGGTTAAATGCTGTGTTGAATGCCATAGCTGCTACTGATCCACCGATTGTCGCAAGTAAAAGAAGTGGATTCATAAGTACATATGGGAAGTAGATCTCGTGTATACCACCAAGGAGATGTACGATAAGTGATCCAGGTGCAGAATCCTTTGTAACCTTATCCTTAGCAAAGAGCCAGTATGCTACCAGCACACCAGTACCTGCGCCAGGGTTTGTCTCAATCATGTAGAAGATTGACTTGCCAGCTGTAGCAACCTGCTC
>JAEEGL010654842.1_pt1 | contig 21566 bp, 14 predicted proteins | sample 9134231 | NCBI WGS metagenome assembly JAEEGL01 (sample SAMN16246548, study PRJNA631951) | gut metagenome | biome: gut microbiome; feature: rumen; material: fiber-attached | host: Bos | place: Iran: Karaj | collected 2018-10
CCGCCGCCCATGACAAAATCGCGAATCTTTTGTGCCACGGCCAGTTTCAGCTGGCTCACCTTGGCAAATCCCAGTTTGGTCGCCGTGGCTTCCTGGGCGCGTACATCCTCGATATACCATTGCTGGTTGCGGTAGTTGCCCCAGAACTTGCCATATTGGCCGGTGAAGTCTTCGTGGTGCAGGTGCAGCCAGTCGTACATTGGCAGCACGCCGGCAATCACCTCCTCGTCATACACCACATCGTAGGGTATCTCGGCATAGGTGAGCACCAGTGTCACCGCATCATCCCAGGGGAGCTTGTTTTTCGGCGAATACACTGCAATCTTGGGTGCCTTCTGCAGCTTCACGGCATCCATGTTCACCGATGGGTCGGCAATCTCGGAGAGGATGGCGCTCGACTGCCCGTCGGCAATGGTCTCAGCGGTGACACCGCGCAGACGGCACTCTTTGTCGAGCAAGTCGGCATACTTCATCATAAAGCTGCCGCCGCGGTAGTTGAGCAACCAAGTCACCTCCACGTCGCGCTGCAGTGCAAAGTAAGCCACCCCGTAGGCTTTGAGGTGATTCTTCTGCACCTCATCCATAGGGATGAGCAGATAGGCCGCCCGCGCAGGCAGCACGGTCAATAGCAGAATCAGCGATATGATGACACATTTTTTCATGCAATTTACTATAACGTGCAAAAAGGATTATTATTGTATTGCGTGCCTTTCCAATTTGGAATTTTTATGACGTATTGTCCCAAATCGGTCATTAGGGTTTCATATCAATTTATAACGTGGCCGAGGAAGTCTATCCCCTCGCCACTGAGGAGCACGCGCTCTTAATAGGCTCTACCCAGTATGTAGAAACCATCAAGCGCCGTCATTTATTCGATCGTTATTCGATCGTTTTCCACTCTTTTTCCGTTTCACAAAGGGAAAAAGGAGGGAAACATATCGGAAAACGATAAGATAAAGAACGACGCTACATCGAACCCTGAAGGCGCACAGATGTACGTTGGGGACAAATATACGACACTATCGGTACGCTGACGAAAGTTGGCGTAATTCTTCACAGGATAAACAGTAAATTACGCGCGAAGCGGCAGAAAGCAAAGTAAGAGGTAAGAGATAAGAACCAGGATTGTATGCCGCAGTTCCTGGCTCTTAGTTCTTACCTCTAAACTCGTGCGGGTCAATCAGCCCGAAACATTACGAAAGACGAGCGTATAGAAAGCTCGCTTTCCATGCCGAGACCAAGTAACGTCATGGAACATAACAAGTACTAATCTGGCATGAATCCTAATGACCGATTTGGGATTATTGTTGTTGCGACGAAGTGTCTGTTGAGCAATAACGTTTGTTGTTCTAATGAGTTCTGCCATTCTTCTGTTGTTTCTTTTTTATAGGGAGGAGCGAAGTTGTACTGAAGTAATAGCGTAAGAAGAGATGACGGCGATAGGGCTGCAGAACAACGGCGCTGGAGGGTCAAAAAAAAGGAGGCACAACTTTCGATGTGCCTCTCTTTGTCCTTTGTGCGGATAAACGGACTCGAACCGTTACGGCTTTCGCCACTAGATCCTAAGTCTAGCGCGGCTACCAATTACGCCATATCCGCATGGTTTTCAATGTTGTTGCATTTTCTCTGCTTGTGCAAACGAGAGTGCAAAGATACAACTTTTTTCGGACATAGATGATTTTTGTATGTTGCCGTGTAAAATATTTCCCTTGCTATGCAAGGCCGGGTTGGTCGGGCAGAGTGGGGAGAATGTCGGCCAGCAGGCCGATGAGATCTTGGTCGGCAGGGAGCCACTGCACATCGTGGAGGGTTCCGGCGTCGAGCCAGCGGGCTGCGTGGTGCTCGTTGAGGGTGAAGCCGCCGTCGTGCAGGCGGCAGAGAAAGCAGTGCATGGTGAGGTGGAAGTCGGGGTAGTCGTAGTCGACGGTGGTGAGGAACTTGTCGATTGCGATGTCGGCATCCAGCTCTTCGTGTATCTCGCGGACAAGGGCTTCCTCAGGGCTTTCGCCGGGCTGTATTTTGCCGCCGGGGAACTCCCACCAGCCTTCCCACGGACCGTAGCCGCGCTGTGTGGCAAGAACGGTGTTGCCACGGCGGATGACGGCGGCCACCACTTCGATAGTTCTGCGTGCCGGCTGCCCGGATTCCTTTTTGCGTCGGAAAAGCATCTCCGGCGGGCCGTACATGACGGCTATGGGTTTGTGTTTTTCCATGTCGGTTAAAAAAAACTCCGCCACCGAAGTGGCGGAGACTACCAAAAATTATGAAAACAAAATTACTGTATGTCGTTCTTGTCGAGAGGCTGAGCCAGCAGGCCAGTGAAGTTGCCGCCGGCGTCAAACTCCATGCGGGTGTATTTTAGTTTGTTGCCCAGTCCGCGCACTTTCTGGCTTACGACGACGTAGGTGTAGGGCTTGGGTTTCTTGCCGTCAATACGCCATTTGCTGTCGTAAGTATAGACAATCATGCGCTCGATTTTGTACTGCTCGCCTTTGAACTTCTGGGCAAGGTACTTGACGATGGCAGCGGTATAGTGGTTTTTGTCCAGCACTTTGCCGCTCATTATGTGGGTTTCGGACAGTACATCATAGACTTCTTCCATTTCCACTCCCTGGCGGTTGATGTAGTAGGCTACCACCTGGGCGGGGACGCGGTTGACCCATTCGGGACCTTCAGTCACCTTTGAGGGCGGGCAGAGTTTCTCGAAGTGGGCGGTGATGGTAGAGGTGGTGTCGATGTTGACCATCTCAGGCACATCCTCGACAGGGGCAGGGCGTTTGCCGCCTTTGTTGCTCTTGAGGTTGCGCAGGTGGTCGTCGGCCACATCGTCATCGGGGTTGTTGAGGGTATAGAACTCGCGCTTGACGGCGTCGGGGTCGGGTGCATTGCTCTTTTGCAGACGGCCGCGGGGGTCGAAGATGAGCTCGTTGTCTTCATAGCCTACACCTGTCTTGACAATCATCATGCGGTAGTATACGTCACCGTCCATCTGTTCTACATAGTCGATGGAACGGATTCGGTAGCCGGGATAGTTGTCGACAAAGTATTGGTTCATGGCAGTGGGGCAGTCTTCCTGACGTGTGGGGAAGGAACTGTATTGCCAGTCACCGTTGTGGGTGAAGTAGGCGCGGCCGTTCTGGCCGTCGTATACGAACTCTGCTATGTATTGTCCCGGTGAACGGTACCAGGTTTTTACTTTATAGGAGTCGTACTTCTTGTCCAGGGAAATCAGCACTGATTTGGGCACCTGGGTCTCTTTAATCTTGGTCTGTGCCATTGTTACCAGCGGCACGGCAAGAATGAGGAAAAGAACTAACTTTTTCATCTATTCAAAATGTTTTGCCCTAAAAAACGCAATATATTTTTTTTTATTGTCTGAAAAGTTAAAAAAAATATTTATCTCAGGGCTTTTCTATTCGCAATCAATGATTAATACTTATGTTTCTATTGTTTGAAAAGTACGTCTTTCCGGTCGGGGCTGATGGATACGGCCAGTACGGGGACACCGGTGGCTTTTTCCATTGCTTCGAGATAGTTGAGGAGGTTTTTGGGCAGTTTGCTGTATTCGGAGATACCCTGCAGGCTTTGTTTCCATCCGGGGAAGGATTGGAGCTGGGGCTTGATTTCCACTTCGTTGAATTCGAAGGGGATTTCATCGGTGTTCTCACCGTTGATGTTGTAGTGCATGCACATCTTTACTTCGTCGAAGTCGTTCATGACATCGGGTTTGGTGACGAAGAGATGTGTTACCCCGTTGAGCATGCATGCGTAGCGCAGGGCAGGGATGTCAATCCATCCGCAGCGGCGTGGGCGTCCGGTGGTGGCTCCGTATTCGTGGCCTATTTCGCAGAGACGTGTGCCGGTGCTGTCGAAGAGCTCGGTGGGGAAGGGGCCGGCACCGACGCGTGTGCAGTAGGCTTTGCTGATGCCCATTACACGGCCTATGCGCGAGGGAGCCACTCCCAATCCGGTGCATACTCCGGCAGTTATGGTGCTGGATGACGTGACAAAGGGATAGGAGCCAAAGTCGATGTCGAGCATGGAGCCTTGTGCGCCTTCGGCCAGCACTTTCTTGCCTTCGTCAAGGCAGTGGTTGATGAAGTACTCGCTGTTGATGAGGCGGAACTGCTTGAGAATCTCAAGCGATTCGAGCCACTTCTTCTCATATTCGTCAATGGTGTAGCCGTCGATGGTGAAGGCGGCGATGTCGAATTTGAGGGTGTGCGCGGTTTGGAGGTGCTGCACTTTGAGGAGCTCGTATTTCTCAAGGAAGTCGAATTCCATGATGTCCCCCACACGGAGACCGCTGCGTGCAATCTTGTCGGTGTAGGCCGGGCCTATGCCTTTCAGTGTGGAGCCGATTTTGGCATTGCCTTTGGCCTGCTCGTTGGCGGCATCGAGCAGACGGTGTGTGGGCAGGATAAGGTGGGCTTTCTTGGAGATATACAGGTTTTTGGTGGCATCGACATCTCTTTTCTGCAGTGCCTCGACCTCTTGCTTGAAGATGCGGGGCTCAATCAGTACGCCGTTGCCTATCAGGTTCAGTTTGTCTTCGTGGAAAATGCCTGACGGTATAATATGCAGGACATGTTTAATGCCGTTGAACTCTAAGGTGTGGCCGGCATTGGGGCCGCCTTGGAAACGGGCTATGACATCGTAGCCGGGCGTAAGGACATCCACTATCTTGCCCTTGCCCTCGTCACCCCACTGGAGTCCCAGCAGAACATCTACTTTGCTCATTGTAATATAACTTATGCGATTGTTACTAGATATTAATTGTATGCAAAGATACGATTATTTTTTGAATTGTCGCAAAAATATTTGCTTGGGATGGGTTGTTGTATGTGTTTGAGGGTTTTGTGGCACTACTCTTTGTTGCGGGAGTTCTTGAACCATTTGACAAATTCAGGCAGGTCGTCCAGGGGACGGAATCCCTCTTTGAAAGGCTCTTTGGGCATGGGACATAGTTCTATATACCCGATGAGTGTGGTGCAGTCGAATTCGCCAATGAGTGCCTCGAGGGTGACGTAGGTGCCGACCAGGATGTCGTCATCGTCGTCGGTGTCGGGGTGGGGTCGGTAGTTGGTCGGCAGGTCAGGCAGTGCGACACGGAGGCCGATGATGTCGGGCTCTTCTTCGCTTTCGAGTTGAAGGAAAGCCATCCTGGCAGTATCGAAACGGTATTTGTCGAATGTCACTTTCAGCCCTTTCCCTTTGGGCTGTTTGAAAGGGATGAACTCCCACCAGTCGACATCAGGGGCGTTGTCGGTGAGCTCCACTACGTAGCGAAACAGGTCGAAGTCGCCCTCGGCGCTGATGGTGAGTGTGCGGCCTTGTGCCGTTTGCTCACTGATTTCAAAGGTGAGTCCTTCGCAGTATTTGTCGAGCTGGCTCTGCATCTCGTCGAGAAGGCTGTTTCGTTTGGCCTCATCGAGGTCGTTGAGCATGGTGAGTTGCTCGCTGTTGGCTACAAACCAGTTCCAGAATACATCGGGTTGATTGTTCATGATGTTTATATGGGTTTAAAGGATGATTGCTTCTTTTTCAAGTGTGATGCCGAACTTTTTGTATACGTCGGCGGTGACTGCATCGGCCAGGTTGATGACCTCCTGCCCGGTGCATCCTCCCAGATTGACAAGCACGAGGGCTTGCTTGCTGTAGACTCCGCAACGGCCCAGGGAGCGTCCTTTCCACCCAGAGTGTTCTATCAGCCATCCGGCAGCAAGTTTATAGCCGTCGGTGGCCGGGTAAGCCACCATGTCGGGATATTCTGCTTTCAGCCTTTCATATTGGGTGGCATCCACGACGGGGTTTTTAAAGAAGCTGCCCGCGCTGCCGGTTTCTTCGGGACGAGGCAGCTTTGCCCAGCGTACCGAGGCAATGGTATCGGCCAGTTGCTGTGGGGTGGGTGTCTCTATGCCGGAAGACGCTATGGCGTCGGCAATGGCCTTGTACCGCAGGTCGGGGGTGAATGTCCTGCTCAGACGGAACGTCACAGCCCAGACGATGTATTGTCCCTTCAGCTCTTTTTTAAAGATGCTGTCGCGGTAACCGAAACGGCATTCGTCTCGGCTGAAGGTGCGTTCATTGCCTGTACTTACCTCAAAGGTATGGACAGAATGAATTATATCTTTTGCCTCCACGCCGTAGGCTCCCACGTTCTGCACAGGGGAGGCACCCACGGTGCCGGGGATGGCGGCAAGGTTCTCGGTGCCGTGCCAGCCGTTGGCGATGCAGTGCTGTACAAAAGAGTCCCAATTCTCTCCGGCAGAAGCTTCGACCAACACTTCTTGCGACTGCGGCAACTCTTGGACAAGATGAATGCCTTTGTTTTCAAGGTGAAGGATTGTGCCCGGGTAGTGGCTGGCGAAGATGATATTGCTTCCGCCTCCCAGGACAAAGAATGGTTTGGTGTGCAGAAGTGTGTCGTGCTGCAGGAGGTCGAGCAGTTCGTCTTTTGCGGAGACGCTTATGTATCTGTCGGCGGTGGCTGGGATTCCAAATGTATTGTATATCATACTTCTGAATCTGTGTTAAAAGGTGTGTCCAATATTGAGATAGAGGCTTGGACGCTTGGTGAAGCTGTTCCAGTTCAAGTCGAGTGAAATGGGTCCCAACGGAGTGTCATAGGCGGCACGCAAGGCGGCACCGTAGTTGATGCGGAGGGCGTTATTGTCGCCATAAATCCAGTTGGCTGATAAGAGGACGTTGGACATTAGGTAGATGTACAACTTGTCGAGAATTCTGTATCGCAGGTCAAGGCGGCCGATACCGGCAAGATTGTCCACATGCACCGTGTTGGTGAGTCCGATGAATGGCAATTGGTGGTCTAGGTAACGACCTGGAATGGTGCCGCCGATGATGTTGTCATACCATGCCGAGTTTTTGCCGACAAGTATCCTGGCGAACACCTGCGGGATAACGGTGAATTTGGGTGAAGTGGAGATGAATGTCTGGGCGTTGAAATTGAAAGCGAAAAAGCTCTGGTCTATTTTTTTGAAGAGGTTCTTGTTGTCCACCCGCCAGTTGACACCTGCTTTGGCATATAAACCCTTGGTGGCGAAGTAGGCATCGTCGAGGTTGTCATAGAGGCCGTGCAGAAAGGCTCCGAAGAAACCTCGTGCTTGGTCGAAGTGGAATATGCCGTTGTATAGGATATCGTTGAGTGAAAAGCTGTTCTGGTTGGAGTAAAAATCCTCGTCTATACCGCAGGCAAAGGTGAAGTTCCTCAAATGGAATTCGGATAGGTATAGGCTGAAGTTATGGTGGTTGACACGCCAGCTGTTCAAAGAGGTGGAGTCGTGGGATCTGATGCTGAGTGTGCTGTTGTGGTAGCGGTAGGCAAAGTTGATGTCGCCAAGTCCGATGTTGCACCATGACAGCTTTGTGGCGATGCGCATGTTGTAGTTGAGGTTGAAGTCAATCCCGGCCTTGAATCCGGACAGGCGCTGCTCGTTTAATCCGAAGTGAAAGAGAATGGCAGACTTCTCCTGGGAATCGTATCTGAAGCCGATTGACAGGAGGTGCGGCTCTGCTGGCTCCAGCATTATGACAAGTTGGTAGCTCTTCAGCGGTTTGCCGTTGGTGACAACGGTGTCGCCGGGCAGGATATTGTAGGTGATGCTGGAATAGGCTTCGGTGCCCATCATAATGCCAATGGCGCGTTCTATTGCATTCATTGTGGTGACCTTGCCGCTTTCAAGTCCCCCTCTCTTGATGAGCCAGTGGGCGTCGATGGGAAGAACGCCTTTGTAAAGTACATTGGTGAGCAGGATAGAATCGTCGGACGCTATGATATTGACACGCGGCGTCTGCAGGGTTTTGCTGCAGGGACCGTATTTCTCCAATCTCTGTTTCAGCAATAGCAGCTCTTCACGGTGTGCCTGGGCACATTCGTAGCCTCTCCGCACCATGGTGTCAATTGCGGCAGAACTGAAGCTGAGCATGTTGTATCCCGTGATATCGGGATGCAAATAGATGTCGCAGAGATCCCTGTTCTCGCTTCTTTTGCTGTTGACAGCAATGCTCAAGTATTGCGACAGCTGTTGAGGGAGTGACTTCATCTCTTTTGGGTCTCTTGCCATTTCTTCTGCAAGTTCAATGCCGATTATGAAGTCGGCTCCCATATTGAGGCACAGGTCTGCGGGGAAGTTGTTCACCATCCCGCCGTCGGCCAACAGGTGGCCATCCCATTCAACGGGAGAAAAGACTCCGGGAATGGCCATGCTTGAGCGGATGGCTTTGGCAAAATTGCCATGATTCAGAATCACGGGTTTGCCGGTGAGTATGTCGGTGGCAACACAGCAGAAAGGAATGGGCAGCTGGCTGAAGTCCATGGAGTCGTTGTATCCGACACTCAGCCGGTTGAAGAGATTGGTCAGGCTGGCCCCGTTGATGACTCCGCTGGGCAGTGTGGAAAGAATGTTGAACGATTTCTCCTGGAAGTTGCCTGAGCCAAAAGGAACAGAGAATAGATATGTGCTTTTCTTGGCGCGGATGGTGGATGACTGATAGTAGCGGTCTACATTGTTGCTCATGTAGATTGACCAGTTGATGTTGGATATCAAGTCGGCCATCTCGTCGGGAGTGTAGCCAAGGGCGTAGAGCCCGCCAATGATTGACCCCATGCTGGTGCCTGCTATGCAGTCGATGGGAATGCCTATCTCCTCCATGTATTTCAGTACCCCGATATGGGCAGCTCCCTTTGCTCCCCCGCCACTGAGTGCAAGACCCACCTTGGGTCGCTGCGGCTGGGGGACAACCGCGCTGTGGGGCTTCTGAGCCTGTGTGAGTGGTTGGCACAGGAGAAGAAACAGAACGGCGGGGATAAGTTTTTTCATGGTGGAGGAATGTTATTGTTTGACCAATGGAATGGAGCGGATGCCTTTGTCAGTGCGGACAGTGAGCGTGTAAATACCTGCAGGTAGTCCCTCTAAGGGGAGGGATGTCTTCGTGCCGTCTATCCTGTGATGGCGTATGCGTCTGCCCTTTGTGTCACAGAGAGTGGCATCAGAGAGTTTGGCTGTGCCGGATGTCTGGATTGCGGTGTAAGAGGTTGCCGGGTTGGGATAGACTCGAATCATTGTTTCGGTGTCTCCGTTGAGTGGCCAGTGTATGCCGAGTGTGGTGGTGTCGGTATGGGTGGTGTCGGTGTGTGTTGTGTCGGTTTGTGTGGTGTCAGTATGGGTGGTGTCCTGTTGCTGGCGCAGCCAGAAAGATAGGGTGTCGAACACCACGGTTTGGACTGCCTCACGGATGACGCGGGCCTGGCGTTCCTCTATTTGTGGGAAGTATGTGATTTGCAAGGGAGACCGATGGAAAATCATGGTGTAGAATGCACAGGCGGCTGCATAAGTCCCCGCTACGGATGGATGGCTGCCGTCGCCGTTATAGAGCTGGATGTCTTGGTGGTTGGTGCGCAAATACCTCCACACCCGTCCCACCGGGCACACCGAGGCGTCGTAGGTGCGGGCCATATACATGTAGCGTTCATATAGCATGCTGTCCATCCCTTCGTAGGTGCCGAGGACTGGGAAGTCTTGTGCATTGTCTCGGTCGCCGTTCTCTCGTCCCCACGTCATGTATAGCATGGCCTCGCCATTGGGGTTGGCCTCATATACGGCGTTAATCAACTGTTCGGCATAAGGGAAGCATTCCTGTTCCACTTGAAACTGGGGAAACGATGGCAGCTGGCTTTGCTCCTGCAGCACCACCACGTCCCAGTTGCCTTGTCGGATCAGGGTCATGGATTGGTTTCCGCAGTGTTGTTGAAACGTACAGCCACCAGGGGTGTTGCTTTGGTAGTCTATTCTGTCCCCGGCACTCGCGGCAACCTGTTGTACCATATTGGGGAGGTCGTTCACTGCAGTGTAACTGTTGCCTATAAACAACACTTTCTTGGTTTCTTCTTGAGCCTTGGCGATTTGGCAGACAATCAGGCAGAGGCTTAAAACAAGAATGAGTTTGCTGTTTTTCATGATTTATTGTTGTTTGTTTGACTCGATGACTCCGTTGGGACCGCGCTCTTTGCGGGGCTTGCGCTCTGGAGGGATGTATCCCGGGGAGAATACTTTGCGTTGGGTGTATAGCAGACATCCCGACAGTACCGCTCCCAGCACATCGCTGATGGTGCAGCTGCACCACACGCCCGACAAACCGGTTCCGCCCAGGTCAATGTATAGCAATGGAATCAGATACATGAGGGGAATGAGGAAGATGACCTGACGCGAGAGACTGGTGACTATGGCAATCCAGGGCTTGTCGATAGACTGGAAGAACTGAGAGTTGGTAATGGTGAATCCGATTAGGGGCGCCATCACCATCAGGTAGCGCATGGCCGGTATGGAAATGGAGATAAGATGTTCGTCATCGCTCATCATCATCACCAGCAGCCGTGGCACCGTCAGGGCAAGCAACGCGCCCACGATGCCGATGCCCACATTCCATTTCAATGAAAGCAAGTATACTTGTTTCAACCGGTGGTTGTGACCGGCTCCGTAGTTGTATCCCGCAATGGGCTGCATGCCTTGGCAGATACCCAGCAACACCATGAATACAAGCAGTGAGATGCGGTTCACCACGCCATAGGCACTCACGGCCAAGTCCCCGCCATAGAGTATTAGTTGTGAGTTCATCAGAGCCACCACGGCACAGGCGGCCACATTCATCGAGAACGGGCTGATGCCGATGGCAAGGATGTTCTTGACTATGTACATCTTGGGCTCCCAGCAGTGGCGTTTGAACCGGATGAACGACTTGGGACTGACGAAATGCAGAACAGCCAGACAGGCTGAGAATGCCATCGAGATGGTGGTGGCCCATGCTCCGCCTTTTATCCCCCATCCCAGTGCCACGATAAACAGAGCGTCAAGAGCAATGTTAAGCAGCGCACCGCTCACCTGTATCCACATCGACCTCGATGCATAGCCCGAGGCACGTATCAATCCCGACAGGTTGAAGGTGAGCGTGGTGAGGAACATGCCGGGCAGCACGATGTCCAGATATTGTTCTGCCAACATAATGGTGGTGTCAGAGGCTCCGAACATGGAAAGAATGGGCTTCATGAACAGGTAGCCTGCCGACAGGAACAGCACACCGAAGAAGAATGTGAGGTGCATGCTGTTGCCGAGAATCTTCTCTGCCCAGCGTACATCTTTGCGTCCCAGGACGATACTCATGCGTGCCGACGCACCGGCACCCACCAGCGAACCGAAGGCATGGATGATATTCATGATGGGCAGGACTATTGCCAGGGCGGCCAGAATGAGGGAACCGTTCTCGGCGTGGCCCAAGAATATGCTGTCCACCAAGTTGTAGATGGTGGCAATAATCTGTGTCACCACTGCAGGCAAGGCATATTTCCACAAGAGCGAACCAATGTTCCTTGTGCCTAGTTCTTTTGTTGTATCAACTACCTCGCCGCTCATGGGTTAAATGCTTTTTATTCTCTGTTCCAGTGCCTGGAAGGCGTTGTAGGCCACAAAACCACCGGCCAGTTCCAGCGACCGCTCGTCCACCATCAGGTCGGGACGGTGCAGGTTGCAGTACGGTGTGCCGGGTATGTGGATGCCCACGCGGAAATAGCAGGCGGGTATCTTCTGGGCAAAGAAGGCGAAATCCTCGGCTGTCATGCGCAGGTCGAGCCACTCCACATTCTCTTCTCCCAGGAATGCCACGCCGTTGTCATGCACCTGCTGGGTGCAGACATCGTCGTTGATGACAGGCGGGTAGCCGTAGTCTATGAACAGGTCGCACTCGCCGCCCATACTCTCGGCAATGCCGCAGCTTATCTTGCGAATCTTCTCGTGGCAGTCCAGTCGCCATTGGGGGTCGAAAGTGCGGATAATGCCCTCCATCTTCACCTCGTCGGGGATGATATTGGTGCGTCCTTCTCCGATGAATTTGCCGAAACTGAGTACCGTGGGCATCATGGGGGCTGCGTTGCGGCTCACTATCTGCTGCAGGGCCACCACGATGTGTGAGGCTATCAGGATGGGGTCCACGCTCATGTGGGGTGTGGCACCGTGGCCGCCTTTGCCCTTGACGGTCCAGTACAGCTCGTCGGTCGAGGCCATGTAGCGTCCCTTTTTCATGCCGATATGGCCAAAGTCCATCTCCGGCAGGCAGTGGAAAGAGTATATCTCGTTGGGCATTACTTCGTCAAACAAGTCGTCGTCCATCATCATGCGGGCACCGCCGGGGTACATCTCCTCCGAAGGCTCGAAGATGAGCATGATGCTCCCGTTCAGTTCTTCGCGCAGGGTGCTCAGTATTTTGGCGGCGCACAGCAGCGAGCAGGTGTGCATGTCGTGGCCGCAGGCGTGCATCACGCCGGGGTTCTCCGATGCAAAGTCAAGCCCGGTCGCTTCGGTGAGGGGCAGCGCGTCGTAGTCTGCGCGCAGGCCGACACAATAGCCGTCGGGGTCTTTCCCGCCGCGTATCATGGCCATCACGCCGGTCTTGCCGATGCCTGTCTTGGGCTCCAATCCCATCTCTTTCAACCGCTCGGCCACAAATGCCATGGTGCCGAACTCCTGCTGGCTCAGCTCCGGGTGGCGGTGCATCCACCGCCGCCAGCCTATCACCTCTTCACGGTATTGGTGGGCAAGTGCCTTGATGGTATCAATGGTGTTGTTCATTCTTGTCACGCATTTGCTTTGCGGATGTCAATAGCCGTGTTTTGACCCTCGATTATCTCGATGGTCGTGCCGTTCTCCACGGTGGGGAGCAGCTGCAGGCGTGTACACAGGGTCTCGGTGCAGATGTAGTCCATGTGGCGTTTCACAGCCTCGTCCCACTCGCCGCTCTGCAGGTCGATGGTGATGCGGTCGGTCACCTCGAAGCCCTCCTTGCGGATGTTCTGGATACGGTTCACCAGTTCGCGGGCAATGCCCTCGGCCTTCAGCTCTTCGCTGACGGTGATGTCAAGGGCTACTGTCAGGCTGCCCTCATTGGCTACCACCCAGCCGGGGATGTCCTGCGTGGCAATCTCCACGTCGCTGAGTAGCAGCTCCACAGGCTGTCCTTCCACGGTCATCTCACAGCGGCCGGCTGCCTCGAGGGCGTTGATCTGCTGCTGTGTGAATGCCTGTATCTGGGCACTGATGGCTTTCATAATCTTGCCGTATCGGGGTCCCAAAGTCTTGAAGTTGGGCTTGATGCGCTTCACCAGGATGTCGTTGTCCGGGGAGAGGAACTCGATTTCCTTTATGTTCAGCTCCGAGCAGATGAGGTTCTGCACACGCTCCACCTGCTGGCGGAAGTTCTCGTCCTGCACCGGCAGCATAATCTTGGCCAATGGCTGGCGCACACGCAGGTTACTCTTCTTGCGCAGCGACAGTCCCATCGAGCAAATCTGCTGAGCCAGCTGCATACGCTCCTCCAGTCCCTTGTCAATCATCTCTTCATGCACTTCGGGGAATGCTATGTGGTGCACCGATTCGGCATCAATGCGGTGGGTGACATTGTTAAGGTCTTGGAACATGCGCTCGCTGAAGAAGGGTGCGATGGGCGACATCAGCCGGGCCAGAGTCTCCAGGCAGGTGTACAGGGTCTGGTAGGCCGAAATCTTGTCCTCCGTCATATCGCCTTTCCAGAAACGGCGGCGGCACAGGCGCACGTACCAGTTGCTCAGGTTGGCGTCCACAAACTCCTGGATGGCGCGTCCGGCCTTGGTGGGCTCATAGTCGGCAAAGGCGTCGTCCACAGTCTTCACCAGGGTGTTCAGCTCGCTCAGTATCCAGCGGTCAATCTCCGGACGTTTCTCAATGGGCAGGTCAGCCTCTTTGTACTCGAAGCCGTCGATATTGGCATAGAGGGCAAAGAAACTGTAGGTGTTGTACAGCGTGCCGAACAGCTTGCGGCGCACCTCGTCCACACCGACTATGTCAAACTTCAGGTTGTCCCACGGCTGGCTGTTTGTAATCATATACCAGCGGGTGGCGTCGGGACCCTGCTTGCTCAGGGTGTCGAAGGGATCCACGGCATTGCCCAGACGCTTGGACATCTTGTTGCCGTTCTTGTCCAGCACCAGGCCGTTGCTGATGACGTTCTTGAAAGCCACGCTGTCGAAGCACATGGTGGCAATGGCGTGCAGGGTGTAGAACCAACCGCGGGTCTGGTCAACGCCCTCGGCGATAAAGTCGGCTGGGAACTGGCTTTCCTTCAACCCTTCGCCCATGTAGTGAATCTGGGCGTAGGGCATGGCGCCGCTGTCAAACCACACGTCAATCAGGTCAGGCTCGCGCATCATCTTTCTGCCCGTGGGCGACACCAGCACCACGTCGTCAATGTAGGGGCGGTGCAGGTCAAACTTCTCCTCGCGGTAGGGGTTGGTCTTCATGAACCCGGCGGCCACGGCTTTGTCGATCTCCTTGCGCAGCTCCTCGATGCTGCCGATGCAAATCTCTTCCTTGCCGTCCTCGGTGCGCCAGATGGGCAGCGGTGTGCCCCAGTAGCGGCTGCGGCTCAGGTTCCAGTCCACGATATTCTCCAACCAGTTGCCAAAGCGGCCCGTTCCGGTGGCTTCGGGTTTCCAGTTGATGGTCTTGTTTAGCTCTATCATGCGGTCACGCATGGCGGTGGTGCGGATAAACCAGCTGTCCAGCGGGTAGTACAGCACGGGCTTGTCCGTGCGCCAGCAGTGGGGATAGCTGTGGGTGTGCTTCTCGCTCTTGAACAACTTGCCCTGCTCCTTCAGCATCACCACCAGCTCTACATCCAGGCTCATGTCTTTCTCACTCTTGGTGGGGTCGTAGGCGTTCTTCACAAACTTGCCTGCATACTGGCCGTAGGTCTCTATGTTCACATTTGCCTTCACCCATTCGGGGTCGAGGTCGTCCAAAGCCCAGAACTTGCCGGTGCGGTCCACCATGGGAGCCTGCTTGCCGTCGCGGTCGTACATCAGCAGGTCGGCGATGCCGGCCTTCTTGGCCACGCGGGCGTCGTCGGCGCCGAAGGTGGGGGCGATATGCACAATGCCTGTACCGTCTTCGGTGGTTACATAGTCACCCAGAATGATGCGGAAGGCCTCGCCCTCCACGGCCGTGCGGTGGCTCTGCTCGGCGGCGTTCACCACGGTGGGCTTCACCCAGGGGATGAGCTGCTCGTAGGCTATGCCCTCCAAGGCTGTGCCCTTGCACTCTTTGATGATGCGGCCGTGCAGCAGTTTCGACTTCTCGTCGGGCTCCCCTTCGGTAAAGAAGTTGCCAAACAAGGGCTTGGCCATGATGATGCGGCAAGCCTCGCCGTTGTAGGGGTGGGCGGTCTCCACCAGCACATAGTCGATGGCGGGACCCACACACAGTGCCGTGTTCGACGGCAGTGTCCACGGAGTGGTAGTCCACGCAATGGCATAGGTGGGCATTTCCGATAATTCCGAAAACTCCGAATATTCCGACAATTTCGACAAAATCCTGAACATGGCCACACAGGTGGTGTCCTTCACGTCGCGGTAGCATCCCGGCAGGTTCAGCTCGTGGCTCGACAACCCAGTGCCGGCTGCGGGGCTGAAAGGCTGGATGGTGTAGCCCTTGTAGAGGAGCCCCTTGTCATAGAGCATCTTCAACAGAAACCACAGGGTCTCGATATACTCGTTCTCAAAGGTGATATAGGGGTGCTTCAAATCCACCCAGTAGCCCATCTGCTTGGTCAGCTCGTCCCACAGGTCTTTGTACTGCAGCACCTCGGTGCGGCAGGCCTGGTTATACTCGTCCACACTGATTTTCTTGCCGATGTCTTCCTTGGTGATGCCCAGCTTCTTCTCCACGCCCAGCTCTACGGGCAGTCCGTGGGTGTCCCAGCCCGCCTTGCGGTCCACAAAGTAACCCTTCTGTGCCTTGTAGCGGCAGAACACGTCCTTAATGGTGCGTGCCATCACATGGTGGATGCCCGGCTTGCCGTTGGCCGACGGGGGACCGTCGTAGAACACGTATGAGGGATGTCCCTCGGCAAGCTTCTGCCCTTTCTCAAAAGTCTCGTTCTCTTCCCAAAACTTGCGAATCTCTTCGCCAATCTGGGTCATGTTAAGCTGTTTATACTCCTTGTAACTCATATATGATATGATTCTGTTTCTTTGTTATATGCACACTAATAACACTTTGCGCCAAAGGCGGCACAAAGAATCCAAACTGCAAAGATACGAAAAAAACTTGAACTTTGCCCAAAAATCTTTCAAAAGATTAACCCGAATCCGCTGCAAAAGTACACATTTTCTTTCTGACCTGCACCTTAACTTGACGCAACCTTCCTTAATCCTCGTTTATATACCAATATCTTCAAATATCTTCAGATAGGCGATGCGAGAACGTTTTGTTTTGTTAATTCCTTGTATCAGCCGTCGCTGTGGCGTCGTTTCTTTTCCCCTTGATATTCATTTGTTTTTCCTCATTTTTCCCTTCCGGAAAGGGAAAACGAGCGAATATCGATCGAATAACGAGTGGATAAATGACGACGCTACGACGATGCCAGGGGGAGGGTGGTGGGGTGCCGTTGCGGGAATTGCGGGAGGGCGCAGGGTGCAAAAACAGACACACAGCACGCCGCCGTGGGGCGGTGTGCTGTGTGGGGTATGGTGCGGGCAGGTGCCGTTAGCGGATGAGGAAGGAGAACTTGGAGAAGTTCTTCAGCGCGATGCCGGTGCCGCGGGCAACGGCGCGCAGGGGGTCTTCGGCTATGTGGACCTGCAGCTTGGTCTTGGAGGAGATGCGCTGGTCGAGGCCGCGGAGCAGTGAGCCGCCGCCGGCGAGGTAGATGCCGGTGCGGTAGATGTCGGCAGCCAGCTCGGGCGGTGTGGCCGAGAGGGTGTCGAGGATGGCCTGCTCGATGCGGGCGATGGATTTGTCGAGGGCGTGGGCTATCTCCTTGTAGTTGACGGAGATTTCCTTGGGCAGACCGGTGAGCAGGTCGCGGCCCAGGGTGGGGTAGTCCTCGGGGGGTTCGTCGAGTTCGCTGACGGCGGCGCCGACTTTGATTTTCACTTGCTCGGCGGTGCGCTCGCCAATGACCATGTTGTGCTGTTTGCGCATGTATTCCACTACGTTCTCGTTGAATTCGTCGCCGGCCACGCGGATGGAGTTGTTGCAGACGATGCCGCCGAGGGAGATAACGGCGATTTCGGCTGTGCCGCCTCCGATGTCGACAATCATGTGGCCTTCGGGTTCGAGCACGTCGATGCCGATACCTATGGCGGCGGCCATGGGCTCGTGGATCATGCGGATTTCTTTGGCTCCGGCCTGTTCGGCGCTTTCACGCACGGCGCGTTCCTCGACGTTGGTGATGCCCGAGGGGATGCAGATGACCATGCGCAGCGACGGCGGCATGAAGGAGCGGTTGATGTTGGTCATGCCGATGAGTTCGCGGATGAGGTGTTGAGCCATCTCGAAGTCGGCGATGACGCCGCCGCGAAGCGGACGGACGGTTTCGATGTTTTTGTTGTCGGTCTTGCCGGCCATCATCTGGGCGCGCTTGCCTACGGCGATAATACGGTTGTTGTTGCGGTCGACGGCCACGATGGAGGGTTCGTCGACGACTACCTGGTCGTTGTGGATGACAATGGAGTTGGCTGTGCCAAGGTCCATGGCCACTTCCTTGTTGAAGAATGAAAATAAACCCATTTATGCTATTGTATTTTTTATCTTGTTGTTTTTAACTCTCTATTATACGCAATTGCAGCGAAAAAGTTTCATTTAGTGTTTGAAATGGCGGTAGCCCGTGATGGCCATGCCCATGTGGTTCTGCTCGCAGTAGTCGATGGAGTCCTGGTCGTGGATGGAGCCGCCGGGGTGTGCCACGGCGGTGATACCGGCCTGGTGGGCTATCTCGACGCAGTCGGCAAAGGGGAAGAAGGCATCGCTGGCCATGACTGCTCCGTTGAGGTCGAAGCCGAATGACTGGGCCTTGGCGATGGCCTGGCGCAGGGCATCCACGCGCGAGGTCTGGCCTGTGCCGCTGGCGCAGAGCTGTCCGTTCTTGGCCAGCACGATGGCGTTGCTCTTGGTGTGTTTCACCAGGATGGTGGCAAAGGCAAGGTCGGCGGCCTGCTGCGGGGTGATGGGGGTGGAGGTGACGCTCTTGGCCATGTCGGCGGCAGTGGGGACGACGGTGTCGCGGTCCTGCACCAGGATGCCGTCGAGGGCGTTGCGGAACACTTGCGGACTCATCTTGAAGGCGTTGCGCTTGAGGATGATGCGGTTCTTTTTGCCACGGAGCACGGCGAGGGCATCGTCGTCGTAGTCGGGTGCTATGCACACCTCGAAGAAGATTTTGTGCATCTCGTTGGCCACCTCTTTGGTGACGGGGCGGTTGGTGACCAGCACGCCGCCGAAGGCGGAGACGGGGTCGCCGGCCAGTGCGTCTTGCCATGCCTGGAGCAGGGTGGGACGCGTGGCGAGGCCGCAGGCGTTGTTGTGCTTGAGGATGGCGAAGGTGGTGTCGGCGTAGTCGTCGATAAGGGCACAGGCAGCGTCAATGTCGCCTATGTTGTTATAGGATATTTCTTTTCCGTTGAGCTTGGTGAAGCAGGCGTCGAGGTCGCCGTAGTAGCAGCCTTTCTGGTGGGGGTTCTCGCCGTAGCGCAGGGGGTTGGCCTGGCGGCCGCTGACCTTGAAGACGGGCAGCTGCTCCTGCTGGTTGAAGTAGTTGAAGATGGCGGTGTCGTAGTGGCTGCTGACATTGAAGGCGTAGGCGGCGAAGCGGCGGCGCTGTTCGAGGGTGGTGGCGCCGTCCTGCTCGGTGTAGAGCTGGAGAAATTCGGCGTAGTGGTTGACGGCGGGGACGATGACCACGTCCTTGAAGTTTTTGGCGGCGGCACGGATGAGGGAGATGCCTCCGATGTCAATCTTCTCGATGATGTCCTGCTCGGGAGCACCGCTGGCCACGGTGGCCTCGAAGGGGTAGAGGTCCACGATGACAAGGTCGATTTCGGGTATTTCGTACTGTGCCAGCTGTTCGCCGTCGGAGAACATGTCGCGGCGGCTGAGGATGCCGCCGAAGACTTTGGGGTGAAGCGTTTTGACACGGCCTCCAAGGATGGAGGGGTAGCCGGTGAGCGATTCGACGGCGACGGGTTCGATGCCGAGCTCCTGGATGAATTTCTGTGTGCCGCCCGTGGAATAGATGGTTACACCTTGGCGGTCGAGGGCTTTGACGATGTCCTCAAGGCCGTCTTTATAGAAGACGGAGATGAGGGCTGATTTTATTTTTTTCGGTTCCATTATTGTTGTTTTGATACACTAATATTCATACAACACACTGGCAGTATGTCACTTGTGTGATATACTGCACGGTGATTGCCAAGTGCAAATATACGATTATTTTTCTTAATGCGTGAAATCTTTTTGTAATGCCCCATGTTTTCGGCTATAAACAAAGAACGCCGCAAGGCATCCCTTGCAGCGTTCTTTGTCGGTGTGCGGCTTGCGCCGCTGGCTCGGTAGCGGGTTTTATTCTACCACCTGGAGTGTGATATGATTGTTGCCTGCTAAGCCATAATCAGAGTTGTGCTCGTCGTTGAGTGCGTTATAGGTGTTTTGAGTGCACAGGACGGTTAATGAGGCGTTTGTGGCAGTGTTGCTGAATATGCCTTCTTTGTCCCAATAATTGTTGATTTTACTCAGTTCGATTCCGGAAAGGTCGAGTGTGCCGGACAAGTTTGTACAATCCATAAACATGCTGGTGGCATTGATCAGGGAAGACGATGTGGTAGCACCCGAAAGGTTCAGCGTCTGGACACCGCAGAGTCTAAACATGCCTTCCATGGTTGTGACGGACTGAAGGTTGAAGTTTGAAAGGTTTAGGCTTCCAAGGTTTTGACAGTTGAAAAACATGTACGACATGTCGGTTACATTTGCAGTGTTGAAGCCTGTGCCAAAATCGATATGCTCCACATTGGTCCCAAAGAACATATAAGAACAAACGGGGTTGGCGTCCATCCAGGCGGCGGGGGTATAGACAATCATTGTAGTGCCTTCAGTAGTGTAGTAGATGGGGGTGGCGCCGGATGAGAGGAGACCGTTGGGGCTGGCCGGGCGTGTGCTTTTGTACTCGAACACCAGATTTGTCATATCGGGACGAGCCATCATGACCCTTGAAAAAGCTGCTCCGTCGACCATCTGTGCGGGGGGGAGGAAGGAGAGGTTGCTGAGGGTGGTGGGATAGTATGTGTTGCGGACAATAGTGATGGGGTTGTCGGCATCTTCGAAATGCTTGAGGCAGCAGCTGCGGTCGGTGGCCTCGATGGCAAAGGTCATTTCGGTGTAGTCGTCGGCCGGCAGGTAGATGTAGAAGGTGAGGCCTTGGCGGCAGTCCATGCCCTGCTCGCCGCAGTTGAGGGTCAGCTTGTGGCCGCCGTTGGCGGTGCAGTTCAGGCGGGGGTCGCCATCGTTGTAGTCGACAGCGAAGTCGCCGCAGATGTTGTTGTTGGGGGTGGTGAGCTCAATGCTGGCGATGGTCTTGTTCATGGCAGGGAGATTGAGTTGCAGCACGCCGCAGAGGTTCTTGAACATTAGTTTGCTGGTGGTGGAGTAGGCATACATGGGTGCGGTGAAGTGGGTGCCGTCCGTGCAGTTCTGCTCAGCGGGGAGGGTGATGCTTGCGGAACCCGTAGCGATGTCGGCAGGGTAGATGGCGTAGTAGGGGCCGCCGGAGGGGGTGGCGTCGCCAGTGAAGTCGGCGGTGGTGTTGTCGCTGGTGGGGATGGCTTCGAGAGTGTAGGAAGCGCCTTGGTCATAGATGGCCACCCGGTCGCCCGATTCCCATTTCACTGTACCGGTGTTGTTGGCAATATTGATGGAGGTTTTGCTGTCAACGGTGGCTTTTTCGATTGAGCCGGAGAACAGCACCTTGGTGCCTTCCTCTTTCTGGCAAGAGGCAAGGGAGAACAGAGCCACGACGGACATGAGTGTGGCTGTGAGATAGAAGTGTTTCTTCATCTTCCTGTAGTTTGTTTTGGGTTTAGTTAAATTTGTCACCAAGTTGTCCGCCCAAACGGTATAGGTCGTTGCCAGAGGGATTGTTGATTGGATCGGTCGAGGGATTTGACCCCGAGAAGCCGCGCTCCACGCGAGCGTTCAGGATTTCCATTTCGGGAGAGGTGTACTCCCTTTTCTTGTTGTTGTGCATAGTGTTTTTTTTATTATTGTAAGACGATAAATTGTTTTTTTTCTCTTTTGCCTATGGTGATAGGGAAAGATAATGTGGTGTTTAATCTATTTATAGTTAGTAATAAAAAGCGATTTTTGTGTTGCTTTCTTTACGATATTTGAGGGTGCAAAGATAGTGTTTTTTTTCTTTTGGGTGATGTTTTATCACTTGGGCATGCATGAAGAAGAGAAAGATTGTCAGCCGCTGAGCGGGTATAAAAAGTGTCCGTCGGCTTCTATAAGGCCGGCGGACAGGTGGTGATAATGAATGATAAGGATGTCTTTTAGCGGATTACTTTGGTGAAGACGGGTGCTTGGCCATTGGCGACAGTGACATAGACCTGCATCTTACCGGCGGGAGGCATGTCGGGCTTGTCCTCGCGGGGAAGGTCCTCGGCGGTGAAGAGGTATTCGGTGCCGTTGGGCAGG